>Ga0272441_10004525_pt1 | contig 25036 bp, 22 predicted proteins | sample SSMProp6N_FD_193582 | JGI IMG/M metagenome (GOLD analysis project Ga0272441, IMG submission 193582) | Marine sediment archaeal communities from Little Sippewissett salt marsh, Falmouth, MA, United States - SSM-Prop-6N | ecosystem: Environmental > Aquatic > Marine > Wetlands > Sediment ...
TGCAGGGTCAAGGTTTACATCGACCTGACCTTCCTCGTCGCCCAGCACAAGCCCCAGTCCGGTGATGGTCACCCAGAGTTCTGAGAAGTCTCCGATGTCATTCGGCTCGTCACTGATGAGCAGCAGCAGGTTTGGGGCACCGTCTTGCTCGACCACGGTTTGCGCCACGATCGCGTCGTCTTCGGTCTGCACCATGAGTGGGGTGACCTGTGCCGGAGCGCACGCGGCAAGCGGAACGATGACCAGCATCATCGCCGCGATAAGTCCAGGAATCTTCCTCATCTTCACTGTTCCTTCCGCAAGTTGGGATTCACACTATGAAACGGTGCAGTCACCGCGATGTCAGGTCAGGTACTCTCCAAACCTTCGGTTGGGCTGGCCTGGTCCGGGACCGGGTCCCGATGTTTCGACATCCGGCGCACTGTCCTTACCAGCCCCGGGATCGTCTCCCGATTTGCCTGACTTGTCCTCAGGGTCACCCTTTGCCTTGTCCTGAGGCTGGACGGGGTCTATCGGCTGCCCGGGCCCACTTTCAGAGGCCTGAGGCGATAGTATGTAGCGGTCGCCGTCTCCAGCCCCACCTGTCTTGTGAACGGTGATGTCGAAGACGAACTCAACCGGGTCATCTCCCGTGATGGAGAACGGCGTTTCGAGGTGCAGCTTGCCGGACGGGAGCTTGATGGCTGCCTCCTCACCGGATTCGGCGAGAATGCCGAGGAGTGACTCGACGTAGACGAACACTGTCCGGTACTCGCCCTCGGGCAAGTCGCCTTCCCAGAGTTCCTGCGCTCTTTCGCCCTGCAACTGGACCAGGTCGGCCTCTGCTGACTCAGGTTCGATTTCCACCGAGGGGCCTTCACCCATCGGCTGTATCCGGATACCGGACACCGTGATCACCAAGCTCTCGAAGTCCGCGATATCGTTCTGCTCATCACTCACGTAGAAGACGAAGTTTCCATCAGCCTGTGGGGGGAGCGAAATGGTGCCGGTGGGAGTGTCATCAACGCCGGATGGCTCCTCTTCTATCTCAGTGGGTGTTGGAGTCTTATCGGTAGAGACAATCTCCTCCTCCTCGACAGTCGTACCCGTATCTGAAGGAGCAGGGGGGATGGGTGGTTGATCCTGCATCGCGGGACGGAGGACGAGTACTGCCGTCAGGGCAAGCACCGCGATAGTCGCGATGCCAGCCATCGCCGTCGGGCGTGCGGCCAAATGGTCGAACCATGATGCGTGCGAGGGTTGCGCGGGTCTGGCCGCCCGGGCTATGCGAGCCTGATTGAGCCGGGCACGTGCGTTCGCCGTCCCACTGGCCGACGGCTCATACGTGGCCCGGTCTTTGACCGACGCAGCGCTTCTTAGAAGCGGCTCAAGCTTCGCGGCATATTCGGGCGAACGGCGGAGTATGTCGTCGACCGACTCTCCGTTCTGGAGTGCATCCAGACACTGGTCCAGCAACACCTCGAATGTCCCGTCCCGCTTTCTCATTTCACTTCATCCCAGGAGACCGCGCAGTTTCTCAAGTGCGGCGCGCTGCATCTCTCTCACGGCACCATCCTTCTTGCGCATCACCGCGGCAGTCTCCTTCGAGCTGAGTCCGCCGAAGAAGCGAAGGCGTACAACTTCGCGCTGATCGGGTGTGAGATGCTCCATAGCCCTTCGTACGTCTCCCATGAGGACGCGCTGCTCGGCAAGTCCTGCAGGGTCTGCGTCGTCTTGTATCTCGACGTCGGACTCCTCGCTTCGCGGGAAGCGGGAATCGCGTCTGAAACGGTCGACGACGAGGTTGTGTGCGATACGGAACAGCCAGGCCTCCATAGGTAGGCCGCGCTCGCGGAAGGCATCGAGTGACTCAAACGCCCGGACGAAGACCTCGGCCGCAATGTCCTCGGCGTCAGTCTGGTTACCTGTGCGGGCGAAGGCGTAGCGGGCGAGGCGGGGATAGCATGAATCGAAAAGAGCAGTGAGCTGCTCTTCTTTGCTGTGGGTGTGTTGCTGCCGGTTGTCTGAGGGGTCCTGCGCCATGCCCTGCTGTCTCTCTGCACCAGGCTGCCTCCCAAGTATACACAAGCCCCGTCCGTATCGGACTTGCAGGCGTGTTCCTACTCATAGGAACGCATACAGGACGTTTCTGTCAGTACCCTGGTGTAGAAACGTAGTACACCTACACAAGAAAGGGAGGCTTCCGGAAACGGAAGCCTCCCAGGTTGCGGCAAAGCCGGTTCTCTATACAAACGTATAGAACCTGCGTGGGTTCTCGATGAGTATCGTGTCGATAATGTCCTGCGTGATGCCGCGCTTCAGCATCATCGGCACTACGTAGTTGGAGATGTGCGCGTAGCCCCATCCGCCGTAGGCTACCAGCTTTGTCTTGACGACCATGTCGTGAGACACGAACAGTTGCTTGAGGTAGCCTTCGTCTGCCAGCGCCATCAGTTCGTATATGCGGGTCGTGTCGTTCGGGAGGTCGATCGGTGGGCTGCCGGGGAAGTCCGGAAAGTGTCCTTCGTAGCCGAAGAGGTCGTACTCGATGTAGCAGCCCATCTTCGCGAGCGGAACGCGCCCCTCGTGTGTTCTGACCCTGCCGTCAATGTGACTGAATGCCACGCGGGTCATGTCGGCGCCTGCCTCATCGAGGATGCGTGCCGCTGCCATGGGGCCTTCCGCATGCCGGCCCGGGTGTACGTTTATGGCTGCGCCCGTCGCTTTCTGTGCCTTCGCAGCCGCGAGAAGCGACTTCTTTTCGAAGTCATGAATCGGCCAGGACGTGCCAATCTCACCGATGAGTCCGGACTTGATGCCCGTCATGCCAACGCCCTCTGTAATGTCTCTGACGATTTCGTCGGCAATCTCATCCACTGACTTCGAAAACACATCAGGCTTGAGCGAATTGGCCGTGTAGTACCCCGAACCCATGATGATATTCAAACCACTAAGCCGTGAGATGCGTGCGAGCGCGGCAGGGTCGCGTCCGAGGCCGATGTTGCCCTGGTCCACGATGGTGCTGCCGCCAGCGGCTTTGAAGTGCATGACCTCTGCTCGCATCAGTTCTTCGTCCAGGAGTCGAAGGTTATCGACGTTCCAGAAGGGGTGATATCGCAGCCAGGACAGGATGTCCCAGTCGACCGGTTTAAACGCCTTGCCTTTGTCGGAGGACTCGACAGGCTCTGCATAGAGCGCGCTGCCGTCCATCAGTACATGTTCGTGTGGCAGCGTTACGCCCATGTCTTTGCCTTCAATCGGACCTAGAACTGTCTGGGCCTTACCTACAAGCTCCGGGATGGACATATGGAGACTTCCTCCTTTTCTTGAGCGGGTATATGAATCGCGACTCTCGGACGATACCACGCACCTTGGAGGCCGTCAACGAGGCTGTATTTGACCATCTACCTTGCAAACCTCTTCGCCAACCAAGGGAGCTTCGCTCGCCGCTATTGTTGTTGGTGCTGGGTAAATAGTTTGCGTGAGGCTAAATATCAATGCTAGACTACCTGACGGTCGCGTTTGCGACGTGTTTGCTGAAGCTTGAGACGTTAAGGAGGCGTCATGACATACGTGAGGAGGGTCTTCCTCGCTCTGATACTGGTGGGACTGCTTGTCCCTGCCACCACAGCCCCAGCCTTCGCAGCAGTTGAAGGTTCTCCGGACCTGGAGGCCCTCATCGTTGGTGATGATCAGTTCCAGGTTGGCACCACTGGCACGCTGGAGCTTGTCATACAGAACAAGGGAACGTTCGAAGGCCGTGTGACCGGTGCTGACGACCAGGTGCTTGCGTACGGCTACGCAATGGGCGGCATGATGGCTGCCTATCCGTGCACGACAGCGCAGAACGTCACCGTTGCGATTGAGTCGAGCAGCCCTGTGGTGGAAGTTGTCGGAGGAGCTGCGTATGTTGGCGCTCTGCCACGAAGTTTCGTGACTCCCAAGGAGCTGCCTTTCGATATCCGCGTGTATCGGTACGCGGACGTTGGGACGTACGAACTCGAACTCAAGGTATCTTACGAGTACATCAAGGACGTTGACTGGCTGAATCCTCCCGACAGTCTGCCTCTTCCGCCAGACCCTGATGCGTACAATCCGATGACGTACCAACCCCAGTTCGACTTCACGTTTGAGGAGCGAACGGAGACAATACCGATAGTATTGAACGTTGTCGGCAGCTACTTCGAGGCGGTAAAGACCGACGTGGAACACATGCGTCCAGGGGCGTCAGGTAGTGTCTCTGTGACTCTGGGAAACAATGGCGAGACGGCCTACGATGTGACGGCCGAGGTAGTTCCCAGTGGGAACTTCGTGCCGGTCGACCGGTCCAGCTACCTGGGTACGGTTGACGCAGGTGGGCGCGTCCGGACCGAGTTCAAGGTCGCCGTTTCCGATGATGCAATCGCAAAGACGTCTCCTCTTACAATCCTTGTGCACTACAGGGACAAGCAGGATGTCGAGCGGACCAGCACCGTGACCGCCGGAGTGGCGATAAGCCCTGATATCGAGTTTGAGATTGCTGAGACGAAGATGGATGGCACACTCGCTCCCGGCAACGATACGGAGCTTGTGGTGTCAGTGAAAAACCTCAGCGAGACCGACGTCACTGATGCTATTGCCCGGATAAACGCCATAGATCCATTCTCGAGTACAGACGACACCGCGTACATCGGCGACCTGCCGGCGGGAGAAGCCGGTACCGCACGATTCAAGCTCAGTGCAGACGATGACGCGACGCCCAAACCGTACGGCATCGATATTGAGGTGAAGTACCGGGATGGCAATGGCGACTCCTACACATCCGACTCGATGAAGGCGACGGTGGAGGTGGTGGAGAAGAGGGGATTGCCCCTGGAGAGCATCATTCTCATCGCTGTAGCCGCAATTGGTCTTGGTGGTGGTGGATATCTCGGGTGGCAGGCGTACCGCCGCAGGCGCAAAGCTGCGACGAAGATGCAGGAAGATGTCGCGACTGTTTGAGCGATTGGGCGGCCTGATTGTGAAGCGGGGCCGCCTGCTTCTTCTTCTCTCCGGGCTGCTGGTAGTACCTGCGATGCAGATGGCGGGTGACATCCAGATGGAGACGGGCCTGGAGACATTTGTGCGCGATGACACGCAGGTCTACGCGCAGTACAAGACATACGTGGACAACTTCGCCGGTGATGAATCCCTGATGGTCATGCTTTCCGGTGATGTCACATCGGTAGATACCCTGCGCGCGGAGAAACGCTTCGCCGACGGGCTGAAGAACACACCTCAGGTCAATGGGGTGCAGAGTCTGGCATCGGTCACGTCGGCAATGATGAGCCAATCGACCGGCCTGTCCTACATCCCCGCGAATCAGGGCGAGGTCGACTCTGTCATTTCGTCGCTTCCTCCTTCTCTCGTGAATTCGCTTCTCCCTGACAAGCATTTCTCCTTTATGCTCGTGGACATTGAGGAGGATCTGGACAGCCTGGAGCTGCAGGCGCTGGTTGAACGTGTCGACGAGGCCGTAATCGAGGCGCGGTTCCCTCCAGGAGTGGATGCCTCCACTACCGGTGAGGCCAAGTTCGGCCTTGAGATGGAGAAGGAGATGAGCAAGAGCCTTGGTTTCATGCTCGTCTCGGCGGTAGTCGCGATGGTGTTTGTCCTATTCATCGTGTTCCGGCATGTTCGTAGCAGACTGCTTCCGCTAGCGGGCGTAATCGTCGGCACCATGTGGACCTTTGGCGCGACCGCACTTCTGGATGTGCCGCTGACGATGGCCTCCATGGCGGTCTTCCCTCTGCTCATCGGCATCGGCATCGACTATTTCATACAGTTCCACAACCGCATCGATGAGGAGATGCGCGCAGGGAGAGCTGCGGGAGACGCAATCCGCAACACGATGAAGAGCATCGGGCCGGCCGTCGGGCTTGCTGTCATCTGCGGCGGACTTGGCTTCTCCGTCCTGTTCAGTTCACCCGTGCCAATGATGGTGGATTTTGGAGGATTGAGTCTAATCGGAATCGTGTTGTGCTTCATAGCGGCGCTAATCTTCATGACGCCACTGCTGCTTTGGATATACCGTCGCAAGGGCCCCGTACGTGCGGTCGTCATGCCAGATGTGGGGGAAACAAGAAGCGCGCGTGAACTGCCGATCGAGAGACTTCTGGGAAGGGTATCCCTCTTCTGTAGTCAGCATGCCGCAGCAGTGATGATGGTGATTGTCCTCCTGACTATTCTTGGCTACACATATGACCAGAAGGTGGGAGTCTCGATGGATGAGGAGTCGTACGCGCCGCAGGATATGCCCATGGTCATTCAGTCGAAGAAACTGGCGAGCATTATTGGCAGTTCAGGCTCAATTAAGGTGCTGGTCCGGTCCTCGGATGTTGCGTCGCCTGATGTCGTGCTGTGGATGGAGGAGTTTGCTGATTACGTGGTGGACCGGCACGAAGGCGTGACGGCAGGGACGAGTCTTGCAGACGCAGTCCGGCTTGCCAACGGAGGGGAACTCCCCTCAACTGCGGCAGAGATGCGCACGGTCATGACGCGCATGGAAGACGAGTCGCTGAGTCATTACCTCAACGGAACGGGACTGGGTCTCATCTCACTGACCATCGATGACCTCGGACCGTTTGAGGCACAGGCGCTCATCGAGGCATTGCAGGAAGACACGACGTGGCTCTTACCTCCTCCTGGCACGACTGCTGACCTTACCGGCGCCGCCGTGCTGAACCTCAGCGTGCTGGAAGCCATCACGACGGGCCGATACGAGATGACGTTCCAGGGCCTGATACTCATCTTCCTCGCACTCCTGATTGTCTACCGTGACTGGTTCAAGGCACTGATGCCGGTTCTCCCCGTTGTGTTGGTGACGGGACTGTCGGGAGGGGTGATGTACCTGCTGGGGATGGAGTACACTGCTGTCTCCGCCACAATAGGCGCGCTCATCATCGGCCTGGGGGTTGAGTATTTCCTCCTGGTGATGACGCGATACTATGAAGAACGGGACAAGGGGGCACAACCCACTGAGGCGATGCGTATCGCCTGCTCTCGTGTCGGAGTGGCTCTGATCTCGTCGGGTGCGACAACGATGGGAGGCTTTGGGGCTTTGATGTTGTCAGACTTCCCTGTGCTTCAGACATTTGGTACTGTCACCGTGCTTATCTTCTCCCTCCTTCTCTTGCTTACCTTCACCGTTCTGCCTGCGTTGATGGTGCCGCTTGACGGCTGGCGGAGCAAGATCGGGCGCAAATACAGTGCTCCTGCCATTGGGAATGGGATGCCTGTCGAAAGGGGTGTAGTTTGATGACTCCAGCGGACGAAAGGCGCAAGCTCATTCGCGAGGTAATCGATCTTGCTGAGCGCGAGATGACGCGGATGCCTCCGATGATGGGTGAGGAATGGCTGACTCTCGATGTCACCATGTCCCAGTTCAAGGTCCTCTTGCTGCTCCAGAAAGAGGGCGAGCTGAGAGTCAGCGAGATTGCTACGGCCCTGGGAGTGAGTCAGGCGGTAGTCACAGGTGTGACCGACCGCCTGGTGCACCGGGGGTTGGTGGAGCGTGTTGGGGACCCTCACGATCGTCGGGTGGTCATCTGTCGGCTAACCGAGGAAGGGGGGCGGCTGACGTATAGCGTGTCCAGGTCCGGACTTGAGCGTGGCCGCAAGCTCCTGGAAGTGATGAACGTGCAAGAGCTACAGTTGCTCAAGGACGCATTCGAGATGGCCTCCGGGGTCATCGACAGGGTTCGTCACAAGCTTGGAATGGAGATGGCGGCCGACGCGAAGGCGGACGATGGTGCCGGCAAGCCATCAGATAGGCACAAGAACGGGGCCGCCAGATAGACGGCCCCGAACTCCGATAGACCTGAATGCTTGCGCGGCTATGATACGGCTATCTTGATTGCCTTGATGCCGTCACCCGTCTCGATTTGCTCCAGCACATCCATGCCCTCGACCAGTTGACCGAAGACAGCGTGCTTGCCGTCCAGATGCGGCTGGGGTGCGTAGGTGATGAAGAACTGCGAGCCGTTGGTATTCGGCCCGGCATTGGCCATCGACAGCGTGCCGGTTCCATGTTTGTGCGCGCTGAACTCGTCCGCGAAACTGTAACCGGGGCCTCCCCTTCCCGTTCCGGTTGGGTCGCCTCCCTGCGCCATAAAGCCCGCAATCACGCGGTGGAAGGTGATGTTGTCGTAGTAGCCCTCGTTCGCAAGGAAGACGAAGTTGTTGACCGTCACGGGTACGTCGGCCGCGAATAGCTCGCAGACGACATCGCCCTTTACCGTCTCGATAGTGGCCGTATAGGTCTTGGTGACATCGATGGTCATTGCAGGTGGTTCGCTGTAGGTCATTCTCTCAGGTTCCTCCACTGGTTCTTCGGTTGGTTCTTCAGTCGGTTCATCGGCTGGTTCATCTGCAGGTTCCTCGGCGGGCACTTCATCCGCTTCGTTGGATGGTTCTTCCGCCGATTCTGCCTCCGATGCCTCGGATGGTTCCTCAGTTGATCCTTCGTCCGATTCCGTAGTCGGGCCACTGGTTGTGAATGCACATGAGGTCATCGACAGCGAGAGTGCGAGTAGTGCAATCAGGCTGACGAGTCGGATCGTTTGGTTCACTGCCGGAGGTCGCTCCTTTCTAGTTGTCGTGCGCGTTTGCGCGCCTGCTTGTTTCTGTACATCAATGAGTCTGCACGAGCGAGAGTCTGCTCAAGAGTCTCATCAAGCAGGGGGTCGTATGTTGCTATGCCGATACTCAGACCGAGCATGTAAGGTCTTGCAGCAGACTCCTGGAATGCTAGCAGATTCCCTTCCAGGCGTGCACGGAGCGTTTCGACGCTGCGATTGTCGCTCTCGATGGCCAGAATCAGAAACTCATCTCCGCCGGTCCTCGCTATGATGTCGGATTCTCGGAACGTCTGCCTGAGCACCTCTGCGGTGTCGCAGAGCACCCTGTCGCCGGCGAGATGTCCCAGAGTGTCGTTGATGTCCTTCAGGGAGTCGACGTCGCAGTAGAAAAGTAGCATGTTGCGGCCGGTGCGCTGACTCATCCGCGTTAGTTGTTCTGCGAGCGACATGAAGCCTCGCCTGTTATGCAGACCTGTAAGGTAGTCTCGGATTGACATGTCTCGTACGTTGGCCTCGGCCTGCTTCAGATTTCTGAACATCAGGTCGTACGGCTTCGTGAGACCGATTTCGACAGTGGCCTTGTACATCAGGTATAGCGATGCGGCGACGCAGAGATGACCGACAGTGTGTGCGATCGATGCTGAAAAGACCGAAGCTGCAAACGCCACGTTGGCTGCGATGCCAGCGAGAATTGAAATGCGCACGATCGACAGAACATCAGGGTGCAGCATGTGCGCTCTGGCGTTCAGTCGGAGCAGGGCTGCGCCCAGTGCGCAGGCGTAGACGCCGTACAGGGTCATCGAGAACGGGCTGAGATTGCCGGCCCTGTCGAGGTAGATGTGGCCGGGGACCACGAGAATTGCGATACAGAGCACTGCCGCTGTTGCCTTGAACGCCAGCAACGTTCGCAGTGGTCTTGTGCGCCGCTCGAAGTACGTTGGAGCAATCAGGAGCACGCCAGCCGCTATTCCACGACTTGCGAGGACGGCTCGCCCCGCAACCTCAGGTCCCCCCGGAATCATGCCGAACCACGAATAACTGATGAGATGCACAATCTCGAACACGACCATTGGCATGCAGGCCATGGCGAAGACCAGGAAGTAGTCGGTATCGAGAAACGTACGTACGTTCCACGCGAACAGAAATATCGCGGACAGAAAGGCGATTGAGAAGACTTCAAGGAGCGTAGTGCAGAGCGCTTCGCTCCACGTTTGCGTGATAACGCACGCGCCAAGTATGACTATACCCGGCAGAAACCGATAGGTCCTTACTACGAACGTACGCAAATCCACGGAATACGGCACTCAGAGCAAGACTCACCCGGTCTGCCGACGGCAGGACGGGTGTGGGGAGTCTTTAGTCCTGGGATCTTCTTCGCCGGCCAGCCTGGAATCGCTCGTACGTATCGAGCAAGTCTATCTCTCCCAGGTACACCTTTGCGATGAACCAGCCAATCAGTACGCAGAGAGCGACGACAAGGAACTTCGCAAATCCCAGCCACACTATCACGATGCCGGCGATGAGGCCGGCGACTACACCTATTGTCTTTGGATGCATCATGTCCTTGCCTCACTACCTCACGGATACGTGACCCCGCTTGTCCGCCTGGAATCTGAACTTGATATCCACTCGGGCAACGGACAGGCCGGTCAGTTGCTGTATAGCCTCATGCACCTTCGACTTCATCTCCGGATTGATTTCGAGGAGATTGGCTCCGAGCGCGACTCGTGCATCGCACTTGATAATCAGGCCTTCATTGCGTTCGCGGATGAGGCACTGCACGTCGTTGACACCGTGAACTGTCTCGCCGGTCCGCTCTGCCAGTAGACAAAGACTCTCGTTCTCAATGGTGGCGGTTCCCTTGTCCGTGACGCTGAGTGTGTGGAGCATCGTGGTGCGCAAGGGCAGCACTTCCCCGATGAGCAAAGCGATCATGCCCACCCCTGCGATGCACGCAAGAGAAATGATAGCTATCCTGACGCCTGTGGCTTCTTCAGCGACAAGCTTGAGTTGAGGTGCGAACCACCCGTACATGACGTCAGGTGGCCAGGCCTGAGCGGCTACGCCAATTGTGACAATCGCCCCGGCCAGAATAGCCAGGGCGACAAGTATCACGAGGAGTCGGTTGAACACCGAGATCATCATCACTGGCCTCCACATGCCACCGGGCCAGTGCCGAAACTGCTCGGGTGAACCCGGTCAAATCAACCACGCAAATCCGAAGAGAGGTTACTCAACCTTCGGAGCCGGCTTCTTGCTGGGAATGTCTATGCCCACGATGCGGATATTGATTTCTTTGGCAATGAGTCCGGTGAACTCGAGCAACCGTGCTGCCACCTTCTTCCGTGCCTCATTGATGATGCTGGGTATGCTGTAGCCGTAGAGGACGTTCAACTGAAGGTCGACGATGCACTCTCTCTTGCCAACCTCAACCGCGACACCTGTGCGGGCCTTCTCGGCCGCGTCTGCAAACGCGCCAGACAGGGCTCGACGTACCGTGCTGCGTCCGAGACTGCCAACTCCCTCAACTTCCTGAGCCGCCAGACCAGCGATCGATGCGACTACGTCGTCCCCGATGACGGTTTCTCCGACGAATCCGTGCTCGTTTTTTTTCTCCTCCGCCATAGCATGACCTCCTTACAAATCTGACTGAGCCGCTGGCGTGCACCGCAACCGAAACATGGGCTGCCGCCAAGCTGCCCCACTCGCTGCCATTCCACCTCGCGGGTACGCGTGCCGCCCACCGGCGATGGGGTTTGGCTTCTGGGTCAGTGTAGTGCGACCTGCAGGGGGTGTCAAGGAGAAATCAGGGTTGTGGGACTAAATGACCACGTGGCGCTCCGCGGACGAGCGGCTAACGGAATGCGGTCTGTTGAGGTCAGAGCGTGAGCCAGGAGGGTGGAGCCCCCGTTGGTCTGACGGGTGTGCTGCGGCGCTCACGAGTGGTGCGCATCAAGAGGGCTCCTACCAATCCAAGTGCAATCAGTCCACAACAGAGCATCATGGCGTTCTGGTAGGCCTCCGGAGGATAGAGCCGGATTCCCTGGGACATCTCACCAGTCCATCCCCTGTCCAGTATGTAGCCGAACAACGGCTGTACGATTGCCGCTCCGACAAACGCGCCCATATTCACCAGGCCTGCCGACATGCCTCGAAGGTCGGGCGCTGATACGTCGCGCACTGTGGCCATAGCGACAGGCATCGCTCCTATGTTAAAGCCGATAATGAACGACAGAGGCCAGAAGGTCCAGAGAGGTGCTTGAGCCCCGTTGTAGAAGGTCATGAACAGAAAACAAAGGGTCGTGATGGCTGTCGCCACGGTTATGGGTATGCGCCTGCTTTGAATTCGGTCGGACACATAGCCGAGGGCAGAGGTGCCGATGATGGCGCCTACCGCAGACGTCAAGGCAAATGTGGCGGCATACTCGCGTGAAATGCCGTAGGTCTGCATCAAATACACGACGAGCCAGTTCAGAAAGAACGTCGAGTATGAGCCATACACGCCCATGGCAACGAGAAACAGTGGCCACAATCGACGGTTTCGTAGTACATGCGTCAGGCGTAGTCTGAGAGACAGGCCCTGATGAGGACGGTCTACGGGGGCCGTGCTCCCTCTCTCTATCTGTCCAACCGACGGAAGGCCTACCGTTCGGGGACTATCTTTGACGATGACCCAGTTGAGCACTGCCACAGCGAAGCTTACGGCGGCTGCCACCATGAACGATCCTCGCCATCCGATGGCGATGATTAAGAGGGCCAGCGGAGTGGCTGCGAGCAACTGCCCTGTGTTGTTGATTGCCCCTGACAGTCCCGTAACGGTTGCGACCTCCCGCGAGCGATACCAGTTCATGATGACCTTGAGAACGCTCAGCCACGCGGTTGAAGCTCCGAAACTGATTACGACACGACCGATATAGAGGACCTCGAAGCTCGGCGCGAAGCCCATTATCAGGGTTCCTACTGTGGTGCACAGCAGTCCTGCCGTGATTGACTTGCGTGGGCCGAAAGTGTCGGCGAGTGTCCCTGATGGGAGCTGCATCGCCGCGTACACATAGAAGTAGACTGCTCCGAGGCTGCCAAAGGTCACCGCCGTGATATCGAAATCGGCCATGATGCGGTCGGCCATAGGCCCCATGGCGGCGCGATGGAAAAGGCCTATGGAGTGGGACAGGACTGCGACGAACCAGATACGCCAGCGCTGGCGGTAGGCGCGCGCCATGGCTTCGTCCCACACGGGCTTCAATGTTGCTGCTGGATTGGAGAAAGATGCCACGATTGTTCTCTGACTATGGGGAACCGTTTCCCCCCGGCTCGTTGTTGCACCCCACTTGCCGCAAACGGCGTCCTCGACCTACATCCCCTGGCGTCCTCGCAGGGGTGCCACTAGCGCTTTCAAGGGGGCACGACTGACCTGCGGGGGCTTGGCATGCCGCGGTCTGCTCGGGGAGCTAGCGGGCTGACACTGCCTGCATTCAATCGCGGCAGACCCGAGAGACATTGTATTCTACGCCTTTCCGGGCAGCGAGATAAACCTGCACTACGGGCAGTGAGCTGGTGTATAATCGACGGGATTTTCAGCGGACTCGCGCCGCTCATCTGTGGCGGTCCGCGAATTAGGGCACAAGGAGGTTGCATCATGGGAATCCTCGACCAGTTCAATCTGGAAGGAAGGGTCGCGCTCGTCACTGGTTCCAAGAGGGGCCTTGGCATGGGTATGGCCATGGGTCTTGCGGAGGCCGGCGCGGACATCATCGGCGTCAGCGTCTCCATGGAGGAGTCGGGCAGCGAACTTGAGAAGCAGGTTACGGCGCTGGGCCGCAAGTGCACATGCTACAAGTGCGACTTCGGTGATAGGCAGGCCACGCTTGACTTCATCAAGAAGGTAAAGGCCAACCACCCTGTCGTTGACATCCTCGTTAGCAATGCAGGCACCATTGAGAGGACCCCAGCTGCTGAGCACACTGATGATCAGTGGTACAGGGTCATCGAGGTCAATCTGAATCACCATTTCATCATGGCACGCGAGTTCGGCAAGGATATGATTGACCGGGGCTGGGGCAAGATCGTTCTGACTGCTTCACTCCTTACGTTCCAGGGCGGCATCACTGTGCCCGGCTATTCGGCTGCGAAGGGTGGCATCGGTCAGCTGACCAAGGCCCTGGCCAATGAATGGGCGAGCAAGGGCGTCAATGTGAACGCTATCGCTCCCGGATACATGGTCACTGACCTGGCTTCCGCCCTGTACAGGGATCCGGTACGTGGTCCCGCTATTACGGCACGTATCCCCGCCGGTGACTGGGGCTCACCTGACGACTTGAAGGGTGCGGTTGTTTACCTGTGCTCTGACGCCGGGAAGTATGTCCATGGCCACATCCTGCCCGTCGATGGCGGCTGGCTGGGTCGCTAGTCCAACTTATCACTTTTCGAGATTTCGGAGGGGCCGGTCTCATAGGAGTCGGCCCCTTCGTTTTATAGTGGAAGGAGAGGTCAATGAGTGAACAGGTTATAGGCGTTGTCCCGACTCTGAAGAAGGGCAAGTCGTTCGGACGATGGGATACCTACACCATGGTAGTGACCGATACGCGCAGCATCTTCGCGCAGATGACGTCTGCCATGATTCAGCAGATAGGCAAGGAGGCCGTTCAGCGGGCGAAGGAAGAGGGTAAAGGGTTCTTCGCGCGCTGGGGCGCACAGCTCAAGGCGCATATCGGCTTTTCTCAGAGGTATCTCGACATGTCGCCCGAGGAGGCGCTCAACGAGAACCAGGACAACTTCTTCTTGAACAATGATGATATCCGCACTATCAAGGTGCGCAGAAAGACCAAGTCAAGGGGTGGTGAGGACGATGCTGACTACATCGTCACTGAATTCACGATTGAAGCGCGAGGCAAGAAGTTCCAGTACGAGATGGAGAGCTGGAACAAGGACGTCCACGAGATGCTCAAGAGCGTGTTCGGCAGCCGCGTCGATATCGGCCGATAGTCTTTGCCCCACCATCTGCCCAATAGAAATCGAACGGCTGGTTGGGGTCACGCCGTGTTCGGCGGCGTTGTGTCACCATCCTGTGGTTGTCCGCTGCGGCGCTGGCCCCACCAGTCCTTCAATCGTCGGGATACTTCCACTTCGAAGCCCTGGTCGCTGGGCTTGTAGTACTTTCTCCCGCTCATTTCTTGCGGCATATGCTCCTGCTCGGAGAAGTGGCCCTCATAGTCGTGGGCGTACTTGTACCCCTTGCCATAGTCCATCTGTCGCATAAGGCCGGTCACGGGGTTCCGCAGGTGAAGAGGTACCGGTGGATTCGGGCCTTTGCGGATATCCTCCTGGACTTGCGAGTAGCCCGCGTACAGCGAGTTGCTCTTCGGGGCTGTCGCGAGGTATACGACGAGTTGTGCCAGCGCCAGGTTCGCTTCGGGCAGTCCCACGAAATGCACGGCCTGCTGGGTGGCCATGGCCACGACGAGGGCTTGTGGATCTGCCATACCAACGTCCTCTGACGCGAACCGAACCAGGCGCCGCGTAACATACAACGGGTCTTCCCCGGCTTCTATCATGCGTCCCAACCAGTACAGGCCGGCGTCAGGGTCGGAGCCACGGAGGGACTTGTGCAGTGCTGAAATGAGGTCATAGTGCTGGTCTCCTGCCTTGTCATACAGGAGAGTCCGCTGTTGCAGCGCTTCGTTGATTTCCTCAGTACTGACGCGCCGCTTTCCGTCGCTGTCCGGCGGCGTTGAGGTAGCTGCCAGTTCCAGTGCGTTCAGGACTGTTCTTGCGTCACCGCTGGCGATGGCGACCAACTGCGCGAGAGCTTCCTCCTCGACGAGGATGTTCAGCGTGCCGAGTCCCCGGTCGGAATCCTCCAGTGCCCGGGTAACGACGGTGCGAAGGTTGTCTTCGCTCAGCGGTTCGAGTCTGAAAGTCCGTGCCCTGGAGAGCAGGGGCGATATGACTTCGAACGAAGGATTCTCGGTTGTGGCGCCGATGAAGGTGATGATGCCTTCTTCGACATGGGGCAGTATCGCGTCCTGCTGGGCTTTGTTGAAGCGGTGTATCTCGTCGATGAACAGTATGGTTCTCTGCGAGGAGAAAGAGAGCCGCTTCCGGGCCTCGTCGACAACGCGCCTGAGGTCCGCCACGCCCGCCGTGACTGCACTCAGGGGTGTGAAATGCGATTTGGTGGTTCGTGCAATGAGCCGCGCCAGGGTCGTCTTTCCGCTGCCGGGAGGTCCCCAGAGCACAATCGACGGAAGCGTATCACTGTCGATACTTCTTCTCAGCAGCCTGCCATTGCCTACGAGGTGTTCCTGTCCAACAAACTCTTCAAGCGATTGGGGACGCATGCGTGCGGCCAATGGCACACGCCGGGCTACCGGCGTGTCGCCAGACGGCTTGCGTGGCGCTTGGTCGAATAGTGACGGCTCGGAATTCACAGGTCTAAAGGGACATGGGGCATCGTTGGCACGCCACGACGCTCCTCGTCCTTGCTAGGCAAAGAATGCCTTCATGGCCACCAGGGCTTCTCTTGCTATCGTCTCAGGGTCCGGGTTCAGGTCCATCACCTCGAGCGACAGGTAGCCTGAGTAGCCGACATCCTTCAGAGCCCGGGCGATCGGTGGGAAGTCCACCTTGCCGGTTCCCGGCCAGCTCTTGTTTTCGTCGTTCATGTGCACGTGGACAAGATACTTTCCGTGGTCCCGGATAGCCTTTGGTACGTCCACTCCCTGGTTGTACGCGGCAAAGCAGTCGAGCATCCACCTGAGATTGGGATGGTCGACATCTCGAACCATCTTCATCGCTTCGTCCGGCGTGTTGATGAAGTTGGTGAGAGACGAGTGGATCGGTTCAAGGCTCAGGACCACGTCGTAGTGGGTGCAGTACTCGGCCGCGTCTCGCAGCGTATCACGCGCTATCTTCCAGCCTTCGTCATACGGTATCTCTTCCGGTATGCTCCTGGACTTGGCGGAGCCGAGAACGACGTTCTTGCCACCCATTTCGCCGACAAACCTGATGAGTTCCTTGAGGTAGTCTTTCGTCCTCTCACGAATACCGGAGTCGGCACTGTTGAGCTGAAGCCAGTCGGGACAGCTATACAGTGGCTGCATGTTGGGGATGGGTGTGAACAGCGCGTGAATGCCAGCTATCTCGACGGGAGCGGCATCGGCCCATGCTCGCATCTGCTGTCGTTCTGATGCCGAGACTTCTGTGATGCTGTTGCAGAAGGAATAGGACGCCAGTTCAACCGCCTCGTAGCCTGTCTTGGCGGCGAAGTTGAAGATCTCCTCCATGGTCCAACCGGGAAACGTGTCGCTACAGATGCTGTATTTCATCTCGACATACCTCCGCGTTCACTGCATAGTCCTTGCTGCTATCTTCCATAGAAGAACCGCAACGGCCTGAGTTGACGCCATATCTCGTCGCATCCGGCCAGTTCTTCTTCGGTTAACTTGATGTCGGTTGCAGCGATGTTGTGTTCGATGTGTCGTATCGAGGTGGCGCCCATGATGATGGACGTGACTACGGGATTGGTGAGGACCCATGCCAGGGCCATCTGGACCATGTCCCTTCCGCTATTGGCTGCGAGCGCCCTGAACTTCTCCACTGCGGCGAAGTTGGTCTCGTTCCAGTATCGCTCGTAGTACATCTTGCCCATCGCGTCATTGGAGAAGCGCGTACCAGGCGCGGGAGGTTTCGTGAAGTCATGTTTTCCGGACAGCAGCCCGCCGGCAATCGGATTGTAGACGCACACTCCCAGTCCCTCCGATTCGCACAGGGGAAGCAACTCGTACTCGATGTCTCGCGTGAGCAGGTTGTACGGCGGCTGCATGCACTCGAAACGGGCAAGGTTGTGCCGCTGACTCGTCCACAGAGCCTTGCACACCTGCCACGCCCTGAAGTTGGAAACGGCCAGATACCTCACCTTGCCCTGGTGCACAAGGTCGTCCAGTGCTCGCAGCGTCTCTTCGATGGGAGTTGTGTAGTCGGGTAGATGCACGTAGTACAGGTCAACGTAGTCAGTATCGAGACGGCGCAGGCTCTCACCGATCTCACGCATGATGTGCTTGCGCGAAAGCCCGGAGTCGTTCGGTGTTGGCCCTGTTGGATTGCCCACCTTGGTGGCAAGGACGACGTTATCTCGCCTGCCCTTGATGGCCTTGCCCACTATCTCCTCGGAGCGGCCCTTGACGTACACGTTGGCTGTATCGATGAAGTTGACGCCAGCCTCCATGGCTGCCCGAGTCATGTTGATTGCGTCAGCCTCACTCGCCTGGTCGCCGAATGTCATTGTGCCGAGGCATATCTCTGAAACCTTCAGGCCTGTGCGTCCAACTTTCCTGTATTCCATGCGTGTCATTTCCTTCCTGCGAATGTCTGTGCCGGGAGCGTTCCGGTGGAAGCTTATTCTGGCGCCCTTTCAGTGTCAACCGAAGTGGGGAACGAGAAACGGACTTATTCGGAATCGAGTTTGAGTGTGGTCCGTGATGGCCGTGCGATCCACATCAACACGCCTGCAACGACAAGCGCGACCTGTACCAGGATGAAGGTGCTTGTGTAGGTGCCGGTGATATCGTGCAGGTATCCGCCAAGCGACGGACCAACGCCGGAGCCGAGTGCGACAGAAAGGATGATGACACCTTGTATGGAGCCGTAGTTGCGGCCCCCGAAGCAGTCGGCGGCTGCGGCGTAGCAGGTCGGCGGTGTGATACCCAGTCCGAAGCCCGCGCAGATTGCGAACACCGCTGCGAGTACCATCGATTGTGAGCCTGCCGCCATGAACAGGAAGAACACGGCTCCTGCTGCAAGGAGGCTGCCGGGAACGAAGATTCTCGCCCGGCCGAAATGGTCGGACAGGCCGGTGCTGAGGTTGCCTGCGATGAATGCAACGCCGAACACGCTGAACATCGAGGCCGCAGTCATCGGGGAATAGCCGATGTCCCGCAGGAAGTACACCTCGTGAGCGATGAATATGCCGTGCGCGAAGCCCATGTTGCAGAAGGAGATGATGAGGATAAGCCAGTACGTGCGTGTGCGGAGCGCCTTTCTGACGGTCCATTGTGGAGATGAAGCGGTCGGTGCATCGTCCGCAGAAAGACTGCCATGGTCTCTCCCTCTCTGACCCATCAGCGCCTTCTGTGCGGGGCTGCGCTTCAGGATGAGCACGGCAACCGGGACAACTATGAGGGTGGCTACGGCGCCGACGATCAGGTAGCCCGTGCGCCATGCATAGGCGTCGATCAAGTACTGGAAGACGGGGGCAGACACCAGGCTCACGCCGTAGCCGGCGCCGATGAACCCGAAAGCCATAGCTTTGCGCTGCGTGAACCAGTGAGTGATGACCGAACTGAGCGGAGTGAACCCGACCAGGCTAAGGCCGATGGCCACCATGACGCCATAGCACAGGTAGAAGTGCCAGAGTTGGGTGGCGACGCTGCACAGTGCGATACCACCTCCGATAATGATGCCTCCAATGGAGAACACGAACTTGGGATTGAAACGGTCGACAAGACCGCCTGCGATTGGAGCTACGGCGCCATAACAGACCATGGTGAGCGAGTACATGATGGCCGTGTCTCCCCGCGACCATCCGAAGTCCTCGACGATGACCGGATAGAAGACGGTGAATGTGTTGCGCACGGCGTAGCCGGCGAGTGTGATGAGGAACGCTCCCGCGACCACGAACCAACCATAGTGAAGTCGGCGTGGCGTCACGGGGTGAGGTTCTCCCGGGATGCAGTGAGGTAAGGCACGGTGCAGGAGTCTAGCGTACGGAGGGCGTATCCGAGTGTCAACTTGAGGCTACTGCACCTGTTGCGCGTGCCGGGCGAAAGACTCAACCATGAAGTACATCGCGGTCGCACCCGCATCCTGCACTCCGACCGAGTTCTCGCGGTGCCAGCTTGCCCTTCCATGTTTGGACACCATCTCAACGGTCGACAGCATCCCAGCGTTCGCGGCCTCCACTGCTGCGGAGAGTGCTGAAGCAGGGTCAACGCCGCTCTCCACGGCTGCCTTGTAGGCAGCCGCCGCAGGAACGAGGCAATCGAGCATAGTCTTGTCTCCCACCTCGGCGTGCCCTCGTTTCTTGATGCCCTCAATGGCAGCCTCTCCCATCAGTGCCAGGTCGGTGGGCGTAATCGCTGTCTTACCTGACACCGCCTTGCCCGCTGCCATGAAGGCTGAGGCGAGGAGAGTGCCGAAGGTTGAAGGGCTTGCCTTGTTGATGCTCATCCCGCACCGGGCGAGATGCTGCCCGATGTCCTGCCCCGGCGAGGAGTGAAGGTACTGGCGCATGCCTTCGCTGCCCAGTTGAATCGTGATGCCGAGGTCGCCGTCGCCAATAGCGGCGTCAAGTTGTCTCAGCTCATCGCTTCGAGCCTCGACGTCGTCTGCCAGTGACAGAAGAATGGACGTCAACTGTGTCGAGTTGATTGATGTCCCCATTGCTACTTCCACTGAGGCAGGAATGGCGAGAACGCGGGCGCATCGAGCAATTCCTTGAACTCGTCGTTAAGCCTGATGAGCGTCAGCGAGGCTCCTGCCATCTCCATGGAGGTGGCGTATTCGCCGACGTACGTCTTCCAGACCTTCAAGCCATGTGTACCGAGTAGGTCGTGGATCCTGTTGTAGAGGATGAAGAGCTCTTCAGGGGGAGTGGCCCCGAGACCGTTGACGAGGACGGCGACTTCGTCTCCCGAGCTGAAGGGCAGGTCCGCCAGGACCCTGGCGGTCATTTGGTCGGCGATATCGTTGGCCTGCATCAGCCTGGACCGCTGCAAGCCCGGCTCACCGTGTATTCCCATGCCGATCTCCATCTCATCGTCCGCGATGGTGAAGGTTGGCTGCCCGGCGGCAGGAATAGTGCAGGGACTCAGCGCCACGCCAATGCTGCATGTTTCGTCGATTGCCCTGTCTGCGACGGCCTTCACTTCGTCGAGTGTGGCCATTGTGGCGGCCTTTGCCCCGGCAAGCTTGTAGGCGAATACTAGTCCGGCCACGCCCCTGCGCTTCTCCTTCTCCGAACGTGGCGCCGAGGCAACGTCGTCGCTGACAATACTCATCTTCACTTCGATGTCTTCCATGCCGGCCATCTCGGCTGCCATTTCAAAGTTCATCGTGTCGCCGCTGTAGTTGCCGAAGATGTAGAGGACACCGGCACCGCCATCGACTTCCTTCGTCGCGGCGAGCATGTCATCGGCACTCGGGGAAGAGAAGACATTGCCTATGGACACACCATCGAGCAGTCCGGGACCAACGTAGCCGAGGAACACGGGGATGTGTCCGGAGCCTCCTCCTGTGCAGATACCAACCTTGCCCTTCAGAGGGGCGTCTGCCCTGACAAGCGCACGACCGCTGTCGGCGGACATGCGCAGGTGGTACGGATATGCCTTCAGAATGCCGCTGATTGTCTCATCTACGACAGCGTACGGGTCATTGATTATCTTCTTCATCGCTGTTCCCCTCCCGGATGGACGCCATGAACCCTGGGTACCGGAATCGCGGGCCGGCGCATCGTCACGTGTCATGGCGCCTGACGGTCTACGGTATTTTGGCGTGTCGCTCGTGTCAACCCTGTGGGGTGGCATCAAGAGAAAGGTGTGCGCAGGTCAGGTGGTAGATGGTTGTGTCAGGAGGGAACGTCTCCGTGTCCGGGGCGGACCAGCCACATGAGTAGTGCGCTCACCGCGATGAAGCCGACCGCTATCGAGAGAGCCGTCTCGTAGTTGCCCGTCACATCATGCAAGAGGCCGCCCAACCATGGCCCGACGGCTCCGCCTGCGGAGCAAGCGAAGATAATCGTTCCCTGTATCGAGCCATAGTCCCTGCCGTGGAAACGGTCGGCCACTGCGGCGAAGCACGTTGGAGCGGCCATCCCGAGGCCACAGCCGGTACTGCTGGCAAGCACGTAGGGAGCGATGTTTGTGGCGCTGTGCGGTATGAGCAGCATGAAACCGATGCCGAAAGACGACATAAGACATGCCGCGATGAACACGCCTGTCCGGCCGAATCGGTCGGATAGGGAACTGAGCAGGTTGCCGATAGCGAGACACACACCCAGAACACTGAAGATGGTGGCGGCCGTCATCGGCGTGTAGCCGATGTCCTGCAGAAGATAGACCTCGTGCGCGATAATCATCTGCTGTGCCACTCCCATGTTGCATATGCAGACGAGCAGGAAGATTCGGTACGTATTGGTCTTGAGGGCTTTTCTGATGTCCCAGTCTTTATGCGGAGGAGATTGACGTACGTATCCCTTGCTGGCGTCTTCCGGTCTGAAGTTGGAGTTCTTGTGTTCCGCACTATCCCTGTGCCTCTTCATGAACATCAGCGCCAGCGGGACAATGATGGCGGCGGCGGTTGCGCCAATCACCAGGTAGGCCGTTTGCCAGCCGAAGCGGGAGATGAGGTACTGGAAGGCCGGTGCGGATACCAGACTGACGCCGAATCCGGAGCCCAACAGGCCGAATACCATGCCCCTGTGTCGAGGGAACCAGTCGGTGATGATGGTACTGAGGGGAGTCATGCCGATGAGGCTAAGTCCCGTAGCCAGGATCACGCCGTAGAAGAGGTAGAAGTGCCACGTCTCGGTAGCGATGCTGCAGAGGGCAATGCCCCCGGAAACGACGAGCCCGCCGATGGTGAGGACGATTCTAGGGTCGAATCGGTCGACAAGTCCACCTGCCACCGGCGCCACGAATCCGTAGCACAACAGGCTCACGGAGAACATGATGGCCGTGAGGCCACGGGTCCAGCCGAAGTCGTTAACGATGACCGGGTAGAAGACAGTGAAGGAATTGCGCATCGCGTAGCCGACAATCATCAGGATGAATCCGGCCGCGAGAACAAACCAACCGAATGTGGCGTGTCTGCTCATCCGTCCCTGCCTTCGGGGAGTGTAGGGAGCATCGCTGAGTGCAGTTCTATCGAAGCGTATAGGCGGCCGTATAGAGTGTCAACGACTTCTGCGAGATGGCACGAAGCGGTTCTCAGCGTGGCACTACGCCTGCGCGCGGCTTGATGATCCACATGAGAATGCCGGCCATTGCTATCAGTAGCTGTACCAGGACGAGTACTGTGAAGTAGCTGCCTGTCATGTCGTGGAGAAAGCCGCCAAGCCACGGGCCGAGCGCGCCACCCAGAGCGTTCGACAGAATCATTACTCCCTGAATCGTTCCGTAGTTGCGACCGTGAAAGCAATCGGCCACTCCTGCGAAGCAAGTGGGTGGCGTGATTCCGAGACAGACTCCGCCAACGATTGCAAACGTCATTGCCAGGGCAACCGATTGGTTGGACTCGGCCAGAAACAAGAGCAGGATTGAACCCGAGGCTATGAAGCTGGCGGGCACGAAGATCTGGTGGCGTCCGACCCGGTCGGAAAGCCCGCTGGAGATAGTTCCGACAACGAACCCGATGCCGAAGAGGCTGAATACCGACGCCGCGACCATCGGTTCGAAACCTATGTCCTGCAGGAAGTAAACCTGGTGCGCAACCATGATTTGCTGAGCAAAGCCCATGTTGCAGAAGGCGATGATGAGGAACAGCTTGAACGTCCTCGTCTTGAGTGCGGCACGCAGTGTCCAGTCCTTTGACACAAGAGTGTCAGCCGTCGTGCCTGAGAGTTCCTGCTCTGCCTCGTTGTACTGGTCGGGACTTCTACGCAGGAAGGCGACGCACAGCGGGATGATGATCGCCGTGGCAGTCCCTCCTATGATGGTATAGGCGAGCCGCCAGCCGTACATATCAATGAGGTATTGAAAGACAGGGGCAGACACCAGACTCACGCCGAATCCTGCACCCAGCAAGCCGAAGACCAGTCCCTTCCTGTGCTCGAACCAGTGCGTGAGTACAGCACTCAGTGGGGTGAAGCCGATGAGACTGAGTCCGACAGCCACCATTACGCCGTACAGGACGTAGAAGTGCCACATCTCGGTGGCCAGGCCGCAGAGTGCGATACTGCCCCCTACAATCAGACCGCCAATCGAGAGCACGAGGCGAGGACTGAAACGGTCAACGAGAGTGCCGGCAATCGGCGCAACGAGTCCGTAGCACAGCATCGTGAGCGAGTACATGATTGCCGTATTGCCACGCGCCCAGCCAAAGTCATCGACAATGACGGGGTAGAACACCGTGAATGTGTTCCTGATGGCGTAGCCCAGCAACATGATTACGAAGCCGGCTGCGAGGACGATCCAGCCCTGGTAGATGCGAGGTCTTGTCACGTAAGGACGCTCCTTTCTCTTTGAACGCGCCACATCGTCAAGCCTGACAGAAGCACTATGGCGATGTTGAGAACGAGGGCCAACTCGTAGGTGCCGACGATGTCATACAACGCGCCTCCCAACCAGGGGCCCAGGGCGCCGCCGAGTGAGCATGACAGGATGAGCATACCCTGTATGGCTCCGTAGTTGCGCCCGTGAAAGCGGTCCGCCGCTGCCGCAAATGCTGTGGGTGGCCCGAGACCAAGGCCGAAACCCGTTGAAACGCAGAAGACCAGTGCAACGACGACCGAGCCGAGATGTCCGGCGAGCAGGAAGAGCACGATTCCGGTTGATGCCAGGAGGCAGCCGCCCACGAACACAGGTGTGCGGCCGAGCCGGTCTGATAGTGCGCTCACAAGGGTGCCGGCTGCGAAGGCGATGCCAAAGGTGCCGAACACGCTGGCTGCGGACATCGGCCCGTAGCCCATATCCTGCATGATGTATACGCTGTGAGCGATGGAGAACTGTTGCGCGAAGCCCATGTTGCAGAAGGCGATGAGCAAGAACAACCGGAAGGTCCGCGTTGGCAACGCAGTCCTCAGAGTCCAGTCCTGGGCAGGAGCGGTCTGGACTGCTGCATCTGCCTCACGGGCCTCGACTCGCTCCGTTACAGGGGGCCTGTTGCGGCGAATGAAAATGAGCACCAGTGGCACTATGATGGCCGTGGCACTGACACCGATGATGACATATGCTCCCTGCCAGCCGAAGCGTGATATGAGAGCTTGGAAGACCGGTGCTGTGACGAGACTTGTCCCAAAGCCCGCGATGATTATGCTGAACACGAGCGCCCGCCTTTTGGGGAACCAGTCGGCCACGATGGTGCTAAGGGGAGTCACACCGATGAGACTGAGGCCCACCGCAACCAACACGCCGTACACGATATAGAAATGCCAGCTCTGTGTGGCCATACTGCAAAGAGCGACTCCTCCTCCGACGAGGAGTCCTCCACTGGCCAGCACGAGCTTCGGATTGAAGTGGTCGACCAGTCCTCCTGCAACAGGTGCTACGAGGCCATACACGAGAAGCGCTATTGAGAACATCACAGCCGTTACGCCGCGAGTCCAACCGAACTCGTCAACGAGCACCGGGTAGAACACGGTGAACGTATTGCGCATGGCGTAGCCCACGGCGATGACGACGAAGCCGGCGCCCAGGACAATCCATGGCCGGGATATGCGCAGGCGATTCATCGTAGTTCGAAACCCCGTG
>Ga0272441_10004526_pt1 | contig 25034 bp, 22 predicted proteins | sample SSMProp6N_FD_193582 | JGI IMG/M metagenome (GOLD analysis project Ga0272441, IMG submission 193582) | Marine sediment archaeal communities from Little Sippewissett salt marsh, Falmouth, MA, United States - SSM-Prop-6N | ecosystem: Environmental > Aquatic > Marine > Wetlands > Sediment ...
TTCGGTTTTTTGATAGGTGAGTTTCAGGGTATGAGTTGCACCGAGAGAATCGAAGACGGTCTGGGACGCGTTGAAGGTGCCGCCGATAGTCGTCTCCGCATCGAGGTTCGCACCGATGGAAATCTCTGATGTCGTCTCCGGAGCGGATTGCACGTTCTGGAGAGAGAGATCGGTGATGGAATTGGCGTTCGTGCCGAAGAAATTATACCCCTGCACCTTGTACCCGTTGGTATCGACCAGGTACCCGTCACTGTCCACATTAAAGGCACCTGCCCGGGTATAGTACGTACCGCCCTCGTCATCGGCAACAATGAAGAAGCCGTCACCGTCGATGGACAGGTCCGTCGCATTGGCCGTCGTCTCGAACGACCCGGGTGAAAACTGAGTGTTGATATTATTGACCGAGACCCCCCTGCCGACCTGCATCATGGCCGACGAACCGCCACTGAGACTCTGGCTCAGGATATCCGCAAAAATAATTTTGCTGGAGCGAAAGCCGATAGTATTGACATTTGCAATATTATTACCGATTACGTCCATCTGTTTTGAACTTGCCGTCAACCCCGAAATGCCTGCAAATAAAGAACTGCTCATATGCCTTTACCTCCTGCAAACGTATTGTGTTATCTACATATTGTTGATTTCATTATTACCGTCTTCGACGGAGACCACATCTTCGAAGGGCACCTCCCATTCACCGATCATCACGGAGGAACGTCCATCCTGGAAGTTAACACCCGTCACCAGACCTTGTATGAATGTGTCTACGTCGACGGCCCCGCCTGACTGATTCGTCGCCGACACCTCAAAGGTATATTCACCGTTTTCCACCCCGTTGCCATCCCACGTGAGTGAGTTGGGGCCCGCAGCCTGGCTGCCAAGCTGAATCGTCTCTACCAGTACCCCGCGTTCGTTGTAAATGCTCACCTCACCCTCCGCTGCCGCCTCTGCCAGAAAGTAGCAGATATCGACGGCACCGCCGTCAACATGCAGGACATTACCGGACGCCTGTACCTCTTTCCCGAGGAGGCTCACGGACTGCACCTGATTTGTCATCATCTGGTTAGAGGTGAGGGTTTCAAGATTGGTATTCATATTCGTTAACTGTTCGAGACTGGAAAACTGTGCCAGTTGGGCCGTAAAATCGGTTCCATCCATGGGGTTCAGCGGATCCTGGTTCTGCAGCTGTGCAATCAACATTTTCAGAAACTCGTCTTTCCCCAAGGTAGCCTGTTGACTTATTTCCGATGTGCTGTTCACCGTAGTGGTCGTACCTGTCGAATTCACACTTGTCATCGTTCATTCTCCTTTACGCAAAGACGCTGACTGCGCCGCTTTCCATATGGGCATGCTGTGACGCTGTCGATACGGTCTCGTGTGTCTGATCGGTATGTTCCCTGCCATTGTTTTGTTGTTCCCTGTTATTCCGATGCTCATCCGGCAGCGTGTCGTTATACCCGTATCCGTGTGCATGATCCCCGGTTTTGTCATGCACGGATACACTGATCGTATCGGCAACGAGTCCCTGAGTACCGAGAGAAACCTTTAACTGATCCGTATTGGCCTGCAGTAGATGTTTGACATCCGCATTTGCCGCCCGCAACATAATGTGAACCTTGTTTTTCCTGACGACGACGTCCACATTGAGCGTTCCGAGTTGGGGCGGATTCAATGTAATCTTCATCCGTCCGCCTCCCTGCAGCACCTGCTGCCGGGCTCCCTGGACAACCTGATCGAACAGGACCTCGGAACGTATCGACGTTGCTGCAGTGGCATCATTACTGCCGTTGATGGCGGACGATGCCTGTGCATGAATTGTCTGCCCGGTTCCTTCCATGCGCGTGCCTGTGTGGGTGATTCGTGCCAAATCCGCGAATTTGTGAGAGGTCGCCTCTTCGCCTTTGAAGAAGCTGAGCTCATGCTCATCCCCGGCCGCCCCTGTAGACTGCGCACACACCTCTCCCTTTGCAAGTGACCGATCATCAGACCGCACGGACATAGTGTGCGGAGCGGCATCCGTCTTCGGTGCCTCTCTATGAGTCTCGTTGCGGACATCGCCTTTCACCCGCATTTCGGAGATGTCCGTATCGGCATATCTCGGGCTGACGCGAGGCCGGTCGTTTTTTCCCCGTACCGGGGAAATCGGAGTGCCGGCAACGTTCCGCACACCGCCATCACGCACGCCCATGGTCATGTCCTTTGAATCCGCAGCTACAGGGACCTGCCTGTTCCGTTCGACACCGCGTGGCATGTCCGGTGTACCTGAGATAACTTTTGATTGGGTGACATCACCGTGGGAATCAGGTGATGAGAAGTCGTTACCTGCGGCAGTGAGAACCCGCAGCATTCCTTGTCCACGCACCGCCTTATCTGATGAGACCTCGGCAGGTCCCGCTTTGACGGTCTGTGTATTCTCGATCGGATGCTCTCCCCCTCTGCCCGCTTTCAGCGTCTGGGTACTCTTATCCACACCTGTCACGTGCAGTTGACTTTTCCGTGAAATCATTCCCGGCTTGACTTTACTGCCGGTATCGTGAAAACCTTGAGTACGCATCATGAGTTCCATGAGTGATATTGGCGCTCTGTGTCGGGTATCGGGACCGTCCTTTACAGTATTCTGCGCCATGAGCGTGGGCATACCGTTATGCACCTCGGTGTTAGCCCCATCACTAACCGAAAAGTCTCCACCCAGCATCACGGCAAGAATCGCACACTGCCGGGACAGCGCATCGCTTCCTTCGTCTCCGTTCAGCGCCGACATCAGCACGTCCTTATCCTGCATCTCCCCACCGGCGATATTTCCGGGTGCCACAGTTGTTTGGACAGTCTTGCCCATGGCGGTAATAAGTTTCTTGAGAATGGTGGTAAACTCTTGAGGTTCTTCCACCGTCCCCATGGCTGATTGCATTGTGCCGTGGATGGCCCCCTTCAGACCACCGATGTGTTGCAACAATTTGAAAAGCGTCAAACTGCCCGGTGTATCCTGTGTTATGGGGAATGGTGTCATCATTGCCTGATCTCTTTCGCACGTTTTATACACCATGGAGAGCAAAAGCTGTGCCAGGCTGATATAAATTATTTTACATATAATATCTAATAGTTACACATGACTATTTCGTATAAAGCTCCGGAGGGGGGCAAAAATTGCCCGGTATGACTGGAAATGTGAAAATATTTCCGTCCGGGGAGAAGACTTGGACACCGCCTATTCAACGGTGTTTGCGGCGGAGAGGTGTCGTCTGGTGATTTCCCTGGTGAGGGCAACGGCTTTCTTGGAATCCATATGCTCCCACACGGCTCCTGCTTTTTTCGCCTTCATGTTCATGATGATGGATGCAGCCGTTTCCATATCAAGTTTTCCCAGCATGGAACCTGCGTGGGCGGGGGGAAAGGATTCATACACCTTGGCAAGATCTTTGTATTTCTTATCGTCAATGGTTTTGACCGATCGTACGAGAATGGTCAGTTTCCCCTCGATCTCCTGCAAATGCTCGATTTTCGTGACAATATCCGCTTTCAGCGCTTCAAGCTTTTGTTCTTCGGAATGCACGCGGCCTTCCCGTACCTCAAGCATTCGTTCCTTTTTTACCAGCGCTGCGAAAAGCTCGCGTTCCCGTGACAGGGTGTCCTCGAATACATCGTGTACTTCCGGCGTACGTAATGACATCTGCACGGAATCAGCCAGGGCCGGGCGTGCGAAGAGATAACGTTCTATGTTCCCCGGGTTCTTGATAAATCCGCCGACTGAGGCGATTTTAACCATAATAATCAGGACGATAACAATTTCGCACAGCATAATAAGTTTCTTCACTTCATTCACCCCTTGAGGATCGCAGGATTGCCAGCTCATCCAATTCTTTTCTTTCCTGTGCCGACATGTGCAGTTTATGTTCCTGGAACTTATTTTCTTTAATTATCTCTATTACTTTCCTGTTTTTGACAGCGTCGACCAGCACGGTCCGTTTTTCGCTCAATTCGCTTTCGATGGCGGCGATGCTTTGCACCTGCATCGCTTCCTTGTCCTTTATGTGTCTGATATACGCACAATATGCCGCAATGTCAGCGGAACGCATCCTGTGTTTTCCCATTTCAAGCAAATGATCGAGCAATGCAGCCCGCTCGTGTTGCATGCGTTCAAGAAGCGCCACCTCTTCAGCAAGACGCCTTTTGATGTCGGCAAACTCGGACATCACCCGATCTTCGATCTGCTTACGGTAGTCCAGAACAGGTTGTAATCTGAATTGAAACATTGTTTAGACCGCACCCAATAGTGACATCACTTCAGCCTTCGATTCATCGAAGCTGATTTTTTCTTCCATTGCCTGTTTCAAAAACACGTTAATCCTGTCGATATTTTGTATCGCAAAATCTATACGGGGATTGCTCCCATCCACATATGCACCGATATTAATCAGATCTTCAGCCTTTCGATAGGTCGCAACGGCATCCAGAATCTCATTGGCCTTTTTCCGGTGATTTTCATCGACGATATCGAACATGACTCTGCTGATGCTCTGGAGAATATCGATAGCGGGGTAATGATTCTTCGCGGCGAGATCCCGCGAAAGCGTGATATGTCCGTCAAGTATGGATCGGGCGGCATCTGCAATAGGTTCGTTGAAGTCATCACCCTCCACAAGTACTGTATAAAGCCCCGTAATGCTGCCTCCATCCTCTATGTTGCCGGTCCTTTCCAGAAGCTTCGGCAGCAGGCTGAATACCGACGGGGTGTAGCCTTTCGTTGTCGGCGGCTCACCGAGGAAAAGACCGACCTCTCTCTGGGCCATGGCGAAACGAGTCAACGAATCGACCATCAGCAAGACGTCCTGTCCCTGATCCCGAAAATATTCGGAGAGGGACGTGGCAACATACGCTGCCCTCATACGAACCAGGGGATGACTGTCCGAGGTGGCAACAACCATGACGGATCGTGCAAGCCCTTCTGCACCCAGATTATTTTCGATGAACTCACGGACCTCCCGGCCCCGCTCACCGATCAGGCCGATCACATTGACATCGGCTTTCGTGTTCCTGGCAATCATACCCAGAAGGACGCTTTTGCCGACACCGGACCCGGAAAAAATGCCCATCCGCTGTCCCTTCCCACAGCTGAAAAGGCCGTTGATCGCGCGGATTCCGAGATCCATCGGTTCGTGGATTCTGCCCCTTTTCAGTGGATTTATAGCCTCAGCATAAATCGGGTATTCCGTGTCGTATTCAATGGGCCCTTTGTCATCGATGGGGTTCCCCAGACCGTCAATCACCCTTCCCAGAAGGTTTCCACCGACTTTCACCTCGGCCTTTTTCCCGGATGGCAGGATCCTGGATCCTGGTCCCACACCTTGCAGATTTTCAATGGGCATCAGCAGAACCCTGCTGTTTCTGAACCCCACAACCTCTGCTTCGATCGAGTAATCGTTGCCGTTGGGATAAATCCGGCACATCTCCCCTATAGAGCTCCCCGCATCATACCCTTCTACTAAAAGCCCCCCGATTTCAGAGACTTTACCATACGTCCGGATAGTATCCGTATGCTTTACCATGGTGTAATATTCGCCAAACATCGTATCCACTTCCATAAATCACCTAAGAAATCAGTGCCTCCATCAGTGCCTGCAACTGCTGGTCAATTCTCGCATCAACCATGATGGAACGTGTTTCAACCACCGCACCACCCGGAATGATGCCTTCATCTTTTTCAAAGACGACATTCTTGGGAACGACCGCGTTTTCGGCTGTCTCTGATTTTACTGCCATGATGTGTGTGTAATCGACGGGATTGATTCTGATTCGTATTTCTTCCTTATCCTGAATGTGGTCAATCGCCTTTGCCAGCATTGTACTCACAATGCCCCTGTCATGTGACACTTCTCGCTGGATCACTTTCTCGGCAACAGCAAACGCAAGCTCCAGGATACCCTTTTCACTCGTTTTCCACAGCTCCCGTTTGGCTGCGGTCAGTTCGCCCAGCAACGTCTCGCAGGCCGCATATGCATGAGTCAACCTCTCCCGGGCCTCGCTGTGTCCCTCTTTCGATCCGTCGGCAAATCCATTCTTGTAGGCCGCATCTCGCATCGCATTGATTTTATGTTCCAGCGCTAGTGTATCCTGTTCGACGGCAAAAGCACCCGGAGAGGCACCAGTCTGTCGCGGGCCTCTACCGTTATCGGACTGCACGAGCGTCACATCTTCCGCTCTGATAACTTTTTTATACGAACTGATCATCGTCTGTATCCCGTGATAGTTGAATTCTTCCTTCGGCTTCCAATCGCTTAGTGGTTTCGACTATATTTCTCTGACTCTGCTCAACCTCCGATAACCGGGTCGGCGGCATAAGATCAATATCTTCCATCAGCATTTCGGCGGCTCGTTTCGACATATTTTTCAACACCTTTTCCCGCATGTCCTGATCGGCCACTTTCAAGGCGCGTGCGAGATCTTCGCTGCTTACCTCCTGCAGGAGATCACGTATACTCCTATCGTCCAGGTCAAATATATCATCAAAAGTAAACATAAGGTTTCTGATCTCGACCGCCAGTTCAGGGTTTGTATCGTCGAACGCCTCAAGCACAGTATTTTCAGTCGATCGACTCATTTTGTTCAGGATTTCGGCCGCCATGCCGATACCACCGAAATTCTGCTCACTCGTTCCACTGACGACAAGCTCCGACTCAAGGGCTCGTGTCATTTCATCAATGAACTCGTGCGGGACACTCTTCAGCGTCGCCATCCGTCGCAGAATTTCTACCTGCTTCTCGGAAGGCAGGTTTTCGAGAACTTCCGCCGCCTGCTCGGATCTGAGGTGGGCCAATATGAGAGCGATGGTCTGGGGATGTTCCATTTTCGTAAAATCCATGATCATCCGTGAATCGACATTCCGTAATCTTTCGATAACAGGATTGGCGTACGGTTTAAGACTTTCCTCCTCGATAGACTCCATTATTTTTTTTGCTTTTTCCTCTCCCATAGCCTTTACGAGAATACTCTTGATGACATCGTCTTTCACCGACATGATGCGTTTGCCCTTCTCCTGGGCCAGCTGGCAGAATTCCTGAGCCACATAGGCCATATCATCGTTTGAAATGTTACTCAGCCGATTCATGTGAACCCCGAGAACCTTGATTTCCTCAGGCTTTAAATTTTTCAGCACTCTCGCTGCCAATTCTTCTTCCAACGATAAAAGCAATACGGCTGCCTTCTCATGGTTCGTCATTTCGCTCAACACCCTCTATCATCCCGTAAGACACAACGTTACTTGACCCAATTCCGTAATAACTCCGCAAAACCCTTATCATCAGCATCCGCTAATTGTTTGACGACCTGTATCTCCTGCGATACGCCGGTCTGCGGACCCTCAAGTGAGTACGACGCAGCACCGCGTTCGAGATGCTGGCCGGGAGACACTACTTCACTGACCCTGATTGCCTGTTCTTTTCCTCGCTCAGTCAGAGACTTGACCATGGGACGCAACACAAACATTACAATCAATAAAATGGCCAGCATCGACAGCACATACTTGATAATCGGCAGGTAAACGGATAGTTCACGCTTCCACGAATGTTCTTCCGCAACTGTCGTATCTGCCTGTTCATTTTTTTTGAAGGGTACCGATGACACGACGACCTGGTCACCACGCCTCGCATCAAATCCGACTGATTTCTTGACAAGCTCTTCCAGCGCCGCCATTTCTCTTTTTGATCGGGGCTGAAACACTTCACCCCCCTTTTCGTTCTTTACATACGTGCCATCAACCAATACGGCAACGGAAAGTTTTGTAATCACCCCGGTTGGCATGACCGTCTTGCTGACTACTCGATTTATTTCATAGTTTACCGTCTCATCCGTCCGCTGGTGATCGGTATTGTAGACGGTCTTGTCGATCCCCGTGATTGGTGCAACCGTGCTCTGCCCACCTCCCGCGTAGGGACTCTTCGACTTTTCCGTGGCACTGTGGCGGCTCCGCACGGCCGGTTCCTCAGAATCGAACAACTCCTCCGTCTTTTCCGTCACGCGAAAATCGAAGGCTGCCGATACCCGGGCCATCACTTTATCGCCCCCGACCACTTTTGCCAGCATGGATTTTATCCTCTGGGCAAGTTCGGCCTCCACATTTCTCTGATATTCGATCTGAGAGGTCGTCCGTTTTGCAATCTGCGATTCCGGCTCGTTTTTTGACAGTACCCTGCCTGAACTGTCCACCACCACCACGTTGTCCGGACGAAGTTCTTCAATGCCGCTCGCCACCAGGTGCACGATACCATCAATCTGGGCCATTGCCAGTTTTCGCCCGGTTTTCAGCTTTAAAAATACCGACACGGAGGGTTCCGCCGCATGTTCGATGAACAGTGATTTCTTCGGCATGACAATATGCACCCTGCATGCCTGAACCTCATCGAGATTGCTGATAGTTCGCGCCAATTCACCCTGAAGTGCCCGCTGATAGTTGAGCTTCTGCACAAAATCGGTGACACCGAAATTCTTATTATCAAAAATTTCAAACCCCACGACACCGCCTTGCGGCAGTCCTGAAGAAGCCAGATCAAGTCTCAATTCCGACACCTTGTCGGACGGCACGAGCACGGTATCTCCCGCGGCAGATAATTTGTAGGTCACTTTTTTGTCCTGCAGGCGGGAAATTATCTTTCCGGCATCATCGGTAGAAAGGTTTGAAAACAGCACTCCATATTCCTTTTGATTCATCAGGAAGACGAACATAAAAATGCTGACTAGACTCAGCACGGCAACAACACCAACTGCCAGTCTGCGTGAAGGAGTGAGAGTACTGAAACCCTGCCATACCTGCTGAATAAATTGCATTACCGCTTCCATTTCTTCCTTCCGTTTATACCTGCATTCTCATAATTTCCTGGTAGGCCTCGATAACTTTGTTCCTCACTTGTAACATGGTCCTGAAGGAGATGTTTGCCTTCTCCAAGGCTATCATCGCATCGTGAATACTGCCGGTGTTTCCGAGTTCAACATTTGCGATTGCTCGGTCGGCCTCATTCTGCTGGGTATTCACTTCGGCAATCATAGTGTTTAAACAATCGCCGAACGATTCTTTACCCAGATCGTGTGCCCGTGGTTTCTGTGAAATCTCTGGCCGTGTGGTCAGCGAAGCGTTAACAATGGGAATATCACTCATAATCACCACCTCTTCTTTACGGTGTCGTAGCGAATTTCATACCGGATGTCTTACTTCCCGATATCCAGTGTTTTGAGGGCCATATTCTTCGTGGCATCAAATGCCGTGACACAGGCCTCATAGGCCCTGTGAGCCATAATCATGTCCGACATTTCGACAATCGAACTGATATCCGGGGTCGTCACAAAACCGTGTGCATCCGCATCCGGATGTCCCGGCTCATAAATCTTTTTCACACACTGCCGATCTTCCGCAACCCCCTCAATTTTCACCGATTTCAGGGAATCCCCAAGCACTTTATCGAAGCTGCCGGTCACCGGTTCGGCGGAAAAGACGATGATCTTTCTTTTGTAAGGACCGCCTTCCGGCGTCCTGGTCGTATTAATATTGGCAAGATTGGAAATGATGACATCCATTTTTGCCCGCTGCGCGGCAAACCCGGATGCACAGACCTTGAAGGAATTGGAAAAATCCATAATTATTTAACCTCCCGTAACACACTGTTAAGACTCTTGAATTTTCTCGCCAGCAGTTCCACCGTCAGGTTATATTTCAAGTGATTATCGGCCAGTTTCCCCATTTCACCATCGATATCGACCTTATTCCCCGCATCAACTAGCTCGACATCGCCACTGCTGACGTGATAACTCGCTGTCGGCAGGTGTTTCTCATTGCTGCGCGTCATTTCCACACCGGAAGTGTGCAGCATGGCCTCGCTGAGCTCTCTGGTAAAGGTAAGTTCTTTTGGTCTGTACCCGGGCGTATCGATATTAGCGATATTCGACGAAATGACCTTGTGCCGTTGTGACTGGTAATCGAGCATCGAGGTAAGCATCCCCATCGTCTTATCAAACAATTTTTCCATTAGACTACCTCCACCGATTTAATATGCAATGCTCGTACCAGATCTCGGCACTTTCACATGGGCATCAGGTTTTCATCTCACCCGGTGAGTGCCGGTTCCTCTTCCTTGTACTCATTCAATTTATTTCTGATCGTCCGGACACTCACGCCGAGAATTTCCGATGCTTTTGTCTTGTTGCCTCGCACTCGCTTCAATGTATCGAATATCAACCTTTTTTCGCTTTCGCGCAGGGTAAGAGGTTTTGCACTGCACTGTGTGGCGTGATGCAGTTCTTCGTATGATGTGTCAACTTCCGCACCTGCGTCGTCCATATCATCCAGGCATAGATGCTCCGGGCGCACAACTTCACCACCACAGATCAATACAGACCGCTCAATCACGTTTTCCAGTTCACGCACGTTACCCGGCCAGTCGTACTGCTCCATGATACGAATTGCCTCCTGCGACAGGTGCGGTCTTGCAAGATCGTTCAGTGTACTGTATTTGTCCAAAAAATATTCGCCCAGTAATACGATATCGTCTTTTCGGGTCCTGAGTGGCGGAATTTTGACGGGAATGACATTCAGCCGATAATAGAGATCTCCTCGGAAGCTACCCTCCGCGACGCAGGTCTTTAAATCCGCATTCGTCGTTGCAATCACCCTCACATCGACCGGCACGGGCGATCTCGATCCCAGACGGTCTATCTCCGACTCTTGGATAACACGCAGCAGCTTTGCCTGGAGCTGCAACTCCATCTCGCTCACCTCATCAAGAAGCAGGGTGCCATTATTCGCCAGTTCGAATTTCCCCGGTTTTTTTAACTGAGCCCCGGTGAAAGCCCCCTTTTCGTACCCGAACATTTCACTTTCCAGAAGGTTATAAGGTATTGCGGCACAGTTCACCGCGACAAACTGCATGTGCGCCCTGGGACTCTGATTGTGGATATATCGTGCAACCAGTTCCTTCCCCGTCCCGCTTTCGCCCTGGATGAGAATACTCGATTTGCTTTTTGCCACGTTCGTTAACATCTCCAGAAGGGACAACATTTTTTCATTGGTCGTTATGATCGTCTTGCCGCCGGACAAATAAGACTGCATATCCTTCGCGGACTTCTTCATGTGACCGGCATAAGGATCCATCACGCTTTTTACCACCAGTTCAAGATGGTTCAATGAGAAAGGTTTCATCAGAAAATCGGACGCCCCTTCTTTCATAGCCTCAACGGCGGTGTTTACCGTACCGAACCCCGTAATAACGATCACGGGTGTCTCAACCGACATCTCTTTGATGGCCCGCAGAACATCCAATCCGTTCATGCCGGGCATCTTGATGTCCGTAATAACGGCAGCGTGCATATCAGCTCGAAATGTTTCCAGTGCGTCGGTACCATCATCCGCCGTATCCACCTCATACCCCCATTCCGTCAGTGATTCGGCAAGATTTGTCCTGATTGATTGGTCGTCATCGATTATCAAAATCGTTTTTTTGCTCATATTCCTGCACATGCATTCGGCGCACCTCCATGGCCTTCTCGAGAAGGCCACGCGGCACCTTCGTTTTCACGCAGCCTAATATATTGTATACCGTTCGTAACTGTCGGCCCGGTTCTGCCCGTTCATCGAATAGGCAACAAGCGTCTCCCAGAATGCATCCTGTCCCCCCTCCTGCAGTTGAGTAAATACTTGTTCCGCTTGAACATCCTTATTCAACTTCAGGTAACCAAGCCCCAGGTGATACAAGGTCCAGAGGTTGCGGTCATCTTTCGACGAGTAAGATACCACCTTTTCATACATCGAAACGCTCTGGTCGTATTTCCCCATCCGGTAGAAACATTCAGCCAGCCCTTCATACGATGCTCTGCGTATCCGTGCGTGGTGTGAATCGTCGGCATCAGAACATGCCTTGATGGCCTTTTCATAATTAACAAGTGCCGATGAATTGTAGCCCAGAGATTTGAGAGAATCGGCATATCGTTTGTACACCTTTTCACGCTCCTCAAGGGGAGTGCCCGAAGAAAGTGCTTTTACATAGAAGCCGGCAGCTTCTTTGAAGTGTCGCTCTCTGTAATTGATATCAGCCAACAACCGCAGGGCTCGTCCCCGCATCTCGCCGTGCAGATCCTTGGAATTCCTCACGCATGTTTGTGCCTGTATCTTGGCATCCTCATAGTGTCCCCGCTCATAATTGACATCTGCCATGGCCATTAAAAGCTTCATGTCTTTGCGGCTGTTCTTGAATACATCTCGCATTTCTTTAACGACCGCGGCTGCAGCATCGGAAAGCCCGAGATTATTCAGACTCTGCCCTATCCGGTACAGTGTATCGAAATTACCGTACTCAAAGAGTCCCGCTTTTTTTGTCTTGAAATAGATGTCAGACACGGCCAGATAATCTCCCTGGGCGAAAAATCCCTCCACGAGGCGGCTCCCGCTTCTGACAAGATCTTTTCTTCCCGGGTTCCGATATTTTCCGAAGGGATACCTCCGTACCAGGACACGAAACGTTTCGAACGCCTCTTTGTACTTCTTTCGTTTTAATAAGGCGTCTCCTTTCTGAAACAGGAGTTGCTCTTTCATTGTAGCATCGATATTGTCCTTTAGCATGGCATCGTACGTGGCGATGGGATTGCGATAATTGTCGATCCCGCAAAGGATGAGCTCCGGCACACCCATGTCCGGACTGGAGATTCCCACCTCAGCCATTGCAGCGGCACTGTTCCGGGCCTGAACACTTTCCGGGTAACGTTGCATGATGTGACTGAGTACCGTGAGGCCTGTGGCCTGCCTGCCGCTTTCGATAAAAGAACGTGCGAGTGAATAAAGGATCCGGGCCCGGTCGGGATCGTCGATGTAAAGGTTCACATATGTAAAAAAGGCCTCGTTGGCCCTTTCGTACTGCTTACTGCGCAGGTAATGTGAACCAAGCTTCATAAGTTCATCCTTGGATAACTCTTCCATGAGAGGCCATTTCTCCAAGGCTTCACCGTACCACCGATCCGCGGAACCGAAATCACCCAGGAGTGAATAGCAGTTTCCAAGATGAAAATACGCAGCCCTGGCACTCTTTTCGTTTCGGTAACAAGCAATGTACTTTCTGAATTTTTCGATGGCATCAGTATATTTTCTCATTCGATACAATATTTCACCCATCATGATGAGCGAATCCGGCCTGTAGTGCGAATCCGGCCAGGATGTCTCAAGCGTCTTCAATGTTGCCAGGGCTTCATAGTTCAGCTGCATGCGTCGGTAACTGTCCGCAAGCCTGAACAGGACCAGGTCGTCATCTTTTCCCGCACCGGTTTTTTGTCGCAGAATGTGTTTATATTGATCAACGGCCTTGAAAAGCTGGTGCTGCATCCCCTCCTTGCCCAGAAAATAGTAACAGTGAGCCAGAAACCTTGCTGCGCCGTGGTGCTGTGCCGGAGTGATGGAATCCTGTGCCAGGACATCTTTGAATTTCAACAGGGCTTCACTGTACCTTTCGGCATGAAAATCACTTAACGCTTCGTTATACAATGGGTGCCCTCCCGGTATCATCGCCGATGCGGCAACCTCATGTTCACTAGTTTCGCTTACGATGGGCACACACCCGTGTGACTGTTTTTTCGAAGCCATACTCCCACTCTTTGCAGTTTCTTCGTTATGGGACCCCAAAGCAGGCAGGGTTTGGTCTTGCAGGTGCGTTTTCGGCGATCGCGCATCGAGAACCGCAATCGTCTTTTCGGGGGCACTTGAGATGGTCTTCCCCTGTCGACCAGGATGCACTTTCTGCGGTTGGATTTGCTGTTTTGCTGCATTTGTGTTCTTTGAAACTGCCATTCTTACATTGTTCTTTTTGACAACAGTTTCCGTCGCGGCGTGTAGCATCTCAGCCTGTCGCACTTGACGAATTTCAAACTGTGACACGAGACCTTTCTGCTTTGCACGTCTGCCGTGCGCTACCGCATCGCGACGCGTTTCAAAGCGTCCCGTAAATACCGCATACCACGTCCCCGTTTTCGAAACATTCACGGCTTTGAAATAAGCATTACCGGCATGCGCATTCAGGCGATTGCATAATTTCCTGGCATTATCGATATTCTTAAAGGATGCAACTTGAACAGTGTAGGAAATCACCGATGACCGGGTTTCACCTCCATATGCCATCTCGGCACATACCACTATGACCAGCAGAATAAGCACTATGAGTATTTTTACGAAGCGATTCTTGCTTGTCATTGTATGGTTCATCACACTTGCTCCCGCGTACTCTTGATTACTGAATATACAGGAAAGCAATTTGTATACCAATCATCTATTTCGCTTTTTTACATGTAAATACGATTTGTTACGACTTGACAGTCAAATATTTGTCAATATTTTCGTCAACCCCGGCACCGGCTTAGCCAAATATTTGACGCTACTCTTACGATACCGTCACGTACCGCAGGCACAGCAACAGACGGCAGTTGAACGTCAAGCCATACAACAGATCGCGGTCATCCGGGATTCGGCATCCCACTTGCGGATCACATAATTGTAAGCGGGTCATCGACGGTAAACACAAAAAAGAAGGGAGGCGAAAAATTTGAACTATCATGCGCAGATCGCGACATGAACATTCATCGAAGGCGGGCAGTCACATCAATTGAAGTTTTTATGATACGAAACCATCCGGGTGGTGTTTTACTTAATATTGAATCTCTTCAGCTTTTCCACATATGTCGTTCGGTTAAGATTCAGCATTTTGGCCGCCCTGTTTTTGACACCACCGGATTTTTCCAGTGCCTTCAACAGAATATCCTTTTCAAACTGCGTTATCGCCTGATTGAGATTCAACCCCTCTTCCGGAATATCAATTTCAGACAGATGTTGCTCTGCGGTTCGCATCTGCCGTCGAATCCGGTCCGGCAGGTCATCCTTCGTTATCTGTCCCATTTCTTTCATGACGACAAGCATTTCCATGGTATTCTGCAACTCCCGAACATTTCCGGGCCATGCATAATCCGTCATGATGTTTATGGCGTCAGGCGATAGTCCGTCCACTTTCTTCTTTTTCAATTTATTGAACGTAGTCATGAAATGGCTTATCAAGATCGGGATATCCGTTTTTCTCTCTCTGAGTGGAGGAAGATGGATGGGAATAACATTTATTCTGTAGAAAAGATCTTCTCTGAAGCTCCCGTTCATAACGGCCTCTTCCAGATTCTGATGGGTGGCAGCAACGATTCGAACATCCGCATCAATGGTTTTCACACCACCAACACGTTCAAATTGTCGTTCCTGAATCACACGTAATAACTTCACCTGCAACGCAGGGCTCATATCGCCGATTTCATCAAGAAATATAGAACCCTCCTGGGCTAGTTCAAAACGCCCGACCCTGCTTCTAATCGCTCCCGTGAAGGCCCCCTTTTCATGACCGAACAGCTCGCTTTCGAGAAGCTCTTCGGGGATGGCACCGCAGTTGACCGTCACCAGCGGTTTCGTGTTTCGGGTACTGTTAAAATGGATCGCCTTGGCGACCAGCTCCTTACCGGTTCCGCTCTCGCCGTATATAATGACAGTGCTGTCGGAATCGGCAACTTTTTTGATCGTTTCAAATACCTTTTTCATGCCGGCGCTATACCCAATCATCTTGCCAAAGTCATACTTTTCCTTCAGATGATCCTTCAGCGCGATATTTTCTTCTTTCAATTTTGCAAATGACAGTGCCCGTTGAACGGTCAACAGCACCAGCTCGTCTTTGAGGGGTTTCGTGATATAATCAAATGCACCCAACTTCATTGCTTCGACGGCGCTGCTGACTGTCGCATACCCCGTCATCATGATCACGACATTTTCAGGATTTAATTCCTTGACAAACCTGAGAAGCTGCAGGCCATCCACATTCGGCATTTTCAAATCCGTAATTACAAGATCATATCTGTCGCGTGTAAATGCTTCGATAGCCTCTTTGCCATCCCTGACCGCTGTAATGCTGTGCATCTCATCCGACAGCAGTTCGGTAAGATTTATTCTGTTGAGATCGTTATCTTCCGCAATGAGTATCCTGTTTTTTTTCATCGGTATCTTCTCAAATTTTATTTTTGCCGAGGCAATTATCCGCGTGCGTCAAAAAATTTACACCGTAACGACAAAGATGTAAACAAAAAAAACTCCCGCGTCAATATTTAATATAAGATTATGAGTATGTTATAGAGAATTATCCTGCTGAAACACAGAAGCTGCTCAAGTTTCGTCAACTGATAACCGATCATTAGTATAACGAAATCTGTAAAGAGAGGTCGTCGTGACAATATCATCGTACAAGGTTGAAAGTGTGCTGAGGGCTTATAATAAACAGGGCAACGCAAAGAATGCCGCCATCGATAAGATGCATGAATCCGAGCGATATCAGGATACAGTGACCCTCTCGTCAACCGAAGACATCAAAAATGTGTACGAAAAGATTTCATACGGATTACTGGACAGCCTGTTTCACAGCAAACAGGGCACGTAGCAGCACTGGCGCAGAACATCAACGGGCAATGATTTTTGAAGTATGGGTCGTACTTGCATTTCCGCCAATCATATACGTACCAACCCGGCAAGCGATTACCATGGAGTCTTCTATACGATTATGAGTTGCCACCGATAATAACTCTGGTGTTGCTTCGATCGGTAGCGGCGTCGCCCTTATACATGCTTGATACGAGGGGTAACAGTTGAAAGCGGAGCGTTATGAGTAAGAGCAGCCAGTCAATTTTAATCGTAGACGACGATATCAATACGAGAACCCTTGTAACAGACACCATACGGGAAGAAGGCTTCTGCTGTCTGACGGAGGTCGAAAACGGCATTGAAGCTTTGGAGTGTCTTCGAAAAGAACACTTCGATCTTGTGATAAGCGATATTCAGATGCCCGGAATGAGTGGCATTGAGCTTCTGCACCGGGTAAAGGAACTCGATCCGTCTACATCCGTCATTATAATGACCGGCTTTCCGACCATAGATCTTTCCATCGCGGCCATGAAGTACGGTGCCGTCGATTTTTTGGCAAAACCATTCAAGCTTGATGACCTCATCTTTAAAATCAAATTGTATCTGAAAGAAAAAACAATCTTGACTGAGAGAGAATGGGATCTCAAAACAAACACATCACGACTTGCGGAAAAGGTCAGAGAACTGTCCACCATCAGCTATATCTATGAAAACATTGAAAAAGTGGACGGGAATAACGACGACATTTTCCAGGAAATCGTAAATCTTGCCTTGCGTGTCGCGGGAGGTAAAAGTTGTTCGCTCATACTTTTCGATGAAACGAATAATGCGTTTCACCCCAAGGTCGTGCAAAGCAATGGAAACGGCACCGGTTCCGCCGCGACGGCCAAAGTTTTCAAATCTCTCACGCCGATATTCAGGGAGGTGATTCACACACGAGAAGCGCTCATCAAAAATCATTTTAAAGGTACCGACGGATACAATTCCATTCTCTGCGTACCTCTGTCAATCCGCAACAAAATATTCGGTCTGTTAAGTCTCATCGACGACCGCAGTGAAAACGGCTTCACCAACAAAGATCTGAACTATATATGCAGTCTGACAGCACGGGCGTCACTCAATGTTGAAAACAGACTGCTCTACGAAAGCATATTTACAAGCGTGATCGATACCTTCAAATCACTTGTGAGTTCAATTCATGAACGAGACAGCTATACTCAAAGGCATTCCCACAATGTCACGCAGCTGGCTCTCCACACAGCCGAGATCATGAAGCTGTCCTCACATGAAATCGAATGTCTTGAAATAGCCTCCTCCCTGCACGACATCGGTAAAATCGCCATACCGGATAGCGTCTTACTGAAACCCGGTCGCCTGACGGATGAAGAATATTCAATAATAAAAAGGCACCCTGTCATCGGGGAAAATATCCTGAAATCGATCAAATTGTTTGAAACGGAAAGAAAAATTGTCCGTCATCACCACGAACGCTGGGACGGCAGAGGCTATCCGGACGGTCTTGCCGGTGAAGAAATACCGCTCCTTTCCCGAATTCTTGCCGTTGCCGACTCGTATGACGCGATGACGACGGATCGCCCGTATCGAAAAGGTATGCAGGTTGAAGAAGCAGTCACGGAACTTCTGCGTAATCGTGCCCTGCAATTCGATAAGGACATCGTCGATGCCTTCATCATATCTCTCCGCTGACGAGCCGGATCGGCATCCCATGCTCCGCCTGCACCCCTGCCGCCATCGATGCCTTTCACCACTTACTTATGGCACGGATTCTGCATAATAACTCTAAAAAATTCCCGGGGAACATACCTTATGGAATCGTACAACAAGACAGATTTGGAATTCGAGGCTGGAGATTCTTTAATACTCAATTTTTCGTACGGCAATAGAACCGTGGAAACGCGGGGCTGTGTCAAAATGATTTCACCCGACGATGACATTATCACCCTGCAGCTTGACATAAGCGACAAAAATATGACACTTCCACCCGGCACGGACATCTACGTGTTGAAAAAGGGCATTCTGTTAAACATCGTCGATTCGACCAGGTTTCCTGAAGTCAAGGCAATCAGAGTATCGAGGCGCAACCATGCACGCGTGGATGATGTTCTGAAGATAAATTACCAGAGCGTTGCCCCCGAGCGATACCATGAGAATGCCAATGCCCGACACACCATCTTCGAAGAATCTTTCGGTGAAACGTGCAAAATTCCGGAAATAGACGACCTGACCCTGAAAACCATCTACGAAATTCTCTATCAACTCAATCAGAAAATTGATTACATAATGGATAAACTGGACTGTGAATATCACAGTCAATATTCTTCTCCTGTCTACGAGCACGTCAACATCAGTGCCTCGGGAATGCGGTTCAACACGGAACACACCTTCGAAGTCGGCGATATCGTTGCATTACGACTTTTTCTCCCCCTGGCGACCAAAAACCCCCTTGACGTTTTGGGAGAAATTGTTACAGTTTCCGGCTCGGAAGTGGCAGGCCGACAGAAGGTTTCTGTAAAATTCAGAGATATGGCGGCCGATGATGAGGATATGATCACCAAATATGTATTTAAACGACAGCGTGAACTGCTGAGGGGACAGATTTCCTAGCAGACAAAATGTTTAATAATGTGCAAAGACCGCACGCATGTTGTCGCCTATGTGACCATTGCATGTGCGACCTATATGACCGGCGCACCCTCACACACATATGCAGGACAATTCACATTCCCAAGTGTTTGAATATGTTCTTGGCAGAGATGACTGCTTCCCCCCCATTGCAAGTCTCTCATGTGGCGTGCATCAGAATATACTATGACTGTCAATTATCGAAGGACTTATAACTCATGGAACGAAAGATATTGATTGTTGACGACGACATATCTGTTCGAACTTTGTTTGAAGAAATTTTTCATGATGCCGAGTACACAGTCAAAACAGCCGAAAGTGCCTCACGGGCGCTGGAAATCCTGAGCGAAGAAAATCTTGATGTGATCTTTCTTGATCTGAAATTATTCGGCATGAACGGTATCGATCTCTGTCGGCAGATACGCACGACACGACCGATTTCGATCATCTACGCCATCACCGGCTGGGCCACCCTTTTTGATATTGAAGAGTGCCGCGAGGCGGGGTTTGACGATTATTTCACCAAACCGATTACGCTCGATACACTTTTTAAAGCGGTGGACGATGCATTTGAAAAACTTGAGCGATGGATGAACCGGTATGGCAGAGTTCCCCAAGAAGGAGCGCATGGCCCTGCACGACGCCATTGAAAACCAAAGCTTGATGGCCTCGTAAAAAGTCCAACTTCTGTGTTCCGCTGCATCCCTCGTCACTGCGGCGTGCGCGTAAGTATATGAGACTCACTCTTCACAAGCTGTCAGCGCAGTGATGGGTGTCAGCCGAATTCATCCACGATGGCAGCACGTATCGGGATTCACCTCATTCCTCATGACTTGCGCGCCTTGAATTTGAAGCTTTTTACCTTGCCATCTAAATTTAGATTTTTGCGATCTTGTCAAGCTTGCCGTCATTATAAAAAGCTCATCATCTGCGGTACACCGCACCTCTCGTCATTGCGCCATGCGCATGTGCACGACTCACTCCCCGGAATTGGTCGTGTCGTGACGACAAGGCGTTTCACAGGGGACATCTCAAAATTGTCTGGCGGTATGTGTAACTGTCGTCCTCAGTTGCACCCCTTATCCAACACTTCCCTTATCTTGCCGGAGAGTGTTGCAATCTTGAAGGGCTTTTGGATAAACGCCTGACAGCCGCTCTCGAGAATCTTCGTGGCCTGGCCATCAATAGTGTAACCACTCAGCAGAATTACCTTTATTTCAGGATTGAGGTTCTTGAGCATTGTAAATGTTTCCTCTCCGCTCAAACCCGGCATGATCATATCAAGCAGGACAAGATCAATTGCACCTGAATGATTTTGGTAGACAGCAACGGCCTCGCTGCCATTTCGGGCCAGCATGACTTTATACCCCAAGGCTTTCAAAATTTCCCTGTTCACATCAAGGATAGCTTCCTCATCATCCACCAGAAGGAGCGTCTCTTCACCCCTCATCGCTCCCATGTCCCGCAACCGCTGTTCTTTCACAAGCTCAACCTCCGTTCCACACCCACAGATGCGCGCGGCTCCATGGTCATTCAATGTTCACCTATCACATACACAGATTAATCTCAAACACATCATCGCCCCCATAAATCTGAACCAGCATGCTCGACGCGAAACGACCATTTAACGCTTCGTGCTGTCGCCAGCCCAGGATTTCGATTCGAGGCATACCCGACACCAACAGCAGAATATACAACACCTGCAAGCCCGCAGTTTCAATGACCCACCCTGCATGTCATACCATGGTTCGTATACAATTGTTACATATTTCCATTGTCACTCAGGCATACATCGACAACAAAAGATCCGGTATCGGTATCAAACGGAATCACGACGCTCGGCCCACCCAGAACGTGGGTGATGGAGTGGTCTTTACCGCTAACGATTGTCGGTATCGCGGCTTTCATGACAATGCCCTGGGCCTCCAGTTTCTGTCTGGCAACACCAGACACCATATTGGTAATCTCACCGACGGCATCCTTGATATCACCGTTCAGGGCTGTGATCTCCTCCCCCAACATGTTCGATACGATCTTTATGATGCACGATTCGCTGAAACTAAGCGCAATAGACCCCCTGGTGGTCCCCGTCAGTCCGATAATGGCGGAAACGTCACCCTTTGCGCGGCAGTCACGTTTCAGAAATGGCTTGCCAGGGCGGGGTTCCACAAAGGCCATCGTTTTTATAACTTCAACAGTACCCTCCAGGAAGGGATTGATAAACTGAACATTCATGATAAAGTCCTTCGTTGTTGTGTTTTTCCGTTATCATTGATATTTTTTCACGATCTTTGATATCTTTTCATTCAGTACCTCTGCAGTGAAGGGTTTCACGATATAATTATCGACACCCGCCTTTACCGCCTGCACCACATTATCCTGCAGCGATTCCGCCGTTACCATCAGAAAAGGAGTCTTCCCCAGTTCTTTGTCTCCTCTCACTGCCTTGAGCAGTTCGAAACCTGTCATATTCGGCATATTCCAATCGGAAATGATAAAATCGATTTTTTGCGATTTCAATTCCTTGAGCGCCATAACGCCGTCCTCGGCCTCCACGATGTTTTCATAACCGACCTGTTTTAACAGATTTCGAATCACTTTTCTCATGGTGGCAAAATCATCTACAATTAAAATTTTGCTGTTTTTTTCCATGGCAATCTCCTGTACCTAAATAATATCGTAATTGTGCTCGTATGCGGTGTGTCACATGTATTCGATTGCCCCTTAGTTTTCACTCAACGCGAACAGACTTTCGGGATCAAGAATAAGACCGACATTACCGTCTCCCAATATGGCACCTCCCGACACGCCTCTGATGCTCTTCAGGCCATCGCCGAGCCCTTTGATCACCACTTCTTCCTTACCGAGCACTTCGTCCACGAGCACACACTTGGACCTGTTCTCGGCTTCAACAACGACGACAAGCGCGTCCCATGGTTTTTCATGGTCCGACTTGATATCGAATACCTCATGCAATCTCACGAGGGGAAGTAAATTACCCATCACATTTAGCATCTCACCCTTCCCGACCACATTGTTATACGCATCACTGCGTGGGCGCAGTAACTGCCTGATAGCAGTCGCCGGAATGATGTATTTTTCCGCACCAACCCGCACGATCATGCCGTCAATAATAGCCATCGTGAGGGGGAAATACGTCATAAAGGTACTGCCCTCACCTTCGATACTCGCGACCTCGATCTTACCACGTAGTTTTTCGACGGCTTGTTTCACCACATCCATGCCGACACCGCGTCCTGACACATCGGTGACTTTCTCCGCCGTCGAAAATCCCGGCACGAATAACAACTTATAAATCTCATGCTCCGACAGGGTATCGGAACTTTTGATCAACCCTTTTTCCATTGCCCTATTCATGATCTTGTCTTTCTTCAACCCCTGTCCGTCATCCGATATTTCAATAACGATATTACCGCCTTTGTGGTAGGCTTTCAGCTTGATCAATCCCTGCTCTGATTTTCCATATTTGATCCTGTCTTCCGGGAATTCGATGCCGTGATCAACGGAGTTTCTGATCATGTGCACAAGGGGATTGTAGATCTCTTCTACCATGTTGCGATCAATTTCCGTTTCTTCTCCTGTCATTTCAACGGCAACTCTTTTCCCGGCATTTTTCGCCAGGTCCCTGACCAGGCGTGCCATTCTCTGAAAAGTCTGTCTGATCGGTATCATGCGAAGACTCGTTGACGTTCTTTGCAACTCCGAAGTAATACTGGCAAGCTGAGAAATATCGCCAACCAGTTTCCGGTCCGTACTTGACTGGACTGTCGCGTTCTGCCTGATCATTGCCTGGGTTATGACCAGCTCACCGATCATATCAATAAGATCATCAAGCTTCTTCACATCGACTCTGATGGTACTCGTGTCCGTCACCTGGTGGCTTTGCTTTCGCAGGGCCTGCGATACCTGTTTCGGCGTCACTTTACCTTCTTTAATCAATGCCTCGCCGATTTTCCTGGGTGGCGGGGTTTGAGCCGTTTTGAGCGACGCTTCAAGGGCCTCTTTTGAAATTATCCCATCTTCAATCAGAATATCACCAAGCTTTTTTACTGCACCGAATTCTTTACCGGCTTCGTAGATCGAGCACCCATCATCGACGAGGCGATCAATGCCGACGATCCGGTGCTTCAAGTCGGATGTATCAAGTTCGAGGGGCCGGTTTCGTGTCCCCTCCAATACTTCATGCAAGCTTCCGATCATTGCCTTGAGCGCATCGGCACCGTCAAGGATAATGTCAATCAGCACCGAATCTATGACAATCTCGCCGCTTCGTGCCCTATCGAGCAGATTCTCAAGATTGTGAGACAGGTCTCGGATTTCATTCAGATCAAGGAAACTCGCAACCCCCTTGATTGAATGAAACGGTCTGAACACAGCATTGATGTATTCCTTATCATCGGGAGCTTGCTCGAGATTCAGGATATTAACTTCGATTTCGCCGATATATTCGAGTCCCTCGGTAATAAAATCCCTTAAAAGGGATTCATCGGCAACCTCGAATGTACCTTCCGGCTCGAATACCTCTCCGGCATCATCACGATGAAGACTGCCGGTGTCTGCCGACACATTTTCGGTCTGGAAATCGCTGCCGGTCAACTCTCCCAGCCAGGCCATGTATTCGTCGATACTCCCGTCGAATTGTCTCGTATGATCCACACTGGTAACGATTTCCTGCATAGTGGTAATGCCCTTCTCGAATGCATAGAACCCTGCCTCATGGTCAATGCCTTCCAGGATTATTTTTTCAAGCAGGACATTCAACCCACCGGCAACTCTCTTGATCGGAACTAGCTGAAGGTCCCGGGCCATGTTTAGAATAACCTCCAGTTGATTCAAAAACACACCGGCTGCCGGGACATCGATTTCGCGACCATCGAGACATAAAAAACTGGAAGCCATGTCATCGATCAGATTTATCAATTTATTATAACTCATGTTCTACACCATCCTGATAATTTCATCCGATACCTGATCCAAGGGGACCTCTTTCTCAACTGCATTCAACTTCACCGCCTCTTTCGGCATACCGTAGACAACACATGATTTCTCATCCTGTGCAATCGTCCGGGCACCCGCATGCTTCATTACCAGAAGACCTTCCGCTCCATCACACCCCATACCCGTGAGGATAACCCCGATGGAATTCTGTCCTGCATATTTTGCCGTCGATTTAAACAGCACATCAACGGCCGGTCTCTGATGATGGACCATTGGTCCATCCTTAACCTCTACATAATAGCGCGCACCGCTTCTCCTGACGATCATATGAAAATTACCCGGCGCGATCAGCACCGTCCCGGGTGTCACGGAATCATTGCTTCGGGCCTCTTTCACCTTCACCTGGCAGAGTTCATCGAGCCGTCCGGCAAAAGCAGCAGTAAAATTGGCCGGCATATGCTGGACCACCACAATGCCCGGCGAATTAACCGGCATCCGGGATAAGACTTTTTTGAGGGCCTCCGTCCCTCCTGTCGATGCCCCGATGGCAATTATCTTGTTCGACGTCTGCCCGAGGGCTTGAATCGGTTCTCTGGCCGGCACATCGGACAGGACCCGCGAAGCGGACCGTGTTACCCGCACTCGCGAGGCGGTCCTGATTTTTTCTGCAAGCTGAAGGCTCATATTCTCTACACTGTACGACCCCCCCGGCTTCGCAATTACGTCCACGGCCCCGTTTTCAAGGGCTTCAAGCGTCAATTTTCCCCCCTTGGGTGTCAGAGCACTGACAATAATGACGGGCAACGGATAATACCGCATGAGCTTCCGGAGAAACGTCAGCCCGTCCATTCGAGGCATTTCTATATCAAGGGTAACGACATCGGGTTGCAATTTTACAATTTTATCCCGACCCACAAATGGATCCGGGGCAGTACCCACAACTTCAATATCCGAGAATTTTGACAATTCCTGAGCGAAT
>Ga0272441_10004527_pt1 | contig 25026 bp, 9 predicted proteins | sample SSMProp6N_FD_193582 | JGI IMG/M metagenome (GOLD analysis project Ga0272441, IMG submission 193582) | Marine sediment archaeal communities from Little Sippewissett salt marsh, Falmouth, MA, United States - SSM-Prop-6N | ecosystem: Environmental > Aquatic > Marine > Wetlands > Sediment ...
GACGTGGGCAATCTCAGTCTGCTCGGGTTCGACCCGCGCGAATACCGGGCGGGACGCGCCGCCTTGGAAGCGGCGGGCGCCGGGATCGGGCTGCATCCCGACGATGTCGCGTTCCGCTGCAACCTGGTCACGGTTGCCGACAGCCTGATGAAGGACTACTCGGCGGGCCACATCACGAGCGAGGAAGCGCGCGGCCTGATCGCCGCTCTGAACGGCGCACTCGGCGGCGACGGGCGCTGCTTCTACCCGCGCGTGAGCTATCGGCATCTGCTCGTCTGGCGCGACGGGCCCGGCCAGATCGTGACCGTGCCGCCCCACGATATCACGGGCCAGCCGATTGAGGCGCATCTGCCGAGCGGCCCGAAAAGCGAGATGGTGACCGAGCTGATGAATCGCTCGTGCAAGCTTTTCCACGAGCATCCGGTGAACGCCGCGCGCGTGGCCGCGGGCAAGAACCCGGCAACCCAGATTTGGCTTTGGGGCCAGGGCTGCACGCTGGAACTGCCGCGTTATCCCAAGGTCTACGGACTGACCGGTTCCGTGATCTCCGCCGTCGACCTTGTGCGCGGACTCGGCAAACTCGCCGGGCTCGAGCCGGTCCTTGTGCCGGGTGCGACGGGCTTTATCGATACGAACTATGACGGCAAGGTCCAGGCCGCGCTGGACGCATTGTCGCACGGCGACTACGCGTTCGTGCACGTCGAGGCGCCGGACGAGACCGGGCATCTGGGCGACATCCAGCTCAAACTCAAAGCGATTGAACTGTTTGACGAGCAGATCGTCGGCCCCGTCTGGGCAGCGCTCGAGGCCAGCGCCGAGCCGTATCGCCTGGTCGTCTGTACCGACCACCGCACGCCGATCGCCGCGCGCACACACACCGACGAGCCTGTGCCCGTGGCCATCCTCGACGGACCCGTCGGCCCGGTGCGGGAACAAGCCGCGTTCGACGAATTCGTCGGGGAGCCGGACGACTGCCCGCTCGCGTTTGAGCTGGTACGGGATCGCGTCTTGCCCGAACCCGAAGGAGACAAACCGTGAGCAGACAATGGCTGGCAGTGCTTTGTGTGGCGGCCTGCGTGCCGCTGGTCGGCTCGGGCTGCGCGCTGCTCGAGGACTACAAGAACCAGCAGGCCATGCGCCAACAGGCCGAGCGCCGGATGTGGCAGGCCGAATTGCAGCGGGTCGAGGGCAGAATCGAAGGACTCGAGATGCAGAACGAACAGATCCATCGCGAACTCGAGCAGCTGCGTACTCGGCTGACTGCCGCGCAACAGGACGAGCAGGCGCGCAGGGAGCAACGCTTCGAGGCGCTGGATGATCGGCTCCGCCTGACCGAACAGGCCCGGCAGAAGGACAAGGAATTCATGCTCGACGAGCTCAGCCGGCGCATGGCGGAGATGATCAACAAGGCGCTTCGCCGGAACCGGCCGGCCACACGGCCGCGCAAACAAAGCGGCGTTGAGCATGTCGTGCAGCCCGGTGAGACGATCTCGGAGATTGCCGCCGCATACGGCAAGAAGGTTTCCTCGATCATCAAGGCAAACGGCATCACCGAACCCGACAAGGTCAAGGCCGGCCAGAGACTCTTCATTCCGGATTGAGCCGGGCGCGTTGTGCCCGACAGCATTTCTGGCTTGCAATCGGCGGCCCGAGCCTCGAGACTACACAGTGGCTATTTGCACCTGCCCACCGTTGAGGGCCCGGCGGGATATCTGTGATGAAATGGTACCTGAAACGAGAACACGGCGAGATCCGCGGCCCCGTGGAAGTCCAGCAGCTTTGCGACTGGGCTGAGCGCGGCGACGTCTCGCAGGCCGACTTTGTCTCCACCGACCGCCAGGTTTGGATCGGCGCGTTCGAACTGCCCGACCTGCAGGAACTGACGGGCAAACTGCCTGTCGATCTCAAGTTGATGAACCCGCCCGAACCGGTGCCGGACATCGAAGAGGAGGGCGGCAACGGCGACGGCGATCTGGAGGCGGCGCTCGATTCTGATTCGTTCTCTCCGAAGCTCTACGATCTGCGGCGGGAGCTCAAGACCTGGAAATCGCTCTATGACCGCGATACGGCCCGATGGGCCCGCACCAATGCGCGGCTCAAGGACCGGATCGAGAAACTCGAAGCGGAATCCGCCGCCAATCTCGGCGCGCTCGAGCAGGCCAGACTCGAACTGCGCAGGGTCCGGAAGAACTACGACGAGCTGCGCAGCGTCGCACGCTTGGAGCCGGACGAGTTGCGGCGGCACTCCAACGCGTGGACTGCCGAGAAGATCACGTTGCAGGACGCCTGTGACAAGCTGACGCAGAGCTGTGACGTGCTTGCGAAACAGCTGGCGGAAAAGACAAAAGAGATCGAGGCGCTCGAATTGCTGCGGGCAGAGGACAAGAAGGATGCCGAGCGACAGGCGCAGGCCTTCAAGAAACGCGTGGCGCGGGAACATGAGATTGCCGAGAGCCTGCGCCATCGGCTGGCCGAACTCGAGCGTGACTACGAGCAGGTCGCGGTCATGTGCCGCGAATTGAACCAGCAACTCATCGAGCGCAACGCGAGCGCACCGTCGCAGGCCACTTAACGGCTGCCGACGGATGACGGTTCGCCGGCGCGCGCGCGCCGGCGCCGGCCGTTCGGCCGGCTGCGGTAGCACGGCTTCTGACTGGGCGAAACCAGAACGCTTTGCTCGCCGAGCCTGTGTTGCAGTTCGTGAAGCAGTTCCTCACTGGGCGTGACGCTCAGAGCCGGATCCGTATCCAAGAGCACCGTTTGTCCGCCCGGAAACTCCAGGTGGATGATGACCGGTGCCTTGCCGGGATGTCTGCTCAGCAACTCCTTGACTTGCGTCAGCGACTCCTTCGTGGCGTTTGCCGCGGAAACACGGATTCGGATCTGTTCCGCGAAGTACTTGGGCGCGTCCGAGAGCGGATAGATCTCGCTCGCAATGATCTTCGGCCGATCATCCTTGTTCGACAGCTCGCCGCAGATCAGGAGCGTATGGTCCTTCTCCAGGCATCCGCCGTATTCGCGATAGCAGTCGGGAAAGACGACGACCTCGACACTGCTTTCGAGATCCTCCAATTCCATGATTGCCATCGGGTCCTTGTTCTTCGTGATCTTGCGGTGCAGCTTCGCCGCGATCCCTGCAAGGCGGGTCGCTGTTCGATCCTGCAGTTCCGCGAGCCGTGAGATCGTGCAGAGCGAGTAGAGCTTCAGCATGTCGACCTGCTGGGCCAGCGGATGCCCGCTCATGTAGACGCCGAGCAGGTCCTTCTCCGCGGCCAGCAGCTCGTTTTCGTGCCATGGCTTGCATTTCGGCAGCTCGTTGTCTTCGGGCCGGTCCACCTCGTTGCCCATCAGCGCGAACAGGTTGCCCTGGCCCGTGCGCCGGTCGCGTTGCGCGCTCGAGGCACGGCTGAGCGCGAACTCCAGCCCGTGAAACAGACGGCCGCGGTGGCTGCCGAACGCGTCGAACGCGCCGCAGCGGATCAGGCTCTCGATCACCTTCCGGTTGACCGCCTGTGTATCGATCCGTTGGCAGAAATCGAGCAGACCCAGGAATGGGCCATGCGCTTCGCGTTCCTGCACGATCGCCTCGACGGCGCCTGCCCCGACGTTCTTGATGCCCGCCATGCCGAACCGGATCGTACCGTCGCCCGGCGCGAACCGTACGTGGCTTTCGTTGATGTCAGGCGGCAGAATCTCCAGTTCCATTTCCTTGGCTTCCGAAATGAAGACCGGCAGCTTCTCCGCGTTGCCCATCTCGGAGGAAAGCAGCGCGGCCATGAACTCGGCGGGGTAGTGGGCTTTCAGGTACGCCGTCCAGTAGGCGACGACCGCGTAGGCCGTACTGTGTGCCTTGTTGAAGCCGTAGCCCGCGAAACTCTGGATGTTCTCGAAAATCCGCTCGGCTTTTGCCGGTGGGATGTTGTTGGTCTTGCGGCAGCCCTTGATGAAGATGGGCCGCTGCTGGTCCATGATGTCCTCGCGCTTCTTGCCCATCGCGTCGCGCAGAATGTCGGCCTGCCCCAGTGAATAGCCCGCCAATACCTGCACCGCTTTGATCACCTGCTCCTGATACAGGAAGATGCCGAACGTCTCCGCAAGCAGCCCCTCGAGTTTCGGGTGTTCGTACACGATTCGGACGCGGCCCGCCTTGCGATCGACGTAGTCGTCGAGCATGTCCATCGGACCGGGCCGGTACAGCGCGATCATTGCGATCAGATCCTCGATCCGGTCCAGTCCGATCCGGCGGATCAAGTCGCGCATGCCGCTGCTTTCAAGCTGAAACACGCCGACCGTGTCGCCGCGGCGCAGCAACGCGAAGGTTTCCGGGTCGTTCAGCGCCGGATCGTCAATGTCAATCTCGACCCCGCGATGCCGCTGGATCAGGTCGAGCGCTTCCTGGATTACCGTCAGCGTTTTGAGCCCCAGAAAATCCATCTTGAGCAGCCCGATCTCCGCGATCGGTTTCATCGAGAACTGCGTGATGATCTGGCCGTCCTTGTCACGGGCCAGCGGGATGATTTCCACGAGCGGTTGCTCCCCGATCACGACACCCGCCGCATGCGTGCTCTGATTGCGCAGCAGACCCTCGAGCACGAACGCGTAGTCGAGAATGTAGCGCGCGTTCTTGTTCGTCTCGTACGCCTGTTTGAATTCCGGGTTCTTCTTCAATGCCGCTTTCAGCGTCATTTTTGCGTCGTCCGGAACCATCTTCGCCAGCTTGTCGCATTCCTCGTACGGAACCTCCAGCACGCGGCCGACGTCGCGAATCACCATCTTCGCGCCCAGCGAGCCGAACGTGATGATCTGCGCGCAGTTCTCGCGCCCGTATTTCTCCTTGACGTATTCAATGACTTCGCCGCGGCGTGTCTGGCAGAAATCGATGTCGAAATCCGGCGGTTTCGGCCGTTCGAGGTTCAGGAACCGCTCGAAAATCAGGTTGAACCGCAGCGGATCGATGTTCGTGATGCCCAGCGCATACGCCACAACGCTGCTCGCGCCCGATCCGCGGCCGGGCCCCACCGGGATGTTGTGCTCCTTTGCGAAACGTACGAAGTCCCAGACGACGAGAAAATAGTTGATGAATCCGGTCTTCTCGATGACGTGCAGCTCGTAGTCGAACCGTTCGACGATCGCCCGTTCCCGCTCGTCCTTCGGCGTCGCCACGTTCTCGATGCCGTACCGGCGTTGCAGGCCCTCCGTGCATCGTTCGATCAGATGGCCTTTCTGGTCCGAGCCCTTCGGGACCCGGAAGGTCGGGAAATGCAGCTCGTGGAATCGGATCTCGACGTTGCAGCGATGCGCGATCTCCACGGTGTTCTGCAGCGCGCCGGGATACTCCCCGAACAGCTCCGCCATCTCGGCCGGGCTCTTCATGTAGAAGTCGTCCGACGGATAGCGCATGTGGTTCGGGTCGCTCAGGTTCGTCTGCGTCTGAAGACACAGCAGCACCTCGTGCGCGCGCGCGTGTTCGCGTTTCAGGTAGTGCACGTCATTGGTGGCAACCAGCGGGATCCCCGTGCGCCGGTGCAGATCGAACATGCCGATGTTCACGAACCGCTGCTCCGGCATCTGGTGGTCCATGACTTCGAGATAGAAATTGTCTTTGCCCAGAATGTCCGTGAACTCGCCGGCCACCGTGATGGCCCCGTCGGTGTCGTTCGCGGCAAGCCGTTCGGAAACTTCGCCCTTCAGACACGCGGACAGCCCGATCAACCCTTCGTGGTGCTGCGCCAACAGCTCCTTGTCGATGCGCGGCTTGTAGTAGAAACCCTCCAGATGCCCTGCGCTCACGAGCTTGACGAGGTTGTGATAGCCCCGGTCGTTCTCGGCGAGCAGTACGAAGTGGTGGGCGCGGCTCCCGCCACGGCCGTCCGATTTCTTGTCGAACCGACTGCCCGACGCGATGTAGACCTCGCAGCCGATGATGGGCTTGAGCCCGTTCTCGTGCGCGGTCTGATAGAAGTCGATCACGCCGTGCATCACGCCGTGATCGGTGATGGCGACCGCGGCCATGTCGTGGCCGAGCGCGGTCTCCACGAGATCTTTGATCCGGCAGGCGCCGTCCAACAAGCTGTAGGTCGTGTGAACGTGAAGATGGACAAACGGCGAGGCGCTCATAGCACTGCCACCATAGCAGGACCAGCGGAAAAGGGAAGAAGGAACTTCGGCGCACAACACGAATATCTGCGGGCGGCCCCGGGGCTTCCCGGAATCCGGGCGAGCCGGCCCTTGATTTTCTCGCCGCATCGTGCTATGTATTGGCCACACTGTGAGACTGGTGAGCAGCCCCTGCAGGGTGGTGGTTCGCCAGAGTCATCGGTTTGGAGCTTTTCCTCTACCTGCTCTCCGGTCTCGCCAGTGCCCCCCCCCCCCTATAGCTATCCCGGAGTTATTAATCAGGCTGGAGCTGGAGCCCCTCCAGCTCAAAGCTCCAGCCTGTTAGTAACTCCGCAGCTGGAGTAGCATGAAAGGGGAAACACGCGCCGACCCGTTACGAATGCTCCCCCCAGACACTCTCAATGACTACGGGGGGACTTTCGGACGGGCCGGTGCGCCGGTGTCCGAAAACGAATACTCAAGATGATGACCCAACAGAGGTCTCTCACTATAGGAATTTCGCCGGACCCGGCTCGCGTGTTCCCGTAATGCAAACCGTACGGGAAGGAGGGATCATGGACAAGACAAATGCAGAGCAGACCACGGAGGTGCAGTATGCGGCGCTGATCGGCATTGACTGGTCCGACCAGAAGCACGACGCGTGGATCTACGAGACCGAGACGGGAAAGCAATCGCATCGTGTGATTACTCATACACCGCAAGCGCTGGTTGAATGGATTACGGAACTGCGGGCCGCCTACCAAGGCCGACCGGTTGCGATCGGCCTTGAACAATTCAAGGGAGCCCTGATGGCCGCATTGCTTGGCTACGAGTTTATCACTCTCTATCCGATCAACCCGGCCACCCTGGCGAAGTACCGCGAGGCATTCAGCCCCAGCCGGGCCAAGGACGATCCATCCGATGCCGAGCTGCTGATGGAGTTGCTCTTGAAGCACCGCGACAAGCTTAAAGCTTGGAAGCCGGACGATGAGGACACTCGGACCCTGGGCATGCTCAATGAGGAGAGGCGCAAGTGTGTCGACTCGCGCACGAAGCTCGTACAGCGTTCCCAGGCCCTGTTGAAAGGGTATTTCCCCCAGGCGATTGACCTGCTGGCCCACAATCTGAGCAGCGACATGGCCTGTGACTTCATCCAGAAGTGGCCGACGCTCGATGCGCTCAAGCGTGCCAAGCCTCAGACCGTGCGGGCCTTCTACTACGGGCACAACTACCGTCGTGGGGATTTGATCGAACAGAACCTTGAGAAAATCCGAACGGCTGTGGCACTGACCAAAGACAAGGCGATTGTGACCGCTTCGACCATCACCGCTCGGGTCCTTGCAAAGCAGATCCGTCTGATTAACGCCGCCATCGAGCTGTACGACACCGAGATCAAGGCCCTGTATCGCAAGCATCCTGATGCCTTCATCTTCAAAAGCCTGCCCGGCTCGGGAGAGGTGATGGGCCCACGCCTGCTTACCGCCTTCGGGACCGACCGAGAACGCTACGAGCAGGCCGGCGACATCCAGACCTACAGCGGGATCGCGCCGGTGACCGAACGCAGCGGCAAGCACCAATGGGTACACTGGCGTTGGAGTTGCCCAACGTTCATGCGCCAGTCATTCCACGAGTTCTCGGGCTGCTCTCGCAACTTCTCTCTCTGGGCAAAGGCCCACTACCAACTGCAACGGGAACGCGGCAAGAAACACCACGCTGCGATCCGGTCGCTGGCCTTCAAATGGCAGCGCGTCATCTTCCGGTGTTGGAAGGATCGAAAGCCATACGATGAGCAACAATACATCGAGGCGTTGAAACGCAATGGATCAGCGCTCTGGCCGCGTATCCAGGCCCTTCAGAACGCTTGATCAGAAAAAAGAAGAAAACACTGGACGGGACAACTCAGATGTCCCCCCGCCAGAAATGACGAAATCCGAAACACCCAAGCCCTAATCAAATCCGAAGCCCGAATGCCGAACCGCCCCGTCGATCATTTGGGGTTGCGTTCCGATCCGATTATGGCTTCGGAATTCGCAATTCTTTCGGATTTGGGTGTTTCGGGCTTCGGCATTTCCGGACTTAACCCCGAAACGCCGAGGGCGGCTGCCCGACGACCTGCTTGAACTGCTTCGAAAACGCGTAGGGATCCGGGTAGTTCAGTGCGTGCGCGACATCTTTTATGGACCGCGTTGTGTTCTCCAGCAGATACCGCGCATGCCGGCAACGCACGCGCACGCGAAAGGTGGCCGGCGTCAGGCCCACTTGGGACCTGAACAGGCGCGAGAAGTATTTCGGCGACAGTTGCGCCATGCGCGCCAGACCGGCCAGCGGCGTTCGGTCCGCGGGGTTGTTCGTTATGAATTCTCGAACACGCGCCAGGCGGCGGTCGGTTTCGCGCTCGCCCTCCCGCAGCGCGAGCAGCAGCTCGGCGAGGATTACGTGAATCAGCGCGCCGCAGAGCCCCTGTCGCAGCGCTGTCAGACCGCGTGCGTAGTGCGCGAAATGCGCCTCGAACAGCGATTCGATCGCCAGCACGCGACGGACCCTTACGGCGACCGCGAACGGCGGCCGCGAGGAGACCATCGCGCGCCCCGCCCGATTGTCGTAAAGCCCAAAACGGATCGGTAAAATGCGCGGCGGATCCGCGCGGGCCTGATGGCCGCTGTGCGGAAAGCCATTGCTCACGAAAATCAGCTTGCCGCGTGCAAGCGGCTCATGCACCCGGTCCAACAGATAGCTCCCCGTCCCGCCCCTCACGAACACAACGTGCAAGTCCTCGTTGCGACGGTGCGGAAATTGCCATTCGGGCGGCACCGTGATGTCGTAGGCGCGGTGCACACGGAAATGCGCCTCGCTCGGCAGCCGCGCCAGCAGCGCCGCCAACTGATCAACCGCTGTATTCGATGTTGTATACGTTTTTGACATGATAGTGAGAGGAAAACATATTGAGATGATGATATTGGTGATAGTATGATTAGGAGAAAATAACAGGAACCCCGAGCTGGCGCAAGAGGAGAGAGCATGAAGAAGCCGAACATTTTGTTTTTTTTCACGGACGACCAACGGTTCGACACGATCCGTGCGTTGGGCAATCCGGACATACACACGCCGACGCTTGATGCCTTGGTGGCGCGCGGCACGGTATTCGAGAACGGCTACATCATGGGCGGCACGGCGCCGGCGGTGTGCATGCCGAGCCGCGCCATGTTGCACAGCGGGCGGAGTCTGTTCCGGTTGGAGCGGATGGGGCAGGCGATTCCGGCGTCGCACACGACGTTGGGTGAGGCGTTGCGAGGGGCGGGCTACGCGACGTTTGGGACGGGCAAATGGCACAACGGTCCGGCCTCGTACGCCCGGAGTTTTTCGGCTGGCGCGGAGATCATGTTTGGGGGCATGGGCGACCACTGGAACGTACCGGCCTGTGACTATGATCCGAGCGGGCAATACGCGAACATGGTTCCCGTCTGCATAAATCCTACCACGACGAACAAGCTCCGCCGTCATCGTTGCGACCACGTTCATTTGGGCAAACATTCTTCGGAACTCTTTTGCGACGCAGCGATCGAGTTTCTGCGTAATCATCGGCGCGCCACGCCGTTTTTCGCATACGTTTCGTTCATGGCGCCGCACGATCCGCGCACGATGCCGGAGCGGTTCCTGGAGATGTACGATCCGGAAACGATCCCGTTGCCCGAGAACTACATGCCGGAGCATCCGTTCAAGATTGGGTGGTGGGGTCGGGACGAGCTGCTCGAGGAGAACCCGCGTCCGGCCGCGGCGATCCGGCGTCATATTGCGGAATACTACGCGATGATCACGCATTTGGACCATGAGATCGGCCGTGTGCTGCAGGCCCTGGAGGCAACGGGCCGGGCCGAGAATACGATCCTTGTCTTTGCCGGCGACAATGGGCTGGCCGTGGGCCGGCACGGTCTGATGGGCAAGCAGAGCAACTACGACCACAGCCTGCACGTGCCGCTGTTGTTCGCGGGCCCGGGCATCCCTGTGGGCGAGAGACGAGAGGCGTTCGCTTATCTGTTTGACATCTTTCCGACGCTTTGCGAGTTGGCTGAGCTTCCGATCCCGGATTCGGTTGAAGGGCGGAGCCTTGTTCCCGCGCTGCGCGATTCGTCCGAGCGCATTCGGACGAGCCTCTACGGGGCGTACACGGATATTCACAGAAGCGTACGCGACGGGCATTACAAGCTGATCGAATACGTTGTCGAGGGTGAACGTCACACGCAGTTGTTCGATCTGGTCGAGGACCCGAACGAGACGCGGAATCTTGCCGATCACGACGCACACGCCGCGACTCTTGCGCGGCTGCGAGCGGAGTTGGTTCGGCTGCGCGAGTTTTATGGCGACGTGCGCGAGACGGAGTGTGCGTTTTGGGACGGATATCGTGTGGCGCGCATGGCGGGCGCATGAGCCGTGCGGGCCCGCGGGGTTGCGTGTGCGTGCTGGCGTTTGGGTTTCTTTTCGTGTAGACTGCCCGCCATGAATTCGCGACGGGCGGTGTGGAGTGCGGCGGCGCGTGTCCTGTGCGCCGTCCTGAGCCTCGTGTTCGCGAGCCTGTTTGCTGCAGGCTGCGCGACGCGTGGCACGGCCGCCGATCGTGCGCGCGCCGTGCCGGCGCCCGATCCCGGGCTGGTGGCCCGCGTTTTCGCGGCGCGGCTCCCGTCGTTGCTGCCGGCCGCGCAGCCGCTGGACGAACAGCTTGCGCAAAGGGCGCTGGGCCTGTTTCTTTCCTCGCTGGACGAAGACCACACGCTGCTGCTGGCCTCCGACGTCGATCGTTTTTCCGCGCGCGCCGCGGAACTAATCCCTTCGCTGCGGCGCGGCGACCTGTCACTTGCCCGGGAAGCGGCGGCGCTCTGCCGGGGCCGGGCACGCGAGCGGCTGGCCTACGTCGAAGGGCTGCTGGACGCGGGGCTCGACCTGGCGCGGGAGGAATCCTATGTGAGCCGGGACGCGACGGCAGCATGGTCGGCGGACGCGCGGGAACAGCGCGGGTTGTGGCGCAAGCAGGCGAAAGACATGTACCTGCGCCGGCGCGTGGCTGCCGTGCTGGCCGGCGTTGCCGAGACGGCGGCAGCCCAACGGGCCCGGACGGAGACGCGGGCAGTCTACCGGCGGCTGATCCGGATGAGCGAGTTCGACGCCGCCGGGCTTCTGGATCGGTATCTCTCGGCCTGTGTGCGTGCATTCGATTCGCAGGGCGACTACCTTTCGAGCAATGAGCTTGACGACATGGCGGTAGCGTTGAGCCTGTCGCTTGTCGGCGTCGGTGCGGTCGTGAGTATGGTCGACGGCGAAGCGAGGGTTGCCAGAATTCTGCCGGGCGGCACCGCCGCGCGGGACGGGCGGTTGTTGCCCGGCGATCGAATTGTGGCGGTCGCCGAAAGGGACGGGCCCCGGCAATCGGTTGACGGCTGGTCTGTGGACCGGATCGTGCATGCCGTGCGCGGGCAGCGCGGTACGCGTGTGGTGCTGAGTGTGAGCCCGGCGATCGGGCCGCCGGGCCGCATTGTGGAGATCGAGTTGAAGCGCGACATTGTGCGGTTCGGCGGGGAATCCGTCAACGGCGCGGTCCGTATCCTCTCTTCCGGAGCCGGCAGGGACGTGAGGCTCGGCGTGGTTGGGCTGGAGAGTTTCTATTCGGAAGCGGCTTACGGCAGTGCGCGCGCGGCGCGGCCCGGCGGCTCGACTCACGATATGCGGCGGATCCTCAAGCAGATGCGCGAGGACCGGGTGGCCGGTGTGCTCCTGGACGTGCGCGGCAACGCCGGCGGCGCGTTGCCCGAAGCGGTCGGCGTCGCGGGCCTGTTCATCGGCCAGGCGCCGGTGGGTCAGGTTCGGGAATGGCGAAAGACGATTCGCACGGTTGTGGTCGAGGATCGGGACCGGCGCTGTGCGTATGCAGGACCCGTTGTTGTTTTGAGCGACCGGACCAGCGGGTCCGGCGCGGAGGCGCTGGCCGCCGTCCTGCAGGACTATGGCCGCGCCTTGATCGTCGGCGACACGCGGACCTACGGGAAGGGGACCGTCCAGTCCGTCGTGCCGCTGAGGCGTGGCGATTGGGCGTTGGGCGGGTTGAAAGTGACGACGGCGGCCTTCTACCGGATAACCGGTCAGCCGTTGCAGGGCTACGGTGTGCGGGCAGACATTGTTGTGCCGTCGATTCTGGATCGGATCACCTCCGCGCGGGTGCCCGTCGACTCGCCTGCCGTAGCGACCATCGAGCCCGTGGCGGGGCTGGAACGCAGCGAGTCGGCCGGCAACGAATTCTGCGACGTGCGCGTGTTCGCCAGGCGCCTGCGCGAGCAGTCGCGGCAGAGACGCGCCGAGGACCCGCGGTTCGAGGCCCGGGAACAGCGGTTTCGGGCGCTGGCCGAGAGCCGCCGTGCCGAGCGCGGTGTCTCGCTGGTCTACGAGCAGCGGCTGCGCGCCGCACGACGCGAGCAGGACTTGTACGGTCCGTTGTTGGCGGGCCCCGCCGAAACGCAGGAGCCGGAGGACGACCTTGTGCTCGATGAGGCGCTTCGCATTCTCGCGGATCTTGTCGCAGTGTGCGAGGCTGCCGCGGCGGAATGAACAGCCATCTGGACATCCCCGAGCTGACGCGGAGCTTTGAGTCGCTGCGCGCGTACCTGATGCGCCAACCCAACGAACAGGGGTTCTGGGAAGGCCGCTTGTCGAGCAGCCCGCTGGCCAACGCGGTGGCTGCCTTCGCGCTCTGCCAAGTGGACCCCGCGCGACATGCCGATCTCGTTGCCCGCGCGTTGCGCTGGCTGGCCGAACACGCCAACCCCGACGGCGGCTGGGGCGACACGTTGGCGAGTCCCAGCAACATCAGCAGTACACTGCTGTGTTGGTCCGCGCTGCACGCTGCCGGCGCGGATGCCGGGCCGTCCGTGCGCAGCGCAATCGCGGGGGCCGAGCAGTGGTTACGCGCGTGCGCAGGCAGCTTGGAGCCTGCCGCCTTTGCGCGCTGCCTGCGCGAACGCTACGGCAGCGACAATACGTTCAGTGTGCCGATCCTGGCCATGTGCGCGCGGGCCGGCCGGCTTGGACCCGACGGGTTCCGCTACGTGGTGCAACCGCCGTTCGAATTGACTTTTTTCCCGCACCGCCTCTATCGATGGCTCGATTTCTCCGTCGTCAGCTACGGAATGCCGGCCTTGCTCGCGATCGGATGGCTGCGCCATTACCATCGCCCGACCCGCAATCCGATGATGCGCGCGCTCCGGAACCGGCTGCTCCGGCCCGCACTGCGCGAGGTCGCGCGTATGCAGCCTGCGCACGGCGGCTATCAGGACTCGGCCGTGCTGACCGGGTTCGTGGTCTTGGGGCTGGCCGGCGCGGGGCTCGCACAGCACCCGATCGTCGAGAAAGGGGTCGCGTTCCTGCTGTCCCACGTGCGGGAGGACGGGAGCTGGCCGGTCGATACGAATCTGTCGACCTGGCTCAGCTCGCTTGCCGTCCGCGCGCTGTACGGGGCGGGGCCGGATCTGCCGCTGCCCGAACAGCAGCGCGCGGACCTGCTGCAGTGGTTGCTCGATCAGCAACACGCGCACGAGCACCCGATGACGCACTCTGCGCCCGGCGGCTGGGGTTGGACGGACCAGCCGGGCAGCATTCCCGATGCGGACGACACCGCGAGCGTGTTGCTCGCGCTGCCGTTGTTTGGCGAGCCGGACGAGCAGACCCTGGCGGCCGGCAGCCGGGCCGTTCGCTGGCTGATCGACCTGCAGAATCGGGACGGCGGCATGCCGACCTTCTGCCGGGGCTGGGGCAGACTCCGATTCGATCGGAGTTGTCCCGACATCACGGCAAGTGCTCTGCTCGCTCTTGACCGCTGGGAATCGTTTCTCGCCAAGCCGCTGCGCTCGCGTCTGCAGCGTGCCGCGGTTGCCGCCGTCGGCTACCTGCGCCGTGCTCAGAGGCGGGACGGAGCCTGGCTGCCGCTCTGGTTCTGGAACCGCGACGACGTGGACGGCGGCAACCCGGTCTATGGCACGGCCAGGGCCGTGCTCTGCCTGCGAAAACTGCAGGGCCCGAGCGCCGCCTCCGTGGCTCCGCTCGTGGCCAAGGGTGTTGCGTTCCTGCTGAATGCACGGCCTGCCAAGGGCGGGTGGGGCGCCGCCAAGGGCGCGGCGCCGTCCGTCGAGGAAACCGCGTTGGCGCTCAGCGCCCTGGCGGGGATCGGCCACGACGACGCGCTTGCACCGGCTGTGCGATGGCTGATCGACAGGATCGGATCGGATCCCGACAAGATCCACGCGCTGCGCCGCAACGCTGCTCCGATCGGTCTCTACTTCGACCGGCTCGCATATTTCGAGGAACTCTATCCGGTGATCTTCGCTGTGGAGGCGTTGGGTAGGTTGAGACTTGAAACTTGAAAGTTGAAATTTGAAATTGGAGGGAGGAAACGTGGGATAGTCTATTGACCCGGACTCCACCGAGGACATGCTCTTTCAAATTTCAAATTTCAAATTTCAAATTTCAAATTTCAAATTTCAAATTTCAAATTTCAAATTTCAAATTTCAAATTTCAAATCCCCATGCAACCATCCACCATCCACCATCCACTATCCACGCGGGCGCGCGGCGCGGGCGCGCTGCCGCTGCTCACACTGATCCAGCCGCCGGTCACCGACGCGCGGTACCCGGCCATGCCGTTCAGCATCGAGCCGCTCTCGCTGCTTGTGCTGGCGGCGCTGACGCCGCGGGACCGGTTCCGGGTGCGCGTGCTGGACGGCATGATCCGCGGCGACCGCAAGCGGTTGGTTGACCCCGCCAGCGCGCTGGTTGGGATCACGGTGGTCACCCCCGTCCGGGACGCCGCCTACGCGCTGGCCGCTCAGTACCGCAAGCTCGGCATCCCCGTTGTGCTCGGCGGCTGCCATGTCACGCTCGATCCCGAGGACGCGGCGCCGCATGCCGACGCGATCGTGGTCGGTGAGGCCGAGGAGCTCTGGGCGCAGGTGCTGGCGGATTTCGAGGCCGGCCGGTTGAAGCGGGAATACCGCGCCGATGCGCCCGGCTCGTTCGATGTGCAGGCGGACCGCGCGGTGGTCTCGGGGTACCGGCGCAAGTATCCGTTCCTCTCGATCATACAGACCACGCGCGGGTGCCCGAACTGCTGCGAGTTCTGCGTGCCCGCCGTGAGCTACGGGCAGCGGGTCCGGCACCGGTCGGTCGAATCCGTGGTGCGGGAGATCGAGGCCGTCAAGCGCGTGTACCGGCGCAAAACGTTCGGGTTCACCGAGGACAACTTTTTTGCGGGCCGCCACTACACGAGAGATCTGCTCGAGGCGCTGATCCCGCTTGGGATCCGGTGGGCTGCGCAGATGTGCATCGATGTCGCGCAGGACGAGGAGCTGCTGGACCTCATGGTGCGCAGCGGCTGTTTCGCCGCGTTCTTCGGGTTCGAGAGCCCGGCCCGGGCCGCGCTGGAAGAGGCCGGCAAACGCGCGGACCCCGCGGACTATCCCGCTCTGATCCGGCGGGTCCGGGCCCGGGGCATTCTCATCATCGGCTCGTTCACCGTCGGCTACGACGCCGACGACGAATCTGTGTTCGATCGGATGGTGGCGTTCTGTCGGGCGACCGGCATCGAGATCCCGCTGTTCGTGACGCTTATGCCCTACAAGGGTACCGCCCTGTTCGACCGGCTCGTGCGCGAGGGGCGGCTCGCGCCCGATGCGCGGCCGGGTTCGAATCCGCTGGCGCTGAACTTCGAGCCGCGCAAATTGAATACCGCGACGTTCGAACAGAACGTCGCGCGGATGTATCGGGACTACTACGACCACAGCTACCTCTGGCGGAACCTGCGGCATTGGCTCAAACGCTCGCAGTACAAAAGGTGTCTGCTGCTGATCGTGTTGTATGCGCTCTACGTTACGTTCGCGCGGCGAATCGGGCGCGGTCGGTTTCTGAAACAGTGAATGGTTCTTGTATGAGGAGGCGCTCGTGGTCAAGGAACAGACAGAAACGGGTTTTGGCAGGCAAGCACGTACGGTTTGCGCCCTGCCGACGTTGGCCATCTTCAGGCACGGTGCGGCAGCGTTCAACACGCGTTGATGTCGTGCCGGGCCCCCGGTATCGGGGCCGGCTTGGCCCCGGTCGTGGGTTGGTACGACGTTTTTGGCCGACCGCCCCGAATGCGGGGATGTTTGCCGCTGTTGTGTGCGTATCACCTATTATGGAATACTGTTAGACCGAACCGACCGCTGTTCGGAAAAAGTGAGCCGAACCTGACCTGCTTGTTCCCGCAGCCGCCGGGAAGTCGTCTTGTGCACGAAGGAAACACCATCATGAACAGATGCCGTCTGGCCGTTGCGATGCTTGGCTTCGTTGGATTCGGGTTCGCTTGCAGCACGGCTCGCGCCGCGCTGTCGACCGCTGCGATCTCGCAGGAGGGTTGGACGTTGAAATACGTGTCCAGCTACCATTCCTGGGCCGACAAACAGGGGGCCAAGGCCTTTGACGGGCTGCGCAGTACCGAGTGGCAGAGCAATTCGGGCAGTACCGTGCTGCCCCAAGAGATTCAGGTCGATCTGGGTGCAATCTATACCATTACCGGATTTGTGTATCTGGCCCGTCAGGACGGCAACTGGGGAAATATCAAGAACTACTCGTTCTACGTCAGCCAGAACGGGAGTTCCTGGACTTTGGCCAAGTCGGGCACGTTCGCCACGACGTATGATGACCAGCACGTGTCCTTCAGCCAGCAGACCGGCCGCTATGTTCGGCTCAAGTCGTTGAGCGAGGTGGCCGGCCGCGATTTCGCTGCCGTGGCCGAGCTCAACGTGCTGGGCGCGCCGAGCAGCTCGAACCCGACCCCGATCATCTTCGTACACGAACCGCGTCCGCCGCAGCCCTGGGAGAAGTACTACGAACCGCACAGCACGACGGTCCGGGCCATGGCCTCGGACCAGGGCGCGGTCGCTGTAACGAACGTCGCGTTCTACGCCAGCGGCACGTATCTCGGGCACGATACCACGAGGCCCTACAGTTGTGCATGGGCTGGGATCATGGCCGGGACCTACGATGTGTCGGCGCGCGCCTTCTATGCGGACGGGTCCGTGGCCGTCTCGCGGCCCGTTACGTTCACGGTTCGTTCTTCGGGCTATGGCACGCCGCAGCCCAAATCCGGCTGGACGGTCGAGGACTACTGTTCCTACAAGCCCAATACGGACAGCGGCGCGGCGCCGCCGGAGCGCACGATCGACGGCAGCCCCGTTCTGCCGTGGGTGACCGAGCACGACACGAACGACCCGGACCACTGCCATTCCCCGCATCACATCGATATCGACATGGGCGCCACGCATAACGTGGCCGGCTTCTTCTACACGCCGGTCCAGGACCTGGTGCCTTACGGCATCACGCTGGACTACGAGATCTACGTGAGCACCGACGGCAGCACCTGGGGCAGCCCGGTGGCCGCGGGCACCTGGGACTGGCCGTCCTGGAATGGCGGCAAGAACTACTGGCAGGAGGAGCGCGAGGTCAGCTTCCCGTACAAGTCGGGCCGGTATTTCCGGTTCATGTCTTACACCCAGAAGCGGTACAACGAGACGCCCGATGATTTCGTGCGCGTCGCGGAAGTCGGCGTCAAAACGATTCCGCCGGGCTCGGTGCCGAAGGCGCCGGAGGCCCTCACGGCAGTGTTGAACGAGAGCGCGCCGGAGACGTATCTGACATGGTCCGACATGAGCGGGTTCGAGACCGGGTTCCGTATCCAGCGTGCGACGAACGCGAACTTTTCGGGCGCGTCCGTCGTGGGCACGGCCGCGGCGAATACGACGAACTATACGGATTCGACGCTCACCCGCGATCGGCCGTACTACTACCGGGTCTGCGCGACGAACGCGAACGGCAGCGGCAGTTGGTCGGATTCGGCCGCGGTCTACGTGCCGGCGGTCGACTGGGGCGAGACGGCGTTGGTCGCCGGTTCGAGCTGGAAGTATCGCAAGGGCACGTCGGAACCTTCGGACCCGCGCAGCGCGTGGCGGGCCGTCGACTTCGTCGAGGGTGGGGACTGGCAGACCGGCACGGCGCCGGTCGGCTATGGCGAGGCCGAGATTGTCACGACGCTCGGCGACATGCAGAACAACTATTCGAGCTTTTTCCTGCGCAAGACCTTCACGGTCTCGAGCCTGGACGACGTGACCCGGTTGCGCGCGCGGGTGGACTATGATGACGGGTTTATCCTGTGGATCAACGGCGAGCGCGTGCTGGATCGCAACGAGCCGGACGGCGAGCAGCTCTTCGATTCGCTGGCCTCTGCCGGGCACGAGTCGGGCGAGATGGAGACGGTCGAGCTTCCGGATCCCGAGGGCTACCTCGAGTTGGGCCAGAACGTGGCGGCCGTACAGGTGTTCAATTTCGGGATCAACAGTTCGGACGCACTGTTCGACCTGGCGCTCGAGACGTTCAAGAAGGTGGCGGACACGAAGTTCAGCGCGGACCGCGGGTTCTACGATGCGCCGTTCTCCGTAACCGTTTCCACGGCGACCGCCGGCGCGACGATCCTCTATACGACCGACGGGTCCGTGCCCACGCCGGTCAACGGGCAGGCGGGCGGCACGAGCGTGGTGGTGGCGGTCACGGGCACCACGAGCCTGCGCGCCGCCGCGTTCAAGGGTGGCTGGACCTCGACGGACGTTGACACGCAGACCTACCTGTTCCTCGCGCAGGTGCTCCAGCAGACGGGCCGGGACTGGGACCGCGACGGGATGGACCCGGACATCGTCGCCGACGCGCGCTACAGCGGCACGCTCACGAACGACCTGAAAGCGATCCCGAGCCTGTGTATCGCCGGCGCCTATGCCGACGTGCTCGAACCGCACTTGGTGCCGGACGAGGAAGAGGAATGGTATGCGCCGGTCTCGATCGAGTGGATCCGGCCCGACGGCGAGCAAGGGTTCCAGGCCGACTGCGGCATGCAGCCGGGCGGCGCGAGCGGGCATATGGGCTGGACCTACAACAAGCAGCAGTACAACTTCGCGTTCCGCAAGGTGTTCGGGCAAGGCAAGCTGAACTACGCACTGTTTCCGGACAGCAAGGTGGAGAGCTTCGACGCGATCCGCATCCGTGGCGCCGGGAACGACCGGTGGTCCGCTTTCTGGGCGGGCGGCAGCCTGCATCGCGCACAATACGTGCGCGACGATTTCGGGCGGCGCACCCAGCGCGACCAGGGCTGGGTCTCGTCGCACAGTACGTGGGCGCACGTCTATATCAACGGGAACTACTGGGGCATGTACAACGTCTGCGAGAAACCGAACGAGTCGTTCTGCGCCTCGCATTACGGCGGGGCCGAGGAAGACTACGATGTGGTGAAGGTCACCGCCTATTCCTCGAACCCGAACGACCCGCTCGTGGTCGGCGGGAACGCGACCGCGTGGAAGGCGATGCTGAGCTATGCGAACGGGCATGATCTGGCGACGGATGCTTATTATCAGATGGTGCGGACCAACTACCTGGACGTCGGCCAGTACATCGACTACCACCTGATCGAACTGTGGGGCGCGAACGGCGATTGGGTCTATTCCGCGACCGCCCAGAACAACTGGCGCGCCGCCTGCCGCACGCGCAACCGCGAGCCGGGCGATCCGTTGTGGCAGATCTTCATGTGGGACTACGAGCTGACGATGGAGTTGTCCTCGAGCATCACGGTCAACAAGGACATCTCGAGCTCCGTCGGTGTCGGTAATCTGCACGGGCGCATGCGGAGCAACGTGGACTACAAGATGGAGTTTGCCGACCGTGCCTACAAGCACATGTCCGACGGCGGCGTGCTCAGCACGGATGCCGCGACGACACGCTACCAGGCGGCGTGTGACCAGATCGACCGCGCCGTCGTGCCGGAATCCGCGCGCTGGGGCGATTCGGTCCTGTACTACCGCACCGACCCGCTGAACCGCGACGACCACTGGGTCCCGTTCAAGGCGAACCTGCTCTCGGGTTGGCTGACCCAGCGCAGCGCGATCTTGCTGAACCAGTTGCGGAACCAGGGCCTGTATCCCGTCGATGTCGAGCCGCCTTCGTTCAGTCAGCATGGCGGCGCGATCGGCGCCGGGTTCCGGTTGACCTTGACCAATCCGAACGGCAGCGTCGGCACGATGTACTACACCGCGGACGGCACGGACCCGCGCGTGTTCGGCGGCGCGAGCCGCGGCGCGCGCGCGGCGGGCGCGACCGTGATCGCGAACGGCGGCTCGTTTGCGGTCTCGCGCACAACGCACGTGAAGGCGCGCGTATACAAGAACAACAACACCTGGAGCGCGGTGCAGACCGCGACCTTCAACTACACCGCGCATTATCCGTCGATCAAGATCTCGGAGATCATGTACAACCCGCTCGGCGGCAGCGACTACGAGTTTATCGAGATCCATAACGTGAGCGGCCTGACCGTCGGGCTCTCCGAAATGTACTTCACCGGCCTGGACTATACGTTCCCGCCGGGCACGGAATTGGCGGCCGACGCCTATTACGTGATCGCCAACAATGCGGCGGCCTTCCAGAGCCGGTACGGCTCCGCGCCGGACGGACAGTTCGATGGCCGGCTGGACAACGGCGGAGAGCGCATCCGGCTCTGCGACCGCGACGGGCTGACCGTGACCGAGGTGCGCTACAACGACAAGACGCCGTGGCCCGAAGAGCCGGACGGCGACGGCTACTCGCTCGTGTTCCAAGGCACGGGCGACCAGGATGACGCCGCCAAGTGGCGGCGCAGCAACCTGATCGGCGGAACGCCCGGCTATGGGGACGGGGGCGGCCTGTACAACGTCGTGATCAACGAGGCGCTTACGCATACGGACCTGCCGACAGTCGACGCGGTCGAGCTGTACAACGCGGGCGACGCGAGCGTCAATATCGGGGGCTGGTACCTCAGCGATACGACCGCCGACTACAAGAAGTACCTGATCCCGAGCACATCGCTGGCGCCCGGCGCCTACGCGGTGTTCGACGAAAACGATTTCGGGACGTGGTCCCTCGATTCGCACGGGGACGAGGTCTACCTTACGAAGTGGGACGGGAGCTCCAACCTGCAGTACCTGGCCACGGAGCGGTTCGGCGGCGCGGACAACGGCGTGGCGTTCGGCCGGCACATCTGTTCGGACGGCGGTGTGGATTTCGTGGCGCAGAACACGAGCAACACGTTGGGCGGCCTGAACGCGTATCCGAACGTGGGCCCGGTCGTGATCAACGAGATCATGTACCACCCGCTCGACCCGGCGGACCACGAGTATGTCGAGTTGCTGAACATCGCGCAGAGCGCGGTGAACCTGTACGATCCGGGCGCGGCTACGAACCGATGGCGGCTGGACGGCGCCGTCGCCTACACGTTCCCGTCGAATATCTCGCTCGTGGCCGGGGAGTATGTGCTGGTCGTGCCGACCAACGAGGCGGCGTTCCGCGCACGCTACCCCGGCGTGCCCGGCGGCGTCCGGATCTTCGGGCCGTACGCCGGGCGGCTCAACAACGGGGGCGAGAGCGTGAAGCTGTGGAAACCGGACACGCCGGACGCCGAAGGTGTCCCGCAGGTGCTGGTCGATCGCGTCAAGTACAACGACAACAGCCCTTGGCCGGAAGGCGCGGACGGGGACGGCCCGTCGCTGGAACGGATCGCACCCGCCCTCTACGGCAACGACCCCGCCAATTGGGCGGCGAGTCCGGCGGCGGGCGGTACGCCGGGCGTGGCGAACGGGGGCACGCTGGTCTCGAAGACTTCGGGCTGGAAATACTACGATCGAGGCACGGATCTCGGCTCGGCATGGCGGGCCGGCGCCTATGACGACAGTGCGTGGGAAGACGGCAACGCGCCGCTCGGCTACTCGGCTTCGGGTGTCGGGATCGACACGGAAATCGCGTTCGGGCCGGACCCGGCGAACAAGTACCCGACAACCTATTTCCGCAAGCGTTTCGTGCTGAACGATCCCGGCGCGGTGACCGGCCTGACCTTGCGCGTGTGCTATGACGACGGTTACGTCGCGTACCTCAACGGCGAGGAGGTCGCGCGTGGCGGCATGCCCGGCGGCGCGATCGGCTACGGCACGCTGGCCACGGCGCAGAACGGGTCGACCGGCGTGTACCAGCAGGTGAGTCTGGCCGCGCACATCGGCAAGCTGGTCGGCGGCGCGGGCCAGATGAACGTGCTGGCCGTGGAAGTGCACCAGGTCAGCGCGAGCAGCAGCGATCTGTTCATGGACCTGGAACTGTGCCGGGCGTCTTCCCAGACGCCGGTGGTGGACACGCCGGTGATCGTGCCCGGCGGCGGCAGCTTCGTCGGCAGCACGAACGTGACGATCACCTGCGCGACGGCCGGCGCCACGATCTACTACACGACCGACGGCTCGAGCCCCACGAGCAACGCGACCGAGTACGTCTCGGCGTTCTCTGTGACCGATACGGTGGACGTCAAGGCGCGGGCCTACAAGGACGGGCTGCTGCCGAGCTGGATTGCGGTCGCGCACCTGGAACGGATCTACGGCGAGACGGTCGCGACCCCGACCTTGAGCCCGGCCGGCGGCGACTTCTGGGGCACGATCACGGTGACCGCCCAGTGCGCGACGGCCGGCGCGACAATCTACTACACGACCGACGGCACCGCGCCGGTCAACGGCCCGCCCTCGATCCAATATGCGGCCCCGTTCGTCCTGGCCGACAGCCGCACGATCAGCGCACGCGGGTTCAAGGCGCTCTGTAATCCCAGTGGCACGGCAGTCGCCTCGTTCACCGACCGTACCCCGCAGGTCCGGTTCGACGGGGCCGCCGCGACTTGCAGCGAGGCGTGCGGTAGCGTGAATCTTGCCGTCTCTCTCAGCGCTGCGTCGCCGAAGACGGCGACGATTGACTATGCGGTCTCCGGCGGCACGGCCACAGGCGGCGATGACTACACGCTGGCGGCGGGCACCCTCACGATCCCGGCGGGTCAGACCGCGCGTACGATTGCGTTGATCGTGACCGACGACACTGCGGAGGAGCCCGCCGAGACGGTCGAAGTGACCCTGAACGCGCCGTCAAACGCCGCCCTGGGCAGTCCGGGCGTGCATACCCTCACCATTCGGGCCAGCGACCGGCTGTTCACGGCCTACAACGACTTTTACGTGACGACCGGCGAGCCCACCGCGAATATCACCGGCTACACGCGTTCCCAGAGCGGGCTGCTCGTCGACTACGCGACCGGCTCGAATGCACCGGTTACGCTGGGCCTCAACTCCGGCGGGTCCGGCCCGCTCGTGCAGGGCGCGTTGTCCGTGGCGGGCAAGGATGCCTACAACGTGTTCAACGGCAAGGTCGGCGGCGTGGGCCTGATCGGCTATGGGGACCCGGACCTGGTCGTGACGCTTTCCGATCTGGAATCCTCGCTCGAGTACGAAGTGATTCTGTTCGGGAACCGGGACGTGGCTGGCTATACCACGCGGCTGACCACCACCACGCTGTCCGGCGCCGAGGCGTTCTCCAACGAGAGCACGCCTGGTGCGACCTTTTCCGGCGTGTCGGACCCCGCCACGACCATCTGCAACGGGTACAACACCAGCGCGGGCTACGTGGCGCGCTATACCGATATCCGGCCGGGTCCGGACGAGCAGATTACGCTCACGATCGGGAGCAACGCCACGAAGTTCTACATCAACGCGATCCGCGTGCGGGCGCTCGGCCAGTCGCAGTCCGTGGTCCAGTTCGCGCAGACAGCGGACGCCGGGCCCGAGTCCGCGGATACCGCGCTGCTCGCGGTCAATCTGGCGCCCGCTCCGACCTCGGAGACGCGCGTGGACTATGCGGTCTCCGGCGGTACAGCGACCGGCGGCGGCGCCGACTACACGCTGGCGGCCGGCACGCTGACCTTCGCGCCCGGCCAGACGGCCCGGAATGTGCCGCTCCAGATCGTGAACGATTCGAACGAGGAGACGGCGGAGACCGTCGAGGTCACGCTGAGCAGCCCGTTCAATGCCGTGCTGGGCGTGAACGTGAGTTGCACCTATACCATCGAGGACGACGACGGCGTGCGCTTGATGTTCCGCGCGTTCAACGACTTGGCATGGAGCGCCGGCCAGCTCGCCGACAAGATCACACGCTATACCGGCTGGACAACGTCCGGCCTCAGCACGAACGGGCCGCTGGTCGACTATGACACGGGCAGCAACGTTGCGGCGACCGTCGCGGTCGCCGCCGACGGCGCCTGGAACGACGCGTTTACGAACCAGGGCGCGAGCGCGACCGACGGCGAGGCGGCCGGACTCTTCAGCGGGATCGTCGACTGCAAGGGCTTGGCGTCCGGCGGCGACATCCACCTCCAGTTCGGCGGGCTCGATCCCGACTGGCTCTATACGCTCGTGCTCTTCGGCAATCGCGACGAGCCGTCCTACACGACGCGGACCACCGCCTTCACGATCCAGGATGTGGCCGCCTTCTCCAACGAGAGTAGTGCCGGCGTCGAGATCCTCGGGTCCGGCGGAGCCTGGCCCGACGATGTCGCGCGGTTTGTCACCGGCTACAACACCGCCAGCGGGCTTGTCGCCCGGTTCACCAATATCCGGGCAGGCTCCGACCAGGACTTCACCGTGCTCGTCTCGACCGGCGACTCGCGCTATGTCAATGCGTTCCTGCTCGAAGGTTACCAAGGCCCATCCTCGGGCCCGGACCTGGTCGAGAAAATCGGGGCCGGCACCGCGTGGCGCTATCACGAGGGCACGACTGAGGCGTCGAGCCCGGTAACCGCATGGCGCGCGCGCGGGTTCGACGACGCCGCGTGGGACACCGGCCCGGCCCCGATCGGCTACGGTTGCGGGGCCGTCGTCTACGGGACGTTGCTGACGAACATGCAGTATAACTACAGCAGCCTGTTTATGCGCAAGGCGTTTACCGTCGCGGACCCGGCGATGGTGAGCGCGCTGCAGTTCTGTGTCCAGCACGACGACG
>Ga0272441_10004528_pt1 | contig 25024 bp, 12 predicted proteins | sample SSMProp6N_FD_193582 | JGI IMG/M metagenome (GOLD analysis project Ga0272441, IMG submission 193582) | Marine sediment archaeal communities from Little Sippewissett salt marsh, Falmouth, MA, United States - SSM-Prop-6N | ecosystem: Environmental > Aquatic > Marine > Wetlands > Sediment ...
TCAAGGTCTTCATTTGGTTTAGAAGTTGAAAATTTAAATATATCTTATAATCAATTTTCAAATTGTGAAGGAGATTTAAATACTGGAAGTGCAGTATATTGTTTTGGAAGTGTAATTAATGGACTAACTTTTCATAATAATACTGTAATTAATGGAGGTGGGACTTATGGAGTATTATTAAATGGAGAAAATGAAACAATAACTAATAATTATATTTATGATTCATCACAAGGTTATGGAGTAAGATTATCTGTTGCAGATAATTCCTTTGTGGCATATAATAATATTACTGGAGGACATAATGTTAATTTTCAAACTTCAGGAATAGATAATATTACTTTTTTTATGAATAATATTTCAGATGGAGGAAGTCTTGGAAGTGTTGAGATAAGTAATCCAACAAATTCAAATATAAGTTATAATACTGTTTTGAATTCAGAAACAAATTCTTTTGAATTATCTTCTGCTAAAAACACAACTATTGCACATAATAATCTTAGTTTTGCAACTTATAACCATATAACTATGAGTTCTGGTGCTTATAATGTAACTATAGAATATAATAATTTAACTAATGCAAAAAGAGGAGGAATTTACCTGCTTCAGGATTATGATAATTCAACTATAAGATATAATACTATTGTTAATACTTCTTATTCTACTCCAATAACAAGTTATGCTGGAATATCTGCAGTTGGAGTTAATCTTACTGTTGAAGGAAATAAACTTTACAATATAACTGGAAATGCTATTAGTGTTTGGTCTTTGGAGAATTCAAGTGTAAAAGATAATGTAATTGAAAATGCAACTAATGCTGGAATTTTATTTTATGGACCAAATTCACCAAATAATGCAACAGGAAACAATGTTTCAAATAATAATATAAGTGATTCTTATTATGGAATTTATATACAACAATATTCTCCTAGTAATAATATTACAAGAAATATTATTGAAAATGTAACTAATGCAAGCATTAGAATTGAATCAATTGGAATTAATGATAATGTTATTTATGATAATCTGTTTAATAGTACTAATAATGTTGATGATTTTTCAAGTGGAAATACATGGAATGTAACTTATAATTGTTCAATTGAAAATTATACAAATATAATTAATGGAAGTTGTCGGGGTGGAAATTACTGGAGTAATTATAATGGTAGTGATTTAGATTCAGATGGAATTGGAGACACTGAATTACCATGGAAAGGAACATCTTCAATAACTAATGGAGGAGATTATCTGCCTTTAGGAGGAAGTGAAGTTACCTCATTAAATGTTTCATTGTCATCTCCATTTGATTATAATGTTACAAGCCAGAGTGATGTTACATTTGAGTGTGCAGCTGAAAGTTCTGGGACATTAACAAATATGACTTTATTTGTATGGAACTCTACAGACTTAATATTAAGCAATACAAGTTCTTTAAGTGGAAGCAGTGATTTTGCTCAGTTTGTTGCTTCTAATCTTACTACTGGAGTATTAGAATGGAATTGTTTAGCATATGATAATGCGAATAGTAATTACTCTGAATATAATAATACTTTAATTTATAATCAAACTGTTCCTGTTGAAGTTCAATTAATTACTCCAGAGAATAATTCAATAAAAGTTAATAATAATGTTTCATTTATTTTTATTGTTGGTTCTACTGAGACAGAGAGTGATATGAATTGTTCAATATTAATAGATGGTGGAGTTATTAATTCAATACCTACTTCTCCTGGAAGAGTTTATACTTCTGAAGATATTCCAGATGGAAATTATACTTGGCAAGTATTTTGTGAAGATAATGAATCAAATATCATAAGAAGTGAAGAGTGGATTTTTTCAGTTAATACTTCAATAACTGATGTTCAAAATCCTGTTGTTAATTTATTAAGTCCTGCAGATAACACAACTTTTTACATAGAAGATAGCATAAAGAATGTTACAGTAACATATAATGTAACAGATGATTATGGAGACTTGTTTTGTACTCTTTATACAAATGTTTCTGGAAGCTGGCAAGCAAATGAGACTCATATAAATTATCCTGTTGGTTCTGGAGAGAGTGTTGCAGTTAGTTTATTGAATCTTGGGCTTGGAACTTATGAGTGGAATGTTTTATGTAATGATAGTTCAGGAAATTCCTCTTTTGCAGTTGCAAATTATACATTTACAATAGATCAGCCAGGGCCTTGTGATTGTAATTCTTGTACAGATTGTAGTGATAAATGGATGAGTCTTGCATGTTCTGAAGTTAGACTTACTCAAGACACATCACATACTGGAAGTACTGCTTGTATAAATAAAACAAAGACAGAAGGAACAATTGTTAAGACATTTAATGGGCAAAATCACACTATAACAGGAGATAATACTGGAACAGGAATTTTAGTGAGTGTTGGAGAGCCAATGGATATGTTCCTTGTTATGGATGTTTCAGGAAGTATGGATAGAGATTCTCCATCAAGACTTAATCAAACAAAAGATGCTGCAACTGACTTTATTGATTCAATCCCTACAAATGAAGGACATAGGATTGGATTAGTAAGTTTTTCTACTAGTGCTAATTTAGTCACTGGACTTACAACTAGTTTTAGTACTGTTCAAACAGCAATAAATGGATTAAGTGCAAATGGTTCAACTTCTATTGGGGCTGGAATGGAAACAGCAAATGATAATTTTGGAAGTCCAGAACGTCCAAAAATTGTTGTGTTATTGTCAGACGGAAAGCATAATAAGGACCCTGATTATGTTCAGTTTATAGCAGAGGCAGAAGCAAATGACATTACTTATTATACAATTGCATTTGGTTCTGAGCTTGGAGTAGATGATTTAACATATATTGCAGAGGGAACAGGCGGAGAGTTTTATAATGCTCCAGATGCAGCAGCATTAGAAGCAGCATATGATGAAATTGCTGATAGATTCTTTTATGTTAAGAATCATGTTGTAGAAAATGTTAATGCAAGTGATTTTGATTATGGTATAACATTTAGTGGAATAGCTGACAGCCAGATAACTAATGTTAATACTTCATATAATGATTATTTTGGTATACAGATGAGTAGTTGTGAAAATATTAGCACTAGTGATTTTACTTCAAGCAATAATGGGCTTGCAGTAGGAGGAATTCAAGCAGGAATATATCTCTCTCAGACAGAAGATACAATCTTTAGTGATTGTGTTATTGAATATAATGATTTACATGGAATCATGATATATGATAATTCTAATAATGTAAGTGTTCAAGATTGCGAAGTAAATCATAATTTCAGGTCTGGAATACTTATTTATGAGAGTAATTGGTCAACTATTTTTAGTAATAATTTTACAAATAATTCTGCAGATGTAGATACATACGCAGCAATATACTTTTCAGATTATGATTATTTTGCAAATGTTACTTCAAATAATATAAGTGATAATCGTGGAGGAGGTATAACAACTTCAGGAAATATTCCATATGGAAGAGTGTATAATTCTTGGATAAACAATAACATTGTAAATTATAATGATAAATCTGGAATTGCTTTCGGCACGTTTGTGAATTCTACAGTACAAAATAATATAGCAAGTTATAATGGACAAGATGGAATTTCATCTAGTTTATCTTATGATTGTGATTCATATTTTATAAATAATACAGCAATTGGTAATGCAGGAAGTGGAATATATTCAGGAACTAATTCAACATTCATAAATAATACAGCAAATAACAATACTAATTATGGGTTTTATTCTGGAGTTAATTCAAGCTTAGTAAATAATACTGCTGAATATAACCTTGATGGATTAAGATCATTTGGTTCAGGTATTAATGTTAGTGATTGTAGTTTTAGCTTTAATACTAATTATGGTATTTATGGGGCTTCAAATCAGAGACTTGAAGATAATTTAGTTACAGGAAATGGTGATACTGGAATTCTGGTAGGAAATAATTCATATCTTAGAAATAATAATGCAACATTTAATGATCAATGGTCCTATTACATGCTTTCTGGTTGTTATGGAGATATTGATTCAAGCAATATTGGGGGAGATGGCGAACCTTTCTTATATTTGAATATTACAAATAATAGTTATCTTAGTGGAGGAGATTATTCAGAGATATGGTTATGTGAATCAGATAATGCTATTCTTGATGGAGTAGATGTTTCAAATCCAAATGCTTTATCAGATGGTATTTATTCTAGAGAAAGTGAAAATATTGTTATTAATAATAGTAATATAGGTGATACTTATGCTGGAATAATATTAAGTGGTTCAAATAATTCTTATTTAGATAATAATACAATACAAAGAAATGGGGATGGTGTTTCTGTATCTTCAACAATAACCCCTGCTATTTATCCATATACAACATTATATAGAAATAATATTATTAATAATACTCTTAGTGGGGGAGAAGGAATTGGATTTGATTCTAATGTTCAATATTATCGTGCTGCATATTATAATGTTACTGATAATGTGTTTGAAGATAATAATTATGGTATTGATTCAGAAGGAGATGGTTTAATATTTAATAATACTTTTATAGAAAATAATTATTCTATAGCAATAAACACTGATGCAACTATTTATAAGAATAATATAACAAATAGCACTTTTATTGGAATGATTTTAGAAGATGATGGAAATATTGTAAGAAATAATACTTTTTATTCTAATAATATCTCTCTTCTTCAAGTATCTGGCAATTGTGATTTGTTTTCTAATCAAACACAATGTGATACAGTAGAAGGATGCTCATATGATGATATTCTTGGATTATGTTTAGAAGATGCTTCAGAGTGTAGTGATTATGCAGATAATGATTTTAATGGGGATACTGATTGTGATGATATGTCTTGTGGAACTTCTCCTCCTTGTTCTAATAGTTCAAGAACAAGTGATGTTTATTGGAATTACTTTTATCCTTCTAATTCAGTATATGCAATATCTCCTGTATTAGGAACATTTAATACAACTGTCTCTGGAGAAGCACAAGGAAATTATTGGGGAGATATTGGTTCAAATGATATTTATGATACTAACTATAATGTTTGGGGAGATAGTGGAACAGATTATCCTTATGAAGTAGATGATACTAGTTATGGAAACAATCCATTAACTTTTGATTATGGGCCAATTGTAGATGCATTAAGTGTTCATGCAAATGCGATTGAATGTGAGATTAATACAAATGGAAACTGGAGTAATTGTTCTGATTTAGATTATGATATGAATCTTACAAGAGTTAGAGTTAATTGTACAGATGATGCAAATACAATAACTAATGCAACATTTTTATTAAATAATGTTCCGGATAATAATGATTTCTTTGATGTTCATAATGCAACTTCAATATCTGGAGATTGGTGGATATATGATAATGTAGATGAATTTATTAGAGATGGTGGAGAATGGAATATAACTGCTTCATGTATAAATAATATTTCTCAAGAAGAAGAATTAAGTGAAAATTGGAGTTTACAATGGGGAACATTAAATGGAACTTTGATAACTAGTGATAGTAATGTAAGTCAATATGAGTTCTTTAATTTCACAGCTCAAGTGACTTGTACAGGAGGAGAGTGTGGAAATGTAACATCTATTGCAGACCCTGAACAATCAAATATCTTAGGAGATAGACAAATACAGTATTATGCATGTGATGGAATGACTACTGCATGGTGTGACGAGGGAGATCCTTGGGGATGGTTAAATGATGGTTATTGTGATGATACTGATTGTTGTTGTGAATTAGATTGTGGACATGGAGATGTTTGTGGTGGAGGTGGAGGTTTTGATTGTAGCATTTACAGTGATTTTGATTGTGAAAATTATGAAATATGTTATTTTGATTGGGATTTTTGGTCTTGTGAGTCTGATGAATCAAGATGTGATGATGCTTTTGATAATGATTATGATGGTCCAGAGGATTGTGAAGATAGTGATTGTGAAGAAGCTAGTGTTTGTTCTGGAGGAGGCCCTACAAGTTGCTGTGTATCTGGAGGAGGGGGATGTGATGAATTTGAAGAATATTGCCCTTATAATGACACTTGTTATCCTGAGGGAACTTGTGATGAAAATTGTGCATATATAGAAGATTGTAATTGCACATTAGGAGGAGATTGTTATGATGAATTTGGAGACCCTATAACTGATAATTGCGGAACTACTTGTAGTGCTTGTTCTCATTGTGAAGGATTAGAAGATGAAGATGGAGATGGAGTTCCAGATACAGAAGATACTATGGAAGGAAATGAAACAGATGCAACAAGTTCTGGAATTACTAGTTTAAATCTTACAATAAATGGTGTGTATAATAGTTCTCCTGTTGGATTAAATAATGTGTCTCTTTTAGATGGAACAGTTCCTTTGATTGATTTTGTATGGGACTTTAATACATCAAATGTATTGAATATGAGTTTAGTAAATATAACAAGAACATCTTATGGTGTTTATTTTGAAGGATTAAATGTTACAAAGACTATACATGTTCCTGTAAATCCTGCTGCTGGAGGAGTATGTGTAAGAAATTCTGGAGGATTTATTTCAAGCACTATTAATTGTAATGGAACTAATGAAACTTTTTTATCAGATGTTAATTGTAATGGAACAAATGTAAGTATTGGAGGAGATTCTGTGAATTGTGAAATTGAAAGTGGATATTATGTAATCTCTGGATTAACACATTCAGGAGGAGAAGCTCAAACTAAGGGAGTTATTCCAATGAATTCAGGAACACCATTCTATACTGTTTCAGATAATCCAGATAATGATACTTGCTCTGGATTGTATAAGGGAGATGCATGCAATATAACTTGGAGTGTTAATGCAACTGGAGCTTCAGATACAGCATGGAAGTTTTTTGCAATATTTAATGCAACACAATATCCTAATGTTGTAAATAATACTACTGAAGTTATTAATATAACAATACAAGGAGAAGATTCTAATATGAGTATTTGGGATGAAACTGATTCAGGTGTTGTTTATGGAGACCAAACAAAGTATGCAAGTGATGATGTAAAGTTCTTTGCTAATTATACTAACTTAAGTGGATATTCAATAACTGGAGCTAATTGTTCAATTAGCTTTAATGATTCAGTGGATAATGCAATGATATATAATTCAAGTTTAGGTGGATTTTATGAATATAATAGAAGTTTTTCTTCTGCTGGAAACTATACTTGGAATGTGACTTGTAATGAATCAGAGTATTCAACACAGTTTGATGAAGACAATGTTACAATAAGTGTTTTAGGAAATAATGCCCCTGTTCTTATAGAATTCTTTGTGAACTCAAGCTTAGGGAATAATGTTACAAATGAATCATTAACTTGCTGGGTGAATGGAACAGATTCTGATGATGATAATGTAAGTTATTCTGGACATTGGTATTTGAATGGAGCAGAAAATATTAGTTTTTCTACTGGATATGTTTATCAAGGAATTTTAACAAATGTTTCAACTCTTGAATTTGGAAATACCTCTAAAGGACAGAATTGGAGTTGTAATGTTTCTGTATCTGATGGCAGCTTAAATAGTTCATATAATATAACAGATAATTTAACAATATTAAATTTAGTTCCGTATTTTAATCCAGATTTAGAAAATCAAACAGTTGCTGAGAATAATACTCTTTATTATGATATTAATTGTTCAGATACAGATTCAGTAGATACAGTTATTTATTACATAAATGATTCAAGCAAGTTTAGTATAAATGATTCAACAGGAGAAATAAACTGGAGTACTGACTTTAGTGATGCTGGAGTTTATGCATATAATGTGACTTGTGGTGATGGAGAAGAAAATGCATCACAAGTATTAAACATTACAGTTACTGAAGTTAATCAAGTGCCTTTAATTGAACAAGTATTTGTGAATTCTAGTTATGGAGCTAATTTAACTAATGAATCATTAACTTGCTTTGCTAATGCAAGTGATGGAGATGCAGATAATGTAAGTTATAATGGAACATGGTATAAGAATGGAGTTCAGTATTTGAATTTCTCAGTTGGAACACAGTATGAAAATACTTTAGTTAATCTTTCAACATTATTAAGTGGAAATACTTCAATTGGAGATAATTGGAGTTGCGAAGTTGATGCATATGACGGAGAGAATTATTCTGGTTATGTTATGAGTGCTAATCTTACAATAAGAGATGATGCAGATCCAGTATTTAGTAATGCAATTAATACCTCAGTAGATTTCAAGAGATATAGTAATTTTACAGCAAATATAACAATAGATAATTATGAATTAGATTATTATAGATTTTATACTAATGCATCTGGAACATGGGTAAATAATACAGTGAAGATTTCAGGAAATCAGCATAATGCTTCTGAAACAGCGAATATAAGTCTTGATAATGGAACTCTTGTTTGTTGGTATTATTGGGCAAATGACACTGCTGGAAATAATGCAGTTTCTACAACATATTGTTTTATTGTAAATAATTCATTACCATATTTTAATCCAAATTTACAAGATCAAAATGTTTTAGAGAATGAAACCCTATATTATGATATTAATTGCTCAGATGCAGATAATGAGCCTTTAGTGTATTATATTAATGATACTAGTGAGTTTTTAATAAATTCAAGTAATGGAGTTATTAATTGGACAACTGGATTTAATGATGCAGGAATTTATCATTATTTAATAACTTGTGGAGATGATGAAGATAATGTCTCACAAGTATTGAATATAACTGTAACTAATACTAATCAGGCACCTAGCTCAGATAATTTAACAGTGTTTGTTAATTCTTCAAGTGGAAATAATTTTACAAATGATGATTTGAATTGTTATGCAAATGCAAGTGATGCAGATGGAGATAACTTAAGTTATGAAGGGTATTGGTATTTAGATGGAGCACAAAATATAAGTTTCACAACTTCTCCATTGAATTATAGCTCTGGAAGTCTTGTGAATGTTGCAACATTATTAAGTGGAAATACAACAGCTGGAGATAATTGGAGTTGTTCTGTAAGGGCCTATGATACTGAAAATTACAGTGGTTATGTTTCAAGTGAGAATCTTACTATATTGCAAAATAATGCTCCTGTAATTAATCTTACATCTCCTGCAAATAATTCAGAAGAAGTTACAGACAACACTGTTGATTTTGTATTTAATGTTACAGATGATTACTCTTCAACAATGAGTTGTGTTTTATATTTGGAAAACACTTCTGTTTTCTTAGGAGGAGCAAATGCATCTGTTCTTAATTCAACTGCAACTACAATTACTGCAAATATATCCCTCCCTAATGGGATTTATGATTGGTGGGTAAATTGTTCAGATGGAATAAACACTGCTAAGTCAGAGGTTTGGAATTTAAGTGTTAATCTTGATTATGGAATATGTGATAATCTTAATGCTTATTGGAAGCTAGATGGAAACACATTGGATTCGTCTGGAAACGGAATCACAGGAACAAATAATGGCGGAAGTCTTGCACCAGATAGAATTGCAAGAGCTAACTTAGCTTATGATTATGATATAGCAGATTATATGGATGCAACTAATAATCCTTTGATTGATGTTGCAGATAATATTAGTATTGCATTTTGGACATATGTTACAAATGCTGCTGGAGACAGAGCAGATATTATTTCAAAAGCAGGAGCAGGATTTGCAGGATATAATGTAAATACAATAACAGCAGGAGAACTTCACTGGGCTCTTGCAGATATAAGTTCATGGGATACTTTGTCAACTACAACTGATTTCCCAAGAAATCAGTGGGTATTTGTTGTTGTAACAAATAATGTAAATAAAAAAGAGATTTATATCAATGGTGTGATAAATAATTCTGAAGATGGAATAATTCCTATAAAAGGAGGAAGCAATAATTTAAGACTTGCTCAAAATGCAGCAGGTGGAAGCAATGCTCTTGATGGAAGACTTGATGAGGTTGCGATATGGAACAGAGTTCTTTCTGAAAATGAAGTTGAGAGAATTTGGGAGACAAGCGCAGGAGGAGGAGATTATTGTAATGCTCCATTCTTAGATATATATGATGATAGTGATTTAATGACTAAATATGCTGGAGAAGATGTGAAATTCTATGCTAATTATTCTTATCCTAATAGAAGCACAATCACTGATGGATATTGCTTAATAGAATTTAATGATTCTAATTCAAGCATGACTTATAATGTTACTTCTGGATTATACGAGTATAGTAGAACATTTAGTTCTGAAGGAAATTATACTTGGAATGTTTCATGTAATAAGTCAGATGATTATTTTGCAAATGAAACTGATATGGCAGTGATTTATCTTGGAGCTGTTTGTGGAAATGGAATTATTGAAGGAAGTGAAGAATGTGATTTAACTGCGTTAAATGGTGAAACTTGTGTGACACAAGGATATGATCAAGGAACACTTTCATGTACTGCAAGTTGTACTTTTAACACTAGTGCTTGTAGCAATCGTAGACGTGGAGGGGGAGATTGTACTGATCAGTGTGATGAAGAAGGAGAAGAAGAAGCTTCATGTGTTAATTCAAGTTATCTTGAATTTAGAGAGTGTGGTGATTTTGATACAGATAGTTGTTTAGAATGGAGTGATTGGGAATTAGAAGAGTGTAGTGGAGGATGTGAAAATGATACATGTTTATGTGTAGAAGATTGGGAATGTGGAAATTGGAGTAGTTGTTATAATGAGTTATCAACAAGAGAATGTATTGACTTAAATGATTGTGGAACAGAACTTGATAAGCCAGAAGATGAAAGAGCATGTGAATGTGATGAAGAATGGGAATGTGAATGGACAGTATGTACAGATGAGGATTCATATAGTTTCCCTTATGATTGCATTGACTTAAATGATTGTGGAACAGAATATGATAAACCTGATAGAGAAACATGTGATGAGTGGAGAAGACGTTATGGATGTAACCCAGATTTTAATTGTACTGAATGGAGTGAATGTGGAGCATCTTACACATTACAAGATATTATAGATGAAAATGTTTCTACAGAAGGATATGAATCAAGATTCTGCCATGATGAAAAAGATTGTTTAAAGGATAGGACAGAGAAAAGAGAATGTCAAGTATCTGTTGATATTGACGCTCAAGTAACTGAATGGTGTGAAGAGGAATATGTAGAGATATATGAAAAGTCAACTAATAAACTTGTAAGTAGAGTGAAAGAAGAAGAAACTAATCTTGGCATACAGAATTTAAGTAGAATAGATATATCTTTTATGGTTACAGAGTTTGTTGGATATTGTGATTATTGTTATGATGGAGTTCAAAACTTTGATGAAACTGGAGTAGATTGTGGAGGAGAAAATTGTCCAGAGTGTATACCCGAAGAGAGTTTCTTTAATTGGTTGTTCTGGTTGCTTGTTTTCTTATGGACAAGTATATTCATTTTCCTTGGAACAATAATTTGGGAAGAAAGAATGCTAATAGTATCTTACTTCAGAGATGAAATGAAAGGAATAGGGGCATTAAAAGGAATAGAGAGAATGGCTTATTACCAAGTTCCTGGAAGATTAATACAGGTTCCAGAAAAATCAGAACCAGGAAGAAGTTTCTCCGAGATAATATCAAGGAAACCTAGAGTTCAACCTCGAGGGACAGGAAAGACAGAGAAAGGAATAAATATTTCTCGTTCTCCAGCTGAAAGAAGATATAATGTTAGAGATATAAAGAGTAATAAAGAAAGAGCACAAGCAAAGAGACAAGGATTTATGACAAGAATAAAAAATATGTTCACTCCAAAAAAGACTACTATAGTTAAGCCAGAAAAAGTTACAAAAATAGTAAAACCTTCTAGTGGAAAAGCTTCAGGTAATGTAAGTAGTACTAGAAGAAATCTGAAAAGTGATTTTTAATAGAATATAATTATTTGATTCTAACGTCTAGGTGGAACACCAAAAGCTCTTGTTGTTATTAGATTTGTTGGGCCAGCTCTTTCAGGAGGCATCTTTTTTATTATGAATTTTGTTCCAACAACATCAGAGATAATAGCAGAAAATATTAGTCTTCCTACTGCAACTCTAAACACTCCTTTTACTGAAGGGATTTTTGCTTTTTTAGCAAAATTATCTACTATTGTGTTTATTTCTTCTTTAGTAAGTTTTATTCCTGTCTTTTTTACACTTGGGTCTCTTACTATAACTTCTTTATCAGGGCCATGGCATTCTATTGTTTGAACAACAGGGTCTGCTAGTATTTTATTTAGTTTTCCCACATCAACTTCATTTATTGCAGGCGCAGGCCTTATATAAGAAAGTCTAGGAGGGAATCTTTCTACTGGAATTATTAATCTTCTAGGAAGACTTTGCATTCTAAATGGTTTAGGAAGAGGTTTAAACTGTTTTTTTGGAGCAATTGCTTGTTTAATAGCTTCTTTTTTCTGCGTATCTTCTTTTATTTCTTCTGATTCAAGTTCTATAAGTTCTTCTCCAGCAGAATTAATAATAAGTTCTCTAGTGAATGCTAATAGAAATAACTCTTTAAATTTCTCTGATGTATCTTGAAGCGATGACATTCTATTTCTTAACAGCAGGTTTAGGTTTTGCTGCTTTAGGAGCAGATTTTTTATATTCTTCTTGAGCTACTGGAGCTTTTGGCATTGGCCTAGGAACAGGCATTGGAGCAGGAGCTGTAGGCACAACAGGAGGAGCTTCATGTATCATTGTCAGTCCTTTTGCAATGACTTTATTTTGCTCTGATAAATCTCCTAATTTGTTTAGTATTTCCTTATTAACTTCTGTGCTTTCTTCAGATGAATCTAATTTAAATCCTTTTTTTGCAAGTGATTTAGCAGATAATTCAAATAGATTAAGTAATTCACTTAATTGAGAATTAAGATTATCCATTTTACCTGCAAGATTTACCATTACTTTTTGAAGAGCAACAAAATTATCAACTAGTATTGGTTGCATTTGTATTTGAACTTTTTCAGTACTTACTTTAGATCTTTTTTTAGTTGGTTTCTTTTTAGAAGATTTTTTCCTTTTTTTTGGAGCTTTAGCTTCTACTTGAATCTTAACAACATTACTTCTAGAAGCTTTTTTTCTAGACTTCTTTTTCACCTTCTTTTTTTTCTTAACCATTATTTATAAGTGGGTTTTAGTGTTTAAAAATCTTATTAAAATATATCTAATTGTTGTTCATTAGATTTAGATTCTTGTTCTTCTTTTTCAGCATCTTTGTCTGAGTTTTTTAAATATTCTTGTTTTTCTTCTTCAATAGCCTTTACTGCTTCATCAACATCTTGAGATTTTTCTTCTTCAATATCTTCTTCTAGTTTTTCAGGAGATTCTTCTAGTTCATTTTCTATGCCCTTAAGATCTTCTTCAATTGCTTCCGGAGTGTTTTCAATCACCCCATTTATCTCTGGCTCTTCTGTTTCTTCTGGATTAAATGGTGGAGGAGCTTCTGGGGCATCTTCTTCAGGGAGTCTTCCTTTTTCTTCAAATTCTTGTTTTTCTTTTTCAATTGCTTGAATATCTTCTTTTAATTTTTCTGTGTCTGGCTCATATAACTTTTTCCCAGGATTGAATTTCATTGGAGTTTTAACTTCTTTTTCAGGATGATATTTTCGTGGTTCTTCATCTGTTCCTTTTACTATTGCTGCTTCTGTTTCAGCAACAACTTCTGATATTTCTTTTGCCATATCAGCATTTACAGAAATACTATTTATCCCTTTTTCAACTAAGAATTTAGCCATTTCTTTTTTGCTTCCAGCTTGTCCACATATACTTGTTTCAACATTGTTTCTTTTACATACTCTGATTACAAATTCTAATTGATATAATATTGCAGGATGCATTTCATTGTATAGGTGCTGAACTTTTTCATTTCCTCTGTCTAATGCAAGCATATATTGTGTTAAGTCATTTGTTCCAAAGGAGATAAAGTCAATCCCTTCTTCTACTAGGTCTTTTATTATCTGAACAGCTGCAGGGGTTTCTACCATTACTCCAACTCTTGCTTTTGTGAAATTAATTTCCTTAAGAAACTCTTTTACTTTTTTTACTTCATCTACTGAAATAACTTGTGGGAGAAGCAGTCCAATTGTTTTTCCTCTTTCTGCTACTCTTTTTAGTGCACTAAGTTCTGCTTTAAGTATTTCTGGATTTTTTATTCCGTATCTTATTCCATGCATACCAAGCATAGGGTTTGCTTCTATTTCTTTTGGAGCACCTTCTAGATTTTGAAACTCATCACTTCTTATATCAGAAGTACGTATCCACAATTCATCAAAGAATTTTGCAATGTCATTTATTCCCTTAAAGATAACTTCTTCATAGTCTTTTATCTTTTTTTGTTTTAAGAAGTATTCAGGGTGTTTTCCAGATTCAGCTATTATTCCTTCTATTCTTGTAAGGCCTACTTTTTTTAATCCAGTTTTAGAAGCACGTTCAGCAAATGTTGGAAGATCTACTATTACTTTTATTTTGGTTTTTGTTTCTGTTATTACTGGCTCTATTTTCTTTTTTTCTGTTTCTGCTGTTTTTCCTTTGTATATGTGTCCAGTATATCCATCTATTGTTATTACTTCGTTTTCTTTTAATTTTGTAGTTGCTTCTTGTGTCCCAACAATGCATGGGATTCCCATTTCTCTTGAGACTATTGCAGCATGGGCTGTTAATCCTCCTTCATCTGTGATTATTCCTGCTGATTTTTGCATTGTAACAACCATATCAGGATTAGTCATCTTTGTGACAAGAATATCTCCGCCTTTTATTTTGTTTAAATCTTTAAGGTCTTCTATTATCTTTACTTTTCCAGAAGCAATTCCAGGAGATGCTGCAAGTCCTTTAAGCACTATTTCGCCTTTTATCTCTTTTCTTTCAGCTCCTGCTTCTGTTCTTGATTCAATTGTTGTTATTGGCCTTGTCTGCACAATAAATATCTCATTATTTTCTATTGCAAATTCAATATCTTGAGGTTTTTTATAATGGTCTTCTAGATTTACTGCAAATTCTGCAAGCTTTTTTATTTCATGATTTTGCAATACTTGTTGATTTGATTTTGCTGGAGTTAGTTTAACAACTGTTTTTTTCCCTGAAGAATCTCTAGTAAGTGCTATTTTTTTGTTTGCAATTGCTTTATCAGTTATTTTCATTTCAGGAGAGACTACATATTTGTCGGGAGTGACTTTTCCAGAAACTATTCCTTCTCCTAATCCCCAAACAGCTTCTATAATTACATTATCATTTTTAATACTTGGATCTTTTGAGAACATTACCCCAGATTTATTAGCATCAATCATCTTTTGAACAACTACTGCCAAGCTTACTTTTGAGTGTTCAAAGCCTTTTTTGTTTCTATAATATGTTGCTCTTGAAGTGTATAAAGAAGCCATGCATTTTTTTATGCTTTCTAATAGGTCTTCATTTCCTTTTACATTTAGATAAGTATCTTGCTGGCCTGCAAAACTTGCACCTGCTAAATCTTCAGCAGTAGCACTTGAACGAACAGCAACAAATACTGGTTCTGGAGTATGTTTTAATATATCTGAAGCAGTTCCTTTTTGAGAATCAAATTCTCCAAGGTCTAAATCTTCATAAGCATCTTTTATTTCTTTTTCCATGTCTTTAGGAAATTCTGCTGAAAGAATTAGTTCTCTTATTTCTTTTGTTTTTTCATCTAACTGTGTTGTGTCTTCATATTCAATTGTATCTAAAATCTTGTTTATTTTGTCTTTTAGTTTTGCTTTTTCAATAAAATAATTATAAGATTGAGCTGTTACAACAAATCCTGGTGGGACAGGCATTTTTATGTTATATATTTCAGCTAGATTTGCTCCTTTTCCTCCTGCAACACTCCCAGAATCCTTGTTTAAATCAGAAAACCATTTAATATATTTGTCTTTGTGTTTTACCTCTTTTGGAATTGCCATATACTATAAAACTTAAGAGGCTTAATAAATATTTTTATTTCGAAATGGCCTTTACTGGGCAGCTATCTATTGCTTCTTTGACACATGGAGTGTCTTTTTGAGCTTTTACATGAGCTTTTCCATCTTTCATCTCAAAGACTTCAGAACAGATAGAAGCACAAGCACCACAACCAATACACTTCTCTTTGTTTATTTTTACCATGATTATTTTAAATTGGTTAAGTTTATAAATATTAACGAGATTTTTGTATTATGAAAAAGAGTTGGTTATTTTTATTTTTAGTTCTAATTAGTATATTTTTTGTTTCAGCTTCTTTTAATTTCGTAGTAGAGTTAAATGAACCCTTAAATGATTCTAGTTTTAATACCAGTCAAATGCCTATAGAATTTAATTTTTCAACTAATTTTAATTCAATTGAAAATCTTTCTAATTGTTCTTTATTTTCAGATTTTGAAGGTACCTGGGATATAAATGAAACAATTGAGCAAGTTCCAACTAATTTGACTCAAAAATCTTGGTTTCAAAATTCAACTTCTATGAATGGGGCGAATGCTGTTGTTGTTTCAGGAGATTATGCTTATATTGTATCTATTTCTACAGATTCTTTGACTATTATTGATATTTCAAATAAAAGCAATCCAACTCAGGTTGGATGGTTTGTTAATGCAACTTCTTTGGATGGAGCAAGTGATATTGCTGTTTCAGGAAACTATGCTTATATTGCATCTTCTTCAGCTAATTCTCTCACTATAATTAATATTACAAATAAAACTAATCCAGAGCAGATAAGTTCATATGCTAATTCAACTACAATGCAATTTCCTTATTTTTTAGAAGTAAAAGATGATTATGTTTATGTTACTGGATTTTCTTCAAATTCTTTGGCGGTTTTAAATATTTCAAATGTCTCAAGCATCTCTTTAGTTGATTATATTAAAGATGATAGTTTATTAGAAGGTGCAATGGGATTAAGTGTTGATGGAGATTATGCTTATGTTATTTCATTTTGGAATAAGTCTTTGAATACTATTAATATTTCAAATATATCAAATCTTTCTAAAGTGGATAGTTTTTCAAATGATTCTTTGAATTTGGGTTTTTTTGTAGATGTTTCAGGAGATTATGCTTATGTTGCGAGCCAGTATTCAGGAAGTTTAATAACTATTTTAAATGTCTCAAATCCATTAAATTTATCTCAAGTATCTTCTAGTTCTGGTATTACAGGAATGGTTCCTCATGGTTTTGCTTTATCAGAAGATTATATCTATCTTTCTTTAGCAGGAAATAGTTTAGATAGAGTTAGTGTTATTAATATTTCAAATAAAACAAATTCTGAAATAATTGAAAATTATACAAATACAACTCATTTACATTTAGTTAATGATGTCTTTTTTTATGATAATCTTATTTATGCTGTTTCTGGAGGAAATTCAGATGCATTAAATATTCTTAATCCATGGATGATTAAAAATAATAGTCTAATTAGTTTTGATTCTGTTAATCTTTCTGCAGGAGAATATATTTGGAATGTTAAATGTGAGAATGAATCTGAATCTGTTTTTGCAGAGAATAATTTTAGTTTAACTATCTCTGGAATTTGTGGGAATAATTTAAAGGAGTATGGAGAAGTTTGTGATGGAAGTGATCTAAACTCTCAGACTTGTGAATCTAGAGGATATAATTCTGGAACACTTTCTTGCTCTAATGATTGTTTAAGTTTTGATACAGAAGATTGTTCTAGTTCAAGTAGTAGTGGAGGTTCTTCAACTTCTGAGATTACTTTTATTCTAAATAAAGAACAACTGGAAAATGGATATGTTAAAACTCTTAAGAAAAATTGGAAAATTAAATTTCAAATTAATAATGAGTTTCATGAATTAAAATTATCTGAAATTTATGATAATCTTGTTCAGATAATTGTTTCAAGCAATCCAATAACTTTTAATTTAACTAAGGATGAAACTCAAAAATTAGATTTAAATGAGGATGGTTTTTATGATATTTTGGTTTTATTAGAGGATGTTTCTGATATTAAAGCAGATATTTTTATTAAGAAAATAAATCAAGAGATTAAAAAACAAGTTTCTATGGATAATCCTCTTGAGCCTAAAAAGTCAATTTCTGAAAATGTAATTGATGATTTTAATGAATCAGAGATTAATTCTTTCTTTAGAAATTTATCTTTAATTTTTATTTTTATTCTATTGTTTTTTATTGTTGCATATAATAAAGAAGTGTTATCTAGATTAAATTTAAAAATACCTAAGTATTAGTTATAATATGGGAATGATTAGAGGCGCATTATTGACTTTTGTTGCAGTGCTATTGTTTGTATCTTTGTTTTCAATGAATACTACATGGACTATTGCAAAGTCTCTTAAATATGATAATATTAAGCCAGAATTAATAACGGTTATAAATGATGTAATAAGAAGCCAGACAACTGTTGCAAGTAGTATTGATTCTAATTTAAAAAATATGCAATTAATATGTCAAAATAATACAGAGATTGTACAAAAGTTTGAAGATGAAGTATATACTATTCCATGCGATGTTGTTGGTCAGGGGAGTGAAGCAGTCATAACCTATGTTGTAAGTGATTTAGTTGAACAGAATTATTATAAGGAATATGATTGTAATTTTTGGGAATGTAGTTATGATCCGCCATATCATTTAGTATCAGCCAAAGCACAGAGTTATTGGAGTGGTTGGTTTTATATGGCATTACTTGTTTCAATATTGCTTGCTGTTGGAGCATTCTTTTTAATAGAAAATAAAAGGGGATTGCCTTTTATGTTAGGAGGATTAGTAATACTTTCAGCCCTTCCATTTGTTAGAGTGTCTTGGTTATTATCTTTGTTAGGAACATGGGAGTTTTTACGGTTTTTTACAGTATTCTTTTCTAAGGCATATGCTGTTTTCATAACAATGTTTGTTTTAGGATTAGTGCTTATTGGAATAGGAATAGTGTTGAAGTTTATGGCATTTGGGAATTTCTTGAGTAAGCTTTTTGGTGGAAAAAGCAAATCCGGTAAAGTAGCAGTTGATAAAGAAAAGCTAAAGCAGGAAATAAAAGAAGAGATTAAGGCTGAGAAAAAAGATTCTGAAAAACCAGAGTTTAGGAAAAAGCCTAAAAAGTAATTTTTCTAAGTTTATTTATGAAAAAAGCAATTGTTATGTTATCTGGAGGATTAGATAGTAGATTAGTTGTTAAAGTAATGCAAGAGCAAGGATATGAAGTTATTGCTTTGTATTTTAAATTACCTTTTTCTAAAGACAATGAAAAAGAAATAAAACAATATTGTAAAAAACATAAGTGTAAGTTTAAGTTATTTGATTATACTAAAGGGAAACTTCTTAATGAATATGTTAATATGATTAAGAAACCAAAGCATGGAAGAGGAGCAGGAATAAATCCTTGTATTGATTGCCGAGCTTTTATGTTAAAAAAAGCAAGGAAATATGCAGATAAAAATAAAGTAGAGATTATTGCAACTGGTGAAGTTCTTGGGCAGAGACCAATGAGTCAACATAAAAAAGGTTTAGATATTGTTGAAAAAGAAACTAAATTAGGAAAAAGACTTGTTCGTCCATTAATTGAAGCTGGTATTGCTGGAAGAAAAAGACAAGAACAAATGAAAATGGCTAAGAAGTTTAAGATTGATTATCCTTCTCCTGCAGGAGGATGTTTACTTTGTGAAAAAGCTTTGAAAAAAAGATTTATGTTTTTGATTAATAGAGGTTTGAACAAAGAGGAAATTAAATTATCTAATGTTGGAAGACATTTTGTTATAGATAAATGTTGGATTGTTTTAGGAAGAGATGATGCTGAGAATAAAATTATTGAAAAATTAAAAACAGGAGAGAAGATAATCTCAAAGATTCCAGGTCCTACTGCAATTATGTTAGATAAATGCAAAGAATCAACAAAAGAAAAAGTTAAAAAATTAATTGAGGCTTATTCAAAAGGAGGAGATAGGAAAAAATTCCAAAAATATTTACTATGAATTATGTATATGAATTTACAAATAAGAGAAAAGTGACTAAGAGAGAGTTTATTAGATGGTTTCAAAAGAAGTTTCTTTATACTGTTAGGAAATTTAATATGATAAGAAAAGGAGATATTGTAGCTTATAATAATAAAGGGGATTTTCGAGGAGTTGTATTAGAGAATTTACTAAATCTCTTTGCTGAGAAGGGTGTTATAGAGGTAATTAAGCTCCCTAATAAAAGAAAATATACAAAGAAAGCTGTTAGCCATACAACAGATACAGAAGCTGATAAAATGACTAATATCCTTGTAAAAGGCAAGGTAAAAGCACTTAATGAAATGAAACCAATGCATAAGGGAGTGATTAAACCTATGTTTTTGTTTTTAGATAAAGAAGTTCTATTATATGCTAAATTAATGGGATTAAAGTTTAAGAAGAGTAATGAGAGTAAGGATAAACTTGGAAAGTTTGTAGATGATTTAGAAAAAGGACACCCTGAAATTAAACATTCAATTGTTAAAAGTTATTTAGAATTACTTTAAGGAAGGGGCTAAAAAAGTCTCAAATTCTTCTTGTTCATATTGCGATTCTAAAACTTTAAGATATGTTTCTGGACGAACATCTTGAAATGATTCTGTAGACATTGAAATTACTCCTATTTCTTGAGCTAATACTTCTAATTTTTCCATGGGAGTTCCATCAACAACCCCGTGCTCTTCATATAACTTTTGAACGTTTCTTTTCATTTTAGAATTACTTTGATTTCTTAGTTTTATTTTCGTCTTCTAGTTTCTTTATGAAGTTGTGTATGAACTTTTTATTTTCTTTGTCATCTTTTTTTCTTCTTATTTCTTTTATTGTGTATACTGGAACATTCTGTTTATGATGTTTTTCTGTTTTTACATCAGCCATTACTTTTTCATTTATCTTTTCACTTAGATATACTTCACCATTTGATATAGTTGATAATTTCTTTGCTGTTGTAATTAATGTTCCCATACTCATGAATTTAAATGCCTCTTTATCTTGTTTTCCAACTATTGTTCCATAGTTTAATGACATTCCAAAGTTTATTTTGTTTTTAGCAAGTTTATTATATTTGTCTAAAGAGTCTTTTATTTTTTGAGCAACTTCTACTGCAGTCTTTTGGTTTTTGAAGGTCTTTGTTTTAGCTGGTGCCCAAATAAAGAATATATTGTTTTGATTTTCATAAGTAACTGCTTTATTCTCTTCTGCAAGAGATACCATGTCATTTAGTTTTTCTTTTACAGAATCATTTTTCATAAGATCTTTTTCATTTTTTACCTTAAGACATATTAAACTAACATCTTGTTTTTCTCCTTTTATTGAAAGAGATAATATTGCTGGATTTTTAGGAGATATTAGTGATGCAGGTTTTGTTGATTTTCCTGCCCTATTTTTTATTTTATCTTTTACTTTTGTCACATAACCAAAGAAAGTCTTTTTGTATCCTCTTTTATACATGAAGTATGCCATAAATCCTAAAATACCTATAATTACTATCCATATAAAAGGACCTAGGATTCTTGTTAATGCACTGTTTTCTACTTCTTTAACTGAAATAACATTTCCTGTTAATGAAACTGTTTCACTTAGTTTTTCATTTCCTGCTCTTACTTCAATTTCATATTCTCCTTCAGGAGCACTTAATGAATAAGAGGTTTCTCCGTCTACTGGAAGAGCAACATTAAGATTTACTGTTGTATTGCCTATTTTTACAAGAGCAGTATCATTGTAAGGAACATTTCCTATATTAGTTATTATAACAGTCTTGTTTACTATTTTAACATCAACTGCTTCATTTACAGATATATTAAATTCTTCTTCTGTTATAATTTCTTTTGATTCTACTTCTATTGACCAGTTTGCAGGAGGTTCATTATATAATATATCATAAGAGTATGTTTCACTTGTTTTAAGGTCTTTTTTCTCTAGTATTTTTCCTTTTTGATTCCTTAGTGTTACTAAAGCATCTACTTCTTCAATTGCAACACCTGTTTGATCATGAAGAACTGGAGTTACTTGAAGCTTTGTTCCAGGATTAACTGGTTTTTCTTCAAAAATAAGTTCTAGACTTGTTGGAACTTGCTGTACAATCATAGTATAGCTTGCAAATCCTTTGTTAGATTTGTTTCCATTGCTTTCTTTTTCATATACTTCTGTTTGAATAAGATACTCTCCTGCTTTAAGGTCTTTTGGAAGAGTAGAATTTACAAACACATAACCGTTCTTTACTGTGTTGCTTATTGAATGTATTTCTTCTCCTGCTAATAACATTTTTACATCAATAAAACCTTTTGCATTTTCTCCATTTTCTTTTACAGCATTTCCTTCTATTATCATTGAATCTTTTGGTTTGTAAAATTCTTTTTCAAGTGCAGCATCTATTGTTATAACATCTGATATAGTAAATTCATCTGTTAAAATGTAATTGTCTCCTAACATAGCTTTTAGTAGGCATGTTCCTGTGCTTCTACCGATAAAGTCTGTTCTTAATGGAATAGCTGTGCTTATTGTTTGCTCTTCTCCTGCAAGTAAAAAGATATATTGTTTATGAACCTCTGTTTCAATTCCATTACATATAAGTTTCATTGTAAAAAAAGCATCTACTCCTTCTGTTGTAGCTACTTTTGCTGGAATTCTTATTACTCCTCCAAGATTATATAGCTCATTTGGCTGTTCTGTTAGAATAAGTTCTGCAGACACTATAGAAGTGAATAATAATAGGAATGCTATTAATATCAATGCTCTTTTCATGTATAAAAAGAGCAAATTATTGTTTATAAATATTTATGTAAGGTTTAAAAATATGCATAGCTATATCTAAATTATGGTGAAAGTATTTAATCCTTGGGAGGTTAAGGGTGATATTAACTATAGTAAGTTAGTTAAGGAGTTTGGTATAGAGCCATTAAAGGATATTCCTGAGGAATTAAAGGAAAATGTATTATTTCGGAGAGGTATTGTGTTTGCACATAGAGATATTCCTAGAATTTTATCCGCTGTAGGAAATAAAAAGCCATTTGTAATGATGACTGGTTTAATGCCTACTGGAAAATTTCATATCGGGCATATGCTTTTGGCTTTGCAAATGATATTTTGGCAAAAACTTGGAGCTAAGTTATATATAGCTGTTGCAGATGTTGAAGCATATAATGCAAGAGGTCAATCATTAGAAGAAAGTAAGAAAATTGCTATTGAGCAGTATATTACTAATTATATTGCCTTAGGTTTGAAGCCAAAAAATGTTGAAATTTATTTTCAATCAGATAGAAGTAAAGATGGTGTGAAAGCTGGAGCATACTATAGATTACAGAATTTATTATCTAAACATTCAACTTTTAATGAGTTTAAAGGAGTTTATGGAGATATTTCTCCTGGAAAAATGACTGCTGCTTTATTACAAGGAGCAGATATGTATCATCCTCAACTTAAGGAGTTTGAAGGAAAGCCTGTTCCTACTTTTATTCCTGTTGGAATTGACCAAGACCCTCATATAAGAATAGCTAGAGATATGGCTAGAAGATTAGACAAGAAAATGATTCCTATTGCTTCAACATATCATGTGTTTATGCCTGGACTTGGAGGAGGAAAAATGAGTTCTTCTGATGAAAATTCATTTATTGCTTTAACTGATTCTAGGAAAGAAGTTGAAAAAAAGATTAAGAAATATGCTTTTTCAGGAGGACAACCAACTTTAGAAGAACATAGAGAAAAAGGTGGTAATCCAGATATTGATGTTTGTTTTCAATATTTAAAATTCTTTTTTGAAGATAATGATGATAAATTGAAAAAATTAGAAGAGGATTATAAAAGTGGTAAGTTATTAACAGGAGAATTAAAACAATATACTATTGATAAGATAAATAAATTCTTAGAGAAACATCAGAAAAATCGGGAAAAAGCTAAGAGTCAGGTTAGTAAGTTTTTATCTTAAGGTTCCATAATTCTAAGTGTATCACTAATTTCTTCTGGAGTTAAGAAATCTTCATAATCTTCTCTAAATTGTTCAGCTTGTTCTTCTCTTAATTGTTCTTTTGTTTTTTCATTTGTTACTTGAATATGTTCTGTATCTACAAAATAAGGTCTTTCAGGATTTCCATCTCTTAGAACAATATCTCTTGGAGCAAAGTCCATTAAATAAACTCCTTGACTATTCCAGTTGCTTATGGATAATCCCATTCTGACTAAAGCAGATTTTCTTTCTTTTTGAGTAAAATTTCCTAGTACCTGAGATAAACCTGGTCCTGGGATAAATTCTGCAACATAGTATGCATCTTGTTCATCTCCAAGCATTACTTTTTGAGGTGTTCCTGCGTAAATTAAACCATATGGGGCTGGAATATCTTGATTTTTCATTGATGTAGAAAGTTGATGTAAGATGTTTGCATTTTGAAATCTTGTACATGGAAGGACTTTTGTTTCTGGAGCTTTTAATTTCTTTACAAAGCTATTCACACACTCTCCTCTTTGGGGCCATCCTCCTCCAGGAGAGATACCTTTCCCTCTTGTAACAATCTTTTCAATATCTTCATCCATTAAGGCATGATTATATCTTTGATTAACTACACCAAAATAATGGGGTTCTGCTGAATCTACTTCAAAATATTCGAGTTTCATTTTATTTCCTAGAAGTCTCGTATTTGTCTACAGCATTTTTTACTGCAAGCCTTATTGAATTTTCTTTTGCTTTTTGAGCAAGATAAGCATGGATGCCTTCTGCAATTGCTTTTTCATCTGCATAACCTGAAGTTTTTGCTCTGTCTTCTGGATTGCTAATAAAACCTGTTTCAACTAATACAGAAGCAGGTACCTTCCCTCTTAAAACTCTGTATCCACTTTGTTTTATTCCTCTATCTCTTGTTCCAATGGCCTTTACAAGTCTTGGATGAATATATCCTGCTAGTTCTCTTCCTTGTTCTGAATTGTAATAAGTCTCTGTTCCATTAGCACTAGTGTTTGTTCTTGAACCTGGTGCATTATAGTGAAGAGATACAAAAACATCAGCATCTTTTACATTTCTTTCCCATAATTTAACAGGTGTTTTTTCATCTTCTCTTGTTAATTTAACAGTGTATCCTCTAGCTTCTAGATATTCTTTTATTTTCTTAGCTTGAGCTAAAACATATTCTGATTCTTTGTGT
>Ga0272441_10004530_pt1 | contig 25022 bp, 28 predicted proteins | sample SSMProp6N_FD_193582 | JGI IMG/M metagenome (GOLD analysis project Ga0272441, IMG submission 193582) | Marine sediment archaeal communities from Little Sippewissett salt marsh, Falmouth, MA, United States - SSM-Prop-6N | ecosystem: Environmental > Aquatic > Marine > Wetlands > Sediment ...
TGGTTCTTCTGTGGTTTTTTCTTTTGGTATTTCTTGTTTAGGTTCTTCTTTTGGTTTTTCTATTTGTTCTTCTTTTTTTGGTTCTTCTGTGGTTTTTTCTTTTGGTATTTCTTGTTTAGGTTCTTCTTTTGGTTTTTCTATTTGTTCTTCTTTTTTTGGTGATCTTTTTTGATACTCTGCTTTAGGTCTTGCAGGATGAGTTATATCATTTAAAGGCGAATCTGTTGTAAAACCAATATCTCCTTCCTCGTCTTTATTAACCATATAACTTGGTATCGTAACTCTATTTTTGTCAATAGCAATATGTCCATGGGAGATTAATTGTCTTGCCTGATTTGGAGTATTTGCAAGACCCTTTAAATAAGAAATAGTTTGTAATCTACGGGATAAAATTGATTCAGTTTCAAGTGTTAAAACATCATCTAATGTTGCATTTGCAGGTAAAATATTCATTCGATTTAGATGCATTAGTAACTGATCACTTTCCTTTTTACTTTGAGTATCTGTACCAATTTTTGCAAGGAGTTCTCTTGCTTGCCCTCGATATTTTCTTAATATTGTTTGAGCTTTCCAGATTTCTCTTTTATTTTTTAAACCATATTTTTTTATTAGTTCATTTTCTGATTTAATTCGGTTTTCTTCCCAAGGTCGATTTGGGGTTTCGTATTTTTTTCTAGAAAATTTTGGTTTTCCCATGTTAATCACTTACTTGATGGTTCCCTCTTTTTTGATACACCTAGTGTAAGTCCCGTTCGATTATTTGCTCGAGTTCTCTGTCCTCTAACAGGTAAACCGCGTTCGTGTCTAATGCCTCTATAAGATCTGATTTTTTTCATTAAATTAATTTCATCTCTTAATTTCATATCGATTTCTGAACTAATTAAATGAATGTTTTTGCCGGTATCATAATCTTTGCGATGATTAAGCATCCAATTTGGAGCTCTATTGTTTATATCGTTTAATATTTCTTGTAATTTTTCTACTTGCGTATCACTTAAATCACCAATTTTGGTAAATCTATCAATATCTATTTCATTAGTAATAAGCGATGACATATGAAGTCCAATTCCTTTAATGCTAGTTAAACCATATAAAACATTTTTTTCTCCGTTGATATCGGTATTTGCTAATCTGACAATATATTTAAAATCAGGTTTTTTATCATCTTTTTTCTTTTTATCTTCCTTTTTTGGTTGAGCTTTTACAGGTTTTTCTTTCTTCTCTATTTTTTCAGCATCCTCTTTTGGTATATCCTCAGTTTTTTCAATTTTTATTTCTTTTTTCTCTTGATTTTTATCATCTTCAACTATTTCATCTTTTTTTTCTTGTTCAGCTTGTCCTTTTTCAATGTTTTCTTCTTTTATTTCATCAGATGTTTTATCAGGGATATTTTTATCTGTTTTATCTTTATCTTCCAAGTTTATAACCTCTATATATTATAGTTATTATTGTTAATCCTTATTAAAAGGAAGTATTGCCATAAATAAAGCAAGTTATATATAAGCATTTAGGGAGTTATTTAACGTTTTATAATTTAACTAACCGTAATTCATTTATGCTAAAATTGTATCATCTCAATGAGTTGTTTAAAAATGACAAAAGCCCAATGGACCAAAATAAGAGAAATTATAAACGGAAAAAAAAATAATAAAACGGTAAATATCCAGGGTTGGATTTATAGAACCCGCAGCAGCGGTAATATTATTTTTATAGTTATTAGAGACTCTACAGGGATAATCCAAGCCACAATAAAAAAGGGAAATCTTCCAGATAAAGAATTTAATGATGCTAACAATGCATTGATTGAATCATCAATTAAAGTAAAAGGTGTAGTTAAAGAAGATAATCGTGCACCTGGTGGATACGAAATTAAAGTTGTAGGTTTTAATGTTGTAAATTTTGCTGAGCCTTTTCCTATTGTTAAAGACCAAAGTCCTGAGTTTTTACTTGATCAGAGGCATCTTTGGCTTCGTTCCCAACATCTTTCTTCTATTTTAAAAATTAGATCAACAATTGTTGGTGCAATCCATGATTTTTTTAGAAAAAATGGATTTTATGAATTTGATGCTCCAATTTTACAACCAAATCAATGTGAGGGAGGTTCAACTTTATTTGAAGTTAAATATTATGATAATAAAACATATCTTTCTCAATCTTGGCAATTATATGCCGAAGCTGCAATTTTTTCTCTTGAAAAAATATACAACATGGGCCCTACTTTTAGAGCTGAAAAATCTAAAACTTCTCGTCATCTATCGGAATTTTGGATGGCAGAGATGGAGGCTGCTTGGATGAATCTTGAAGATATTACTAAAATTGCAAAAGATGAAATAAGATACATTCTTAACGATGTTTTAAAAAATAACAAGTATGAATTAGAAATTCTTGGGAGAGATATTAAAAAATTAGAAAAAATAAGCAAATTAAATTTCCCTACTATTTCCTATACTGAAGCATTAAAAATTTTAAATGAAAAAGAAAATATGAATGTTGAATGGGGTAAAGATTTAAGAACAATTGAAGAAGAAAAACTTATGAATCATTTTGAAACACCCATAGTTGTTACAAATTATCCTTTAGATATAATGGCTTTTTATAAACCTGCAGACCCTGATGATAAAAAAACTGCTTTATGTTTTGATATGATTGCCCCTGAAGGATACGGGGAATTAATTGGGGGTTCTCAAAGAAGTCTTGATATTAAAGATATGGAAAAAAGACTGAAAGAAATGGGTGAAAATATTGACAATTATAACTGGTATTTTGATTTAAGACGTTATGGCTCTGTTCCTCACGCAGGTTATGGAGTTGGAGTGGAGCGAGTTGTAGCATGGATATGTGGAATTGATAATATTAAAGATGCTATTCCATTTCCACGAACTGTATTAAGATTTAGACCATAATAAGGTGATGTTGATTAAATCAAGAATTCATGTATTAATATATGGTAGAGTTCAGGGGGTATGGTTTAGAGCTAGTACAAAACAAAAGGCAGAAAAATTGGGAATTACTGGCTGGGTTAGAAACACAGATGATGGAAATGTAGAAGCAATTTTTGAGGGTTTTAATAAAAATATTGATGAGATGATAAGTTGGTGTAAAGTTGGTCCACCACTTGCAAAAGTTGAAAATATAAAAATTGAAAAACAACAACCTACAAATGTTTTTTATAACTTTTCAATAAAATATTAAATGTATTTTTTAAAAGAATCTATCATATCTTGATTTCTATCTATTAAAATTATTTGTTTAAATTTATTTTCAAATGTTTTTGCAATAGAACTTATTGTCTTTGCGGCATCATCGACTGGTACTCTTCCAACACCAGTACCCATCCCTGGAATGGCAATTGATTTTAAATTAAGTTTTACACCAAGTTCTAAAGCTGCCTTTGTTGCAAGTTTTACATTTTCTACATCAATTCTCATGGCAGGTTGTTTCATTGTTGGTGCATGAATAACATATTTACAAGGAAGTGTTCCAGATTTTGTTACTACGGCTTTTCCAATTTTAATCGGAGCTTTTGATATTGCTTCTTTTTCAATTTCAATACCTCCAATTCGTTTTATTGCACCTGCAACTCCTCCACCCATATAACCATAAGAATTTGCAGCATTAACTATTGCATCACAATTGATTTGGGTGATATCTCCCTTTTTAACAACTATCCCCATGAATTATTTTTTCTCCTTTTTTTTCATTTTCTCTTCTTTTTTCTTTTCTTTTTCTTCTTGATGTTGTTTTTCTTTAACAGTCAAACCCTTTAAAGTTTGAACTCTTGATTTTAATGATTTAATTCTATCACTAATTTTTCTTTTATCAATATTATATTTAGCTTTAGTAATTTTTTTACTATGATATTTTTCTTCTAATCTTGCTATTTTGTTTTCTTCTCTTTCTATTCGTTTTTCAACTTTAGCAATGTTTTTTTCTAATCTTTTAAGGAAGCTCATGTTTTTTTACCCCTTTTCTAATTTTTATTTATATAGGTATAGAACTCTTTACCTAAATATTCTACGAAAGTTTTTAAAAAAATTATTTTTTTCTATCAAAAATTATTTCATCTTTATAAACAACTTTAAAAATTCTATGGTAAGGTATCATTGCATTTGTTGTTTTCATAAATGATTTTTCAAGTTTTATTATTTCTTTACCAGAAATGATTTTGGTATCATTAATTGCGCCTCTATGAACATACCAAATTTCTGCTTTGTTTAAATTGCAATCTTGTTTCCATTTTAATTTGTTTAAAATATTTTTAGGATTTACCATTTACTAGCCAGATTTTGTAACATTTAATTAATTAAAAAATTTAGGTGAATTAAAAACAAAAAATGTCATTTCACCACTAGAACTTACATTACCTTCTTGATCATAAATTTTTGTTTCGATTGTCTTTTTCATAAAAGAAGGTTCATTCCAGTTCCAAACATAAGGTTCTTCTGTTATTGTGTCTTTTAACATTCCATTTACATAAAATTCTGCTTTCTTAACTTGTTTATCATTAACATCGATTCTTAAAGGACCAATTATTAAGGGTTTAATAAAGGGTATAATTTTTTTGTTTTTGAAATATATAAAACTTTCAAATGAAATATTTTTTAATCTCATTATTAATAAAATTGCAACACCTGCACCACCAATAATTCCAAAAATAAATAAAAATGAATCAAAAGAAACTGATAATTTATCTTGAGCTATTGCGTATGACTCATATTGATAATAAATTGAATCTGATTCTATTAACCCATCATTTGTAATTACATCTATTTCAAGATAATAAATTCCGTTTGTTAGATCTGAAGGGGGTGTATATGAATATATTTTATAATCGTTAGTTATTAAATCTTGAATAATTTCTTTTTCCCAAACAATTAAATTACCAAGGTCGTTAGTTCTATAAAAAACTGCATAAGTAGCGTTAACCGGTATATTATACGATATTGTTATTGTTCTATTTTCTCCATTTATGATATTACCTTCAACAGGATCAAAAATAGCAGATTTTAATGTTGGAAGATTGTATTTATATGTAAATATGTATTCGATATCCGGGTCATCTAAAACATATGATTTACCATTTTTGTTAAATATTTTATCTTCATCTATCAAGGTGGTGTTTCTTTTAACAGAAATTAATGAATCTATTGTATAATCGTTTTTTAAGATTGGGTCTTCTATTTCAATAAAGATCCATCCATTTGTTTTATTTAAAGTAACAGTTACTTCAACATTTTTTTCTTTTTCATCTAAAATAGTGTCACTTATTGTACCAACAATATGATCAATATTTATTATCTCATCAGTTGCAGTATTCCACATAAATTCAGGAATTATTTTATCATCTATTGATATTAAGAAATTATTATTTCCATCTATGTTTATATTTCCATCATGAACTGAGTTTAATATATTGTTTGGATCGATAAATTTATCAACAATTCTGTCACCATCTGTATCGTAAGAATAAAATAGTTCGTTTAATTGAATATTATATAAATTTTCAATTTCTTCAACAGTTGTACTTTTCGCTGTTTTTTTTACAAGTGGAATTATTGTTGCAGTTGTTTTATCTATTCTAGTGTTTCCTTCATTATCTGTTATTGTTAATGTTACAATATAATTTCCATTTGTAGAATATATATGATCTGCAGCAGCTCCAGTACCTGTTGTTCCATCTCCAAAATTCCATTCATAACTAGTTATATTTCCATCAAGATCAAAACTTTTTGATCCATTAAAATTTAATTCTATACCAATAACACCGGAATATGGCCCACTAGCATTTGCAAATGGTTTTTTTGTATTATTTTCATTTCCAGATGGATCTGTCGCATAAATTACACTGTAAACACGGTTTGGTTTTTCAGATATTACCAATGTTTTTTCATAATAATTATCAGATAATTCATCCATTGCAACAATCTTTTTCTCACTACCTTGATACCAATATTCAATATTTACTTCAGAAACAACGTTGTTATCAGTGATATCTGCTCCAAAAGTATAGCTATCTGGTAAAACGTCTTCTGAAGAGCCATATTTTTTTATTTCAAATTCAGGTGATTTTGTATCTATTATGCTTACTGATTTGCTTTCTGTTGTATATGAATTACCCAATATATCACAAACATAAATTATATAATTGACACTATTAAGGGAATTATCAAGAAGCGCAGCTTTTTTAAAGACATTGTTACCATAATGATTCATCGAATAATTACCGCTGTAAATATTGTTATTTTGTTCCCATTCAACGTTAACAGTTAAATCAGATGGTGCATCTACATCATCTATAATTGTTAAATTAAAGAGTATATGGGTTGATGGAGCTGCGGTTTCTTGTGTGTTATCCGTTACTGAAGGCGCTGTTCCAAGGTCAATATAAAACTCAGTAGGAGTTGTATTAACCCAGTTCCATGAATCTTGGGCAACAATAGTATAATTATATGTTCCAACAATATTGTATTGCTTGTTGCAATAATACGTATCATCTGATTTGTTTTGTAATATTGAAAAATTACTAATTTGATTATTAGGGTTTATTATAACTAAAAAGATATCTTTTATTTCTATATTGTCAGTGATATTTGTAGATATCATAACATAATTTCCTACTGTTTGTCTATTTGTTGATATTTGCGGTTCGTCATAAACTGGTGGAATAATATCTAAAATCGGACCATTATCATTACTATAAAAACCTATTGAATACGTAGTATTTGATATTCCATCTCCATCTGGATCTGTTGCTCCTTCTGTTCTTTCATCAAAGTCATCCCAGTAATTTCCCTTTATATATGGCCCACCGATTTTATTTGGTCCTGATAATCGAGTTGAATAATTCCATGAATTTTTATTTATACTTTTATCATCTGCATTATTGTTATTATCATGAAAATAGTTGTTATAGATTAGATTTTTTGTTGTAAAATAGTCAAGATACAATCCATATCTTTGATTTCCGTTTATTTCATTGTTATAGATTGCATCACTAGTTGAGTTTGATAGATGTATTCCATTATAATAGTTGTCACTTATTGTATTGCTCAGTATGTTGTTATCATTATCTGCAAACAAAAATAGTCCATGGTCTCTATTTGATTTTATTTCATTAGTTTGTATTATATTATTTGAACCAACTACTAAAATTCCATAGTCTGTATTACTACTACATTTACATAAATAAATTGTATTTGAACTAGAATTTTCTAATCTAACGCCACTAAAACCGTTATTGTAAATTTGATTATTTGTTATATCATTGTCTACACAATGGTCATTTAAAAATAAACCATTTTGTGTATTACTTGACATATTATTATTTAAAATTGTATTATCATTACATGTCTCATTTAAAAATATACCATTGTAAACATTGTTTTTTAGGTTATTATTTTCTATATCATTTTCGTTAGAATTGTACAAAAATAGGCCATTATTTCTATTATTTATTATAGTGTTATAGCTAATAAGATTATCATCAGAATGGTTAAACCATATACCACTTGCATTATTGGTTTGTATTGAGTTATCATAGATTATATTGTCATCAACATTATCAATGTATATTCCATTTCTGCTGCCGCTCTCTATTATATTATCAGTAATTATTGCATTTCCATAATTTATTTGAATGACTGCATTAGTTGTTGCATTTCCACAATTTCTTATCTTAAAATGGCTAATATTTACATTTTGAGCATTTATTGTTATTCTGTTTCCAGTATCGCTTCCAGTAATTGTGGTTAAGGAATTGTCTTCTCCAAATAAATCTATTCTATGATTAATTGTAATTGTCTCATTATATTCTCCTGCAAATACTATTATTCTATCTGCATATGGTGTTTTGTCTATTGCATCTTGGATATTATCAAAATGGTCATCTAACCAGCCTGGCGTCGTATCATTGTAATCATCATCAACATAATATTTAGTTAAAACATCATCTGCCTTACAAATTCTAATGTAATTAACTGTTGAAAGACTATTTACAGCAAATATTGCTATCAATAATAATACTATACTTTTGGCTTTCATCCCATCCGCCTGCGTATGTAAATGCATATCCAGGATATCTTATTAGATTAAAAATATTACTATGATTTTTTATAATTACTTTAAAAGATGGGCCCGCCCGAATTCGAATCGGAGTCCATGGCTCCCAAAGCCACGAGGATAAACCAAGCTACCCCACGGGCCCAATAATTCTTTGGGTAACATTACTTTATATTTAAAAACTTTTATCAAATACCAACTACTTACATATTATTATGGATTTCAATATAAAGAAACCCTTACATATTCTAGCATTAATCTTAGTTACCCTTTCATTTTTTTTTATAATTATTGTACCAATTCTTTCTTTTTTTGGAACACTTCCTTCAACTCAATCATTTGATCCTAAAGAAATGTATGATTCTATTAAATTATTATCAGAGATTTTTTTTCTCACATTTCAGCTTGTGTTGGTCTATGGATTAATGGTTGTAATTCCATTTTTATGGTATTTTCTGGTTAATAATTGTAATATAAAAGAAATATTTAACAGAATAAAACTTAGATCAGAAAATATTGATAAGGCTTTTTTATGGGGAATTGTTTCTGCAATAATTATCTTCTTTACAGTTTTTGCAATAGAATTAGTTTTTATTTTAATGGGTCATGATGCTCAGGATCTTAGTAATATACCTGATATTAAAAAAATATTTTCATGGCCTGTTATGTTTTTTCTTGTAGCTATTCAACCTTTGGCTGAGGAGATTTTTTTTAGAGGTTTTATTTTTGAAAAAGTTGAAAAATTTACTGGAAGTATAGGTGCAATTTTAATTTCTGCATTTTTATTTGGTATTGCACATATGTCATATGGAAAAATATTTCCTGTAATTATGCCGATTTTAATGGGGATAATTCTTGGTTATATTGTATATAAAACTAGGAATCTGTATTCTTCAATTATTGCCCATGTTGCTTTTAATATTACTAGTATTACTCTTGCTTATATCGGTTATGAGTTATTAGAAAATATAGCGTTAATTCTATAAATGGGTTTTATATCCCTGTATTAAACTATTAAGGTGTCAATATGTCAAAAGAAAAAACATTTGTAATGATTAAACCTGATGGTGTTCAACGTGGATTTGTTGGTGAAATAATTAGTCGTTTTGAAAAAAAGGGTTTAAAAATTGTCGCTATGAAATTCCTTTCTGTTCCAAAAGATCTTGCAGAAAAACATTATGGTATTCATAAAGGTAAATCATTTTTTAAACCTACTGTAGAATATATTATTTCATCTCCTGTTTTAGCAATGGTTTTGGAGGGAAACAATGCAATTAATACAGTGCGCTCTATGATGGGAAAAACAAACCCTCAGGATGCAGAAATGGGTACAATTCGTGGTGATTATGCTCAATTTATTGGTAGAAATATTGTACATGGTTCTGATGGTCCGGATACTGCAAAGTTTGAAATTAATCTCTGGTTTAAACCTGAAGAAATTACAAATTATGAAAGAATTGATGAACAATGGTTGACTGAATAAGAAATCTCCGTTGATTTTATAATAAGTAATGTGATACAGCTTAGTTATAATGACTTTTGATAGGAAGACTCTTGTATTGCCTGATAACACGAAATTTGAAGAAAAAACTATTGTTACAAATGGAGATGTTGTTATCGGTGATAGAAGTTTAATTAATTTTGGTATTAAAACTGATGGTAGAATTTTTATTGGTGAGCATGTAATAGTTGATGGAAATCTTGATGCAACTAATGATATTCGAGTTGATATTTTTTCAACAATTGGCGGCAATGTTAAAAGTGGCGGTAATGTCTATTTCGGAGAAAAGGTTAAAGTTAAAGGAAAACTTTCTTTAAATGGAGATCTTGATGTTGGAGATAGTGTTGAAATCGATAATGGATTTGAAGCAAAGGGTTGGATAAATATTCGTAGCCCAATACCTGTTGTGATATATATTTTTATATATCTTTTACAACTTTTAAAGATGGGGCATTCAGAAGAAATTGATAGAATCCTTGAAGAAATTGAAGAAAATGATGGAGATACAATTCCAATTTCAGAGACATTTCTTTTTATACCAAATAATTCAATTATTGGAGTTCAAAAATCAAAAATAGATTGTAACGTTAGGATAGGTAAAAAATCAAGTATTATTGGAAATTTTGATGTAAAAGGAAATGCTTATATTGATAACAGCTCAATAGTTCATGGGACCTTAAAATCAACTGGTGATGTTTTTTGTGGTAAAAAGATTACAATTCATGGTAATATAAACTCTAACGGGGATGTAAAAATTGAAAATAAATCAAAAATTGCTGGTAATATATATGGAAACAAGATTTTTCTTTCAAAAACTACATCTGTAAATGGGGAATTATTTGCAAAAAATGGTATTGCTTTTATTTCACCATCAGAGATAAAAACAGAAGAAAAAATTAAACGTTTTGAGAATGATACCGACATAATTGACGAAGTAGATGATATGTTGGAGTAAATAGTTATGAGTATGCAAATAGGAATTGTAGGAAAACCCAATGTAGGGAAATCCACTTTTTTTAATGCTGCAACTGATGCTCATGCCGAAATTGCTAATTATCCTTTTACAACAATTGATTCCAATCGAGGTGTAATGTTTATTAGAAAGCCTTGTCCTTGTAAAGATTTTAATGTAAAGTGCAATCCTAATAATTCAAAATGTGTTAATGGTACGAGATATGTACCGATTGAAGCAATAGATGTTGCAGGTCTTGTTCCAGATGCATGTAAAGGTCGAGGTCTCGGAAATAAATTTCTTGATGATTTAAGACAGGCCCATGCATTGATTCATATTGTTGATGCATCTGGAAGTGCAGATGAAGAAGGAAATCCATGTGGACATGGAAATTATGATTCATTAAAAGATGTTGATTTTTTAGAAAAAGAAATTACTTTCTGGTTAATGGGTATTATTAAAAAAAGTTGGGAGGATATTGCAAGAAGATGTGAAGTTGAGAGTAAAAAAATTGAAATAATGCTTGCAGAAAAGCTAACTGGACTGGGCATTAAAGAAAATCATATACATAATGCTATTAAAAAAATTGATCTTGATAAAGATAAACCATCTTCTTGGAAAAACGAAGAATTATTAAGTTTTTCAGATTTTTTAAGAAAACTAAGTAAACCTATGCTTATTTCTTTTAATAAATGTGATATATCAACTGATAAAGATCTAAAAAAAGCTAAAGAAATAGAAAAAAAAGGATATATTGTTGTTCCAACAAGTGCTGAATCAGAACTGGCCTTAAATAACGCCTCAAAAAGTGGTCTTATTAAATACAATCCCGGAAGTTCATCATTTAAAATTTTAAATGAAAAAGAAATAACTGAAAAACAGAGAAAAGGTCTTGATTATATCAAAATCCATGTGCTTGAAAAATTCAATTCAACAGGTGTGCAAAAATGTGTTGAAGAGGCAGTAAATATGCTTGATTTAATAGTTGTTTATCCCGTTGAAGATGAAAATCATCTAACTGATAAAGAGGGAAGAATTTTGCCGGATGCTCATTTAATGAAACGAGGAAGTACTGCTAAAGATTTAGCATATAAAGTTCATTCGGATTTAGGTGATAATTTTATTAGAGCAGTAGATGCAAGAACCCATCGCATAATAGGTGCAGATCATAAATTAAAAGACGGTGATGTTATAAGAATTGTTGCCAATGCTTGAATTATAATTTTTTGTTATTTTTTATTTTAATTTTTCCTTCTTTTCCACAACGTGGACATACTATATCTAAAGATCTGTCATCTACTAAAAAAATCTCTCTACATTGTGGACATCTAACTTTTATTTTTGTTTTTGAATCTTCTTCATCATCTGATTCTATTTTTTCTTTTTTTAAATCTTCTTTTTCAATTAATGAAGAAAGTGCTTTATCAAAAGATTCTTTTATATCTCCATCTTTTGATTCTTCAACTTTTTTATCTTTTTTGATTTCATTTTGTTTTTCAATTTTTTCTTCAGGTTTTTCCTCTTCGATTGGAATTATTGGTGTTTCTTTCTCGTCTTTTAAATCCGATTTTTCTATTTGATTTGATACTTGTTTTTCAGCTTCTAGATTATTTGATTTTTCAGTATTTTGTGATAGCAATAAATCAAGTGCTGAAATATTTTCATCATCTTTTGGATTTTGTGAAAAAGCCTCAAGATCTATTTGTTCATCTTTTCCTCTTTTTTTGTCAATATACTCCTTTAACTTTTCAATTATATGTAAAACAATAAAGAAAATATACAACGCTGTAAAAATAAGCATTATAACTGATACTATTAAAAAAATGTACGAAAAATGGAAATGTGGAAATATTTCTGCCCCTTTAATAAAAAATGTATCGTTAATTGTCTTGATTGTATTTATTTGAATATCTAAAACAAAAAAACTACATACTAACATCCCAAAGCCTACTAATAACAATGTTTTTCCTACAGGATTAATTTTACCAGATGTATGGATAGTGCCTCCAATTAATGATATCAAACCAATTGTTATTAACGTCCATAAATAGAAATTAACTGTTTCTAAATTGTTAGCAATTTCTAAAATAACCCCATTATTACTTTTCAACATCATTTCTAAGTTAAATAATAAATCACCTTCAACAGCTTGAGTTTCTGTGGTTGAAATCCATGGAATTAGTGAAATTAAAAAAAGGCCAGCAATACCAAAAATTATTATCCAAAACGTTAATCTTTCTGCTTGCTTGACCGTTTTTGTTTTTTTCATATTTCTCTCCATATGGTAAAATGTTGTTTATTCCTCAATACTTTCCAAGCTTCTTTTCTTTTCATATACTCTTAAATTTATGTTTATAATAATTATTGAAATGATAATTGATCCTATTCCTATAATCATTAGTAATAAAGGCGCTAAAAATAAAAATATAATATTACTTAATCCAGATGTTTCAATAAATGGTTTATTAAAATATGATAAATAATGTACACTTAAAAATTTGGCATTTAAAAAAATTATAAAACTTCCAAATATTATATTTGCAGTTGCAAAAGATGAATGAATTATTGTTATAAAACTACTAAAATAGTTACGAAATTTATAAAATATCCAAAGTATTGTAAAAACAACTCCTACAATAATTAATATATAAGACGCATATGAACAATTTTTTGGAACATCTGAAAAATCATCTTTAGAAATTCCAATAAAATTTTTGGAAAAATCACTACAGTTTGTACATTTCGATTCAAAGATATAATCTATTTCTAAATAATATCCGGTTTCTTTTGTTTCCAAATCACTATAATAAAATGCATTTATTGTTCCATATTCTGCATCAAATCTAATAAACATCCATGGTACGTAATTTATTACCACTAAGGCAAAAATTGCAACTATTATAAAAAGTACACCTAGTTTAAGAAAAGGTCGAGCTTTGATTGATTCCTTTGATGTCTCATCATTATTTATTCCTTTTGATTTTTCTGCTTTTCTAAAAGATTCATCAAGTATTTTTTCTTTTGTTGATTTTTTACTTGATTTTATTTCAGAATAAAAAGTAAAATCATCATTTCCCTCATTTGAATCAGGCATTTTCTCTCCTACAACCAACAGATAAATTGGTAATCAACTATTAAACTTTTTGAATTTATTATTATATTTAAAACTTAGTTGTTTTTAAGTAATTTATGAATGTGCACATGCATCTACCAAATATTTGCATATTTATCTGCAAATCACACTTTTATATCAAACATGTATTACATATTTATGGGATCACTCAACTGAAAATTTCAATTTTCTAGGAGGAAAAAATGCCACGTAAAAAAAGCAATAAAAATAGTTTTCCATTTATGAATGATAAAAGAATTTCTTTAGAAGATTTGCCACTAAAAACAATGAGAGTTACCATATATGCATTAAGATGGGTTTTTCTATTAATATTTTTATTTATAATAGTTGGTATTTTTGTATTGTTTATAACTGGTGGACAAAGCTATGTTCAAATTATTCTTGGGTACAGTATAGCAGGTTTTTTTACCTTTTTTATGGGTTATTTTGGTTGGATTCTAGCCCAAGGAATGATTGATATAATATCTGGAAATAAAATTAAAGAGGAACGAAGTTTATCTTATTATTTAAAAAAACAAAATAAGCATAAATTCTAATTTTTTTTTTTATTAAATTTATAAGCAAATGTTATCAATTAAATTGCTTTTACTTTAAATTGATTTTATGAGGTGAAGTTATTGATTATTTTTGATAATCATTTGCATCTTAGAAGAGATGGAAGATTTATTGATGCTGTTAAGGATTTTAAAAAAGTAGGTGGTACACATTTTATTTTATGTCAGTTGCCTATGATTGATTTAGTTATTAAAGAAAAGAGTTATGATTTATGTTATCAAGAAACACTAAAAATGGCTGATGAAATCAGATCAAAAATTGATATCGGTGTTTTTGTGACTGTTGGTCCATACCCTGTAGATTATATTAAACTAAAAAAGATATTTGGAAGAAGTTCTGCTTTATCTATAATGAAAAAAGGAATTGACAAGGCTGCATCTCTTTGCCAGGAAGGTAAATGTATTGGTATAGGTGAGATAGGCAGACCTCATTTTGCTGTTGAAAATAGTATAATTGTCGACTCAAATGAGATTATGTTTTATGGTATGCAAAAAGCAAAAGATGTAGATGTACCTGTGATTTTGCATACAGAAAGTGCAACCCCAAATCAATGTAAAGAACTTTCAGAGATGGGTAAAAAAGCAGGTATTAACATTCATAAAATTGTTAAACATTATTCTCCACCTTTAATTTTAGAAAATGAAAATTATGGCCTGATGCCTTCTGTACTTGCAAGTGATAAAAATATTATTGAAGCAATTTCTAAGGGAACCCGTTTTATGTTAGAAACAGATTATATTGATGATTTAAAAAGACCTGGAGCAGTACTTGGTCCAAAAACAATTCCCAAAAAAACGTTGAATTTTTTAAACAAAGGTATTTTAAATGAAAAACAAATTTATGACATACATAAAAATAATCCAGAAAAAACTTATAAAATTGATTTAGAGCAATAAAGCTATAAATAAGTGTGTTATTTGGGGTTGAGGAAGATTATGGCTTCAAAGAGTAAAAAATTTGAAACAAGAACAATTCTAGTTATTATTTTAGTATTATTAATTGCTGTAGCGGCCTATATGGTAATTTCTAATTTACCTGAAAGTAGAGATTTTAAATCACCAGATGAAGTCTCTAGAAATATTGCCGATTATCTTAATAAAACAATTTTGGTTAAAGGATTTTACGATATAGATGGAAACGAGGATGTAGTTGTTTCAACTATGGATACCACTGAAGGAAGAATTACTCTTTCTTTGGATCTTAGTGGTTTTGAAAATAATGAAACAGACGTCCTTGAAACGGGTAATAAATATATATTTACTGGAACTTTGGTTTATGAAATTGAAAATAATCCTATTAGCCCAGTTATTTTTGTTGTAGAAAAAATAGAAATTGTTTAAATTTTTTTTTTTTATTTAAACTTTTTTTATCCAATATATTTTAGTTCCTCTGATTTATCTCTAGTATGGGTTTCAATTTCTTTTAACTGTTGTGCAATTTGTTCAATTTCTTTGGCCTTTTTTTCAAGAGCACTTAGATTTACTTTTAAATTTGTAATATTCATGATGATATTTAGGACTGCTTTTGCACTTTTAGGATCAACTAAATAGCCTGGTGTTTCACCCATAAGACATACTCCTTCAAAGCCTCTTATTTTTCCTAAGCCCAGTAAAAGTCCACTTGCTCCAACTATTCCTCCGCCTGGTTCATTTTTTTTGAAAATTGCACCTTGTTTTTTAATATTTTTTATTAAATTTTTATTAGTTGCAGCACATAAAACCTTAGGGCTAGAAATATCTTGACCTAGCCCATATCCGCCTAATGTGTATAACTCTTTTACTTTGAATTCTTCTGCGATATCAAGGATCTTTTCACAAAGTTCGTATTGACCTTGAGATGAAAGTCCTTGGTAATCACCAGTTAATAAAATAAGGTCTCTTTGTTTTTTTTCTTTTGCTTTCCAATAATAAAATTCATTTTTTACAAGTTCTGTTGTACCGTCAGTATTTATAAAAACTTGTGGTGGAAAATCTTTACAATATAATTCTGCAAATTTTGTAGCTTTTATACTATCTATCAAATGTTCAACTGCTAGTTTTCCAACATTTCCAATACCTGGTAGTCCCTCTATTAAAATTGGATTTTTTAATTTTGGTTTATTTTTTATATATTTTACCATAACATAATCCATTTTACACACCTTTTTGTAATTTTTTTAATTTTCTTCTGTATTTTCCATAATGATCCTCAGGAGAAAACCGTGGTGGATTTTTTGATATTGTTTTTTTTCCACATTTGCTACATTTATCTTTTAAAGTATACATGTCACAATTTTTACAATAAAGTAGACTTGACATTTACTTATCCTGTTTCCTATTAAATTCAAACTCACCATTTGAGTTTTTTATAAACTCTTCAATTTTTTCCACGGCTTTTTTCATTTCATCTTCTGCAATTTTATAATCAGGAGCTTTAACTGTTATTATATAATTTGGGGCTCCTATATACTTTATTTTAATTTCTACATCATCATATTGAGTTTTTTCAGCTTCTTTTAAAATATTTTTAATATGATTTATTCCGTCTGGAAGCCAGGAAATAACCTTTAAATATCCTTTTATATCAACAAACTGAACTGGTATATTTGCTTTTGAAATTTGTATAAATTTTTCTATCCAGTCTCCTTTGAAACCCTCATTTTTTAATGTTTCTTTATCATATGCAGTTTCTTCAAATGCTGAATATAATGAGCCATATTTTTCTATTAAATTATTACCAAATTTTTCATAACATTTATCGATGTCTTCTCCTAATTCCTTTGCAACCATTGTTAAAAGTTTTTCAGATTTTTGAGAGTTTTTCCATTGCTGGATTTTATCTCTTTTTTGGTGTTCGTTAACTCGTTTTAAAGATAAATCGATGTGGTCTTTTTTTTCATCAACATTCATTACTTTACAGACCACTTTTTGTTTTTCCTTTATATGATTTCTTATACGTTTTACCCAACCTGTTGCAATTTCTGCTATATGAATAAATCCTTCTCTATTAGGGTACTCATCAAGGGTTACAAACGCTCCAAAATTTTGTACATTTTTTGCAGTACAAACAACAAGTTCTCCTTCAGAGGGGTATGGTTTTTTAATCATTTTTTTAGACCTATTACTATTCAATAATTTCCAAAACTTCTCCTTTTATATTGGATTTTCCACCAGTTGGAATTGCAAGCTTACTTCCACATATATGACAAGATACTTCAGTACTTGCTTTATTAAATAATACTTGTTCATTTTCGCAATCTTTACATCTTACCTTTATAAATTTGCTATTATTTTTTTTCATAAATCATTCACCAATATCAACCTTTTTTGCTCTAATGCTTGCTGGTTGATTACTTTTTTTACAAATAGTACAAGTGTATTTTAATGGAGCTCGCCTTGAAGTTTTTTCGCGTCCTTCTGGTTTAGGCCTTGGAAATCCCCTATATCCACGCATAACACGCCTGAATCTTCTTTGTCCTTTTTTAAGTTCACTTGCTTTTCTTTTTTTAATCTTTTCTACGTTATGTTCTGTATGTTTCTTACAGATTGGGCAGTATCTCATTATTTTTCTTGGCTTTTTCATATGTAACTCCATTTATATAGTTATTGAGGAAGATTGTAATAAGCAGCTTATATAAAAATGTAAGCTACTGATTTACTTTTTCAGCAACTCCTTTTTTTATTAAAATTTTACTCATATCTTCAGGTATTGATAAAATGTCATTAGCTCTAAGATTATATCTTTTTTTATCAGTTCCAACAAATTCGTTTATATTTTCATTAATTTTTATAATAGGATTAGGATTTTCAATATATTCTTCATAATTATTTTCTTCTTCAGGTTTTTCTTCTTCAGGTTTTTCTTCTTCACTTTTTTCGTTTATTTCTTCTTTTATTTCTTCAGTTTTTTGGTTTAAAATTTTCTCCCGTGATTTTTTCATAATATCAAGAACTGAATTATATAATTTTTTTTCTTCATCTACCATATTTTTTAAATCTGGTTTGCCTCCCCTAGCTTTTGATATTGCTGCAAGTGTAATCTTTTTTTCTCTATGTTCATAAATATTTATAGCAATTTTTTTTATATTTTCAATTTCCTCTTTTAAAATCGTTTGTTTTTGATTTGAGGATTCTTTTTCTAATCTTTTATTTAAATTTAATAAAAAATCTGATAGATTTAAATAAAAATTTTTAGCAACATCTGATAATATTGGTGAATTTTTTTCCATTTGTTGAATCTTTCTAAGAACTTTGTAATCCATTTCTTCTTCCATTGAAAAAAACCCCATTCTTATATTGTTACATATATTAAATAATATTTGCCATTTTTCTACCTATCAAAAAGAAAGCTAAATAGGTCGGAATTTTATTTTCTCCTTTTTTAAGATTATAATTTTCATTTTTAATTTTTATTTTAAAGTCATAATTTAGGTTTATTTTTACAATTTGATCTGATAAAACAACTGCATCGATCAATGGATCAAAAGAATCTAATGTGTCAAGAGTTATAGTTTCAACTTTAAAACCTGTTTTTCCATGTAAAGAACCAGGTAGTCTAATTAGTCTTTTAATATCACAAGTAACAGGTTCGTCTGTTTCTCCAGCTGTCATTCTAACTGCTGTTTTTCTTAAAGCATTATTTAAAAAAAATTTGCGAATCATTTTTGATTGATCAAGATTTCCTTGCTTTATACGATTGATTCTTTCTTCTGATAGATCCTCTATTAATCTTTCAGCATTGCTTTGATTAACTCCATATTCTTTTAATTTTTCAATAGGATTATCTGAATTTATTATTTCATTTATTATTTCTATTACTCCTCTGCTGATTCTTCCTTTCCAACCTGATTCGTCTGGTTTAGGCATTTTTAGGCTTTTTCCGCTAGCAAATCTTATTCTGCCATAGCTTTTTGTTCCAGTTATCTCTTCACGAAAAATAAGTGAATCTTTTAGATCTCTACCAGTAATATAATCAACAATTTCTCTACGTTCTCCGCTGTCTAGATTAAGAATTTTTTTGTCTTTTACATGACAATGGTAGCCTCTTCCACCGCTGAAATATAGATAAATATTTTTTTCAATAAAACCAAAATCATTAATCAAGAAATCGTTTACGAGTTTGTAAAATTCTTTTTTAACAAGTTCTAATTGTTTTTCATATGATATTTTATCAGCATTAGGTAGATGATCTGAATCTAAATCAAAAATTAATTCAGCGCCCATCCAATCTTTTTCTTGCATAGTTGGAGCATATGGTTTTTTGTAGTATGCAGATGAATAATAAACATCGCTTGGAGCTCTTTGTATTAAAAATTTTGATAGTTGATTTTTCCGTTCATAACCAATATGGCGTATCATTCCTTTTCCGCCATGAATAACAAATGCAAATTCTCTTCTGCCAAATCTATCAGGTAAAATCACACTATTGTTGTTATAATATGATCTAACTTGACTTTGTAAAAATTCAAGTGATTCTTTTTTAATTGATAGATCCATAATCATTTCAATAATACAATTTTGTACTATAATGTTAACGTCTGGTTAATTAAAAGTTTGATTATTTATCCATAAATATAATGACTTTCTATTTTTTATATAATAAATAAGATAAAACCTTTTTAGGCAAAGTTTTATGATATCCAAGTTATTACCAGTTTTAATGAGTGATCCTATAGAAGACGAGCTAATGTCAAAGTCGGTAATTAAAAACCTAAATATTTTGGATTTTGACTATGTACCTGATGAAATTGTTCATAGAGAAGAACAGCTTAAATATTTAGCTCAAATGTTTAAACCACTTCTTTCAAATGTTTCTCAAAATGCAATTATTGTAGGACCTGTTGGAACTGGAAAAACTGTTATTTCAAAAAAGTTCTGTAAATCTATTAAAAATCTTGCTCGTAAGAAAGGTAAAATTATTGAATATGTTCATGTAAACTGCCGAAAAAGATCGACCGATGCAATGGCATTGCTTGGCGTATTAAGTCATTTTGATTCTCGTTTTCCAGATAGAGGTTTTTCTGTGCAGGAGATGTTACAAATTCTAAAAAAACATCTTAAAAAAAGAGATGCACAACTTCTTGTTGTACTTGATGAGGTTGATGCTTTATTAAAAAAAGGCGAATCTAATCTGATCTATGATTTTACACGTTTTTCAGATGAATCCGACGTTGAAAAAAATCCGGTTTCGTTAATCCTGATATCCCAAAAAGATATTTTTTCAAGGCTAGATTCTGCTACTATCAGCACTTTTAAAAGAAGCAATGTTTTGAATCTTTCAAAATATAATCGTGAGGAACTATACGATATTATAAAACAAAGAATTGATTTGGCATTTCATACAGGAACAGTTGATTTGGGTTGTATTGATCTTATAGCCGATATTGCATCTGAATGGGGGGATGCTCGTTTTGCAATAGAGCTTTTATGGAAAGCAGGAATTGCTGCTGATAATCAACATGTTGATGTTGTAATACCCGAGCATATTCGAGCTGCAAAAGCAGACACCTACTCAATTATTACTGAAACAAAGATTAAAAATCTAGATCGGCATCAGCTGATTACTCTTTATGCTATTTCAAAAAGATTAAAAAAAGATGGAACTGCCTATGTAAACACAGGTGATGCAGAAAAAACATATGCAGTTGCCTGTGAAGAATACAAAGAAAAACCAAGATCTCATACCATGTTTTGGTATTATTTAAAAGACATTGAGTCAGCAGGTTTTATTAATATAAAACAGTCTGGTAAAGGACATCTGGGAACAACACAACTCATATCACTTCCAGATATCCCTGCAGAAATTGTTTCTCAAAAAGTTGAAAAACTTTTAAAATAGATTTATTTTTTATACATACAAATTTTATTTATTGGACAATCTTTACATAAAGGTTTTTTTCTGCAATAATCTTTTGCAAGATTAACAATTTGTGCATGAAACTCATTGTAAATCTTTGTTAATTGATCTTTTTTATATAATTTTGAAAGCTCTTTTTGAAAAAAGTTTTGAATATCCTCATATGATATTTTTGTATTAATTGGTATTCTTTCACAAATTCTTTTAGTATATGCATCTACTACAAAAATAGGCTTGTTTCCTGCATAAAGAATAATTGAGTCAGCAGTTTCTGGGCCTATGCCATTTAACATTAGAAGTTCGTTTCTAAGATCTTTTATTTTTCTATTAAAAAAATTATCTAGATTTCCATTGTATTTTTTTTCTATATGTTTTGTAATTTCTTTTAATCTTTTTGCTTTTTGATTAAAAAAACCTGAAGGTTTTATAAGTTTTCTTAACTCTTTTATTTCTAGTTTTGAAATATTTTTTATATCAAGCATATTTTTGGATTTTATATTTATAAGAGCCTTTTCAACATTTGACCAGGCTGTATTTTGTGTTAGAATCGCACCCACTATTATTTCAAATCTATAGTCACTTTTATTTTTTTCATGATAATTTTTATCAACTGGCCACCACTTTAAATTTCCAAATCTATTTTGTAGATTTATAAATATATTTTTAAGATTTTTTTGCATCTTTATTCAATATTTGATTAAACCTTATATCATCTATGGATTTTTCTATAAACTTTGATAAAGAATATTAAGGTGTAATTTATTTCAGTAATGAGAGGGTAATTAAATGTTTGATGAAAATGAAGATAACAGATCTTTAAAAGATTACAGAGAGCTTGAAATGCAGCTTCATTTAGATTTAATGGGTGTATGTCGTAAATATGTAACAAGGCTTGGTATTGTTTCAATTATTGGGATTTTTGATTTGGTAAAGCAAGAAGCAATGGAACTTGAAAGGGCAACGCGTGAAGATATAGAAGAAGAAGAGCAAAAATCTAAAGATAGAGAAGATCAAAGAATGCAAGAGCAAGAAAAAATGGATGAACAAAAAAGTGATAATTATTTTAGTGTAGATCAGTAAATTATTTTTTTAAATATTTAAGTGTTATAAAAATAAAAAAAAGAAAAAAGTTATTTTTATTTTTTCTTTGATTTCTTTGTTTTTGTTTCTTTCTTTTCTGGTTTTTTCTTTGTTACTTCTTTTTCCTTTTTGATTTCTTTAACTGGTTCAGGTTCTTCTTCCTCTTCTTCAACTTCTTCGATATATAAGTATCCTGTTTTGAATAGTAAAAATATTATGATTGCTATTATAATTATTACTACTACGATTACTATAGGCCATGGGAATCCTTCTTCTGGTTTTTCTTCTGGCTCTTCTACACCTGGTAGATCTATTGTAAATGTCTGTGCTGATGTAAGTGTGTTTCCTTGGGCGTCTTCAACTGTTATTGATAGTGTGTAGGTTCCTTCTTCAAGATCTGTTTCTGGAGTATATGTAAACACCTTATGATCTTCAGTATAAAATACAATTGTTAAATCGTTTAGAGTTGCTTGCTGAATTGTGACTTTTTCTGTATAGGTAACAGTTATTGTTGGTTTTGATATATTAAAGGTTGTTCCTGATATAGGTGTAAATGTTGGTGGTAGTAGTAAGAAATTATAGATAAACTCATAGTTTTCAGTTGGGTCATCAAGTACGTAAACCTTTCCGCCTTCTCTCCATATTTTATCTGATGATATTTCTTCTCCTTCTGAATTTTTAACAGTTAGTGTGTATCCTGGATATTCATCATCTACATCGATATATATCCAACCACTTTCTTTTGTAACACTTACTGTTACAGTTATTGTTTCGGCTTCATGATCTGTTTCACTTGTTGTTGAGGTTGGTGGTGCATGTGTAATTGGTGTTATTGTATCATCAACTGGATCCCAGAAGAATTCAGGTATTTCGTCACCATCAGTTGATATTAAAAACGCAGGGTTTCCATCTATTGTTGTATCTTTTACTTTTGTTAGAACTCCATTTGGATCTGTAAATGAATCAACTGTTCCATCACCATCGGTATCATTTCCATAGAAAGGCTCATCAAGATTTAGGCCATAGTCTTCATTAATATCATCAATGTTATCATCAGAAGTTGTTGTTCCTTCTTCTTCCTCATCTCCATCTCCAGTTCCTGTTCCATCATCACCGTCTCCATCTCCTGTGCTTGTAGTTCTTACTCTAACAGTTGAAGAATAATTAGATAAATATGTATAGTTGCTGCAGTTAACAGATAATCTGCCTTTGAATGTTCCCGTATTTTGTGTTTTATAGGTTATCTTATAGAGGATTTCTAAATCTAGTAATCCTGAGCCAGCATAACCATATCCATATCCATATCCTGTAACGTTTTCACCTGCTCTTTCGTCATAACCATAATAGGATCCTCCTGTGCCATATGGTAGATTTGATACATCTGAAGTTGCCTGGGATGTCATTGTATTATCAGGATAATCATCTTGTTCATGACCTGTAATATTAAATTCAATCCAAGCAACTACTGCATTATTATTATTAGTATCATGAATTGTGTAATTTAAAAAAACAACAGGTATTCTTTCTAGATTCCTAATTGTTAATCTTACATTATTAAAAGTAACAGTTTGTCCTTTATTTAAGGAAGTATCATTAGGTGTTCCTGCATTAAGTTCAACTGCCATTGCAGGAGGTGTTAATACAAATATAATTAGAGCAATTAATGATAAAGATATGCCTAAAGCTATAATCCTATTTTTTGTTTCTCTTCTCACCATATAGACCCATCTCTCCAGATATTTATGTAATACGAGATGATTAATTTAGAATTAGAATATAATCTTAGTACTTATACTTTATTTTTTTTCTTAATTTTTAGATAAAAATAATTTCTACTAATTAATTAAACTTGTTTTATTTTTTTCCTTATATTATTAATATAATAGTATAGGGTATATACAATTATTGCAGCAATAATTGCAACTATTGTTACATAATAATCATCATATCGAATTATATAGATCTGCCATTCTTCCCAACTGAAAGGAAATAGTAGTTTCATCCCTCCACTAACATGAACCAAAAAGAAATCAAGGAAGAAATGAGATATTATTCCCACACTTAACAATAGAAATGCTTTTTTTGAATTAATAAAAAACAATGCAAATATTGCACCAATTATAAATGCTCCTGCAGGTGTATGTAGTGGATCAAAAAAATGATGTGAATTAATATTAAGCCAATTAAATGCTAATGAAATTTTAAATAAATCTGGAATAAGTGAACCTGCTACAACAAGGGCGATGTCAAGTTTGCAGGTTTTTCCAATTATCCATCCAAATAGGGTATGGGTGAACCAATCAGGTATTATTCATCCCTCCCTTTTTCTTTTTCTCTACGTTCAAATTGATATGTTTTTTTATTAAACTTATATGTTCTAAAAAATAGATAAAGTGCAAAGGGAATTGCCGGTAACGAACGGATATATACTAAATCAAATTTCCAAGAAGTACTTACTAGTATCTTTTTTGCAGTTATATGATAGGGGCTATCAAGTAGTCCTAATATTTCAATGTGGTCTCCAATTTCTCCATTAAAATTAACATTTGCAATATCAACTTTTATATCTTTGTCTGGTACTTTGTTATTTTTTATATAAATTACTTGTTTAGAATAGTTAATATCTGTTATTTGTCCTCCTAAACCTAATTCTGTATTGTTATATTTTTCAAAGTTTTTATGGATATAATCTATATCTGGGTCGTACTTGTTATGCATCAGGCTACTGTAAACTAATAAAAAGAAAAGTATTGCTATTAGAACTAAACCTATTATTAACTTTTTATAATTCATAATATAGATATTTTGTGTAATAATTTTTTATTATTTTAATTAGCAGTTTTTTCTAAAATATTATTTTTTTTCTTTTTTCTTTCTTTAAACATTCTTAAAATTATACCTAAATTTTT
>Ga0272441_10004532_pt1 | contig 25017 bp, 17 predicted proteins | sample SSMProp6N_FD_193582 | JGI IMG/M metagenome (GOLD analysis project Ga0272441, IMG submission 193582) | Marine sediment archaeal communities from Little Sippewissett salt marsh, Falmouth, MA, United States - SSM-Prop-6N | ecosystem: Environmental > Aquatic > Marine > Wetlands > Sediment ...
CGCTCGAGCCGCGGCTGCTGCTGAGCGCGGCTAGCAACCCGGACCTCCTGAGCCTGTATGAGATTGCAGGCTATTCGGACGCCGTGGCGGTGGCGAACGATTGGGCCTATGTGGCCAAGGACGAGCATCTTCTCGTCATGGACGTCGCCAACCCGTGCTCGCCGCAGCTCGAGGGGGCCTACGACGTGGCGGGGGGCAACGTGCAGGGCGTGGCGGTCGCGGGAGACTACGCCTATGTGGCGGCCTCCGGAGCGGGTCTGGTTGTGATCGACGTCTCAGACCCGGCCGCGCCATCGCTGGCAGGGCAGGGCGCTGCTGCGGGGTTGACCCAGGACGTGGAGCTTGCCGGAGACTACGCGTATGTGACCGACACGGCGGGTCTTGCAGTTTTCGACGTCTCGGACCCGTCGGATCCCGTCCTGGTGGGGCACTGCGACACCGATGATCGCGGTCGGGGTCTGGCGGTGTCGGGAGGGTATGCATATGTAGCGGACTACGACGCTGGCCTGGCGATTGTGGACATCTCGGATCCGTCGGCGCCGGCCGTGGTGGGGCATGCGGCCTGGGCTGGATTCGGGCGCACGTGGGACGTGGCGGTTGCGGGCGACTATGCATACGTGGCGGTGGGCGAGACGGGCCTCCGTGTGATCGATGTGACGGACCCTGCGAACCCTACCGGCGCGGCGACGCTGAGCGTTGACGGTGACGCGGGGTCGGTGTCACTCGTGGGCTCCCGGGCTTACGTGACGGCAGGGGCGAAGGTGGGGCTCGTGGAAGTGGACGTGTCGGACCCGACATCGCCTGAGCTGCTCCGCAGGTACGACTGCGGGAACGCGCGTTCGGCGGTCGTCTACCAGGGCTTGGCCTACGTGGCGAACGGGGCTTCTGGACTCGCGATCGCCGAACTCGACGATCCGCTCGAGGGTGTGGACCCGGCGCCGAGGAGTTTCACAGGGAAGTTCGACGCGCCGGACTTCGACCAGTTCAACTGGAGCTACCCTGGGAACGGCGAGACCTACTGCGTGCCGGCGGCGGCTGCGGACGGGATCGTGTGGCTGAGCGAGCATGGGTTTCCCCTCCTCCCCGGGCGCGCGAGCGAAGAGGATATCGTGCAGGACCTGGCCGATCTGATGAGGACATCGACCACGACAGGCACGTGGTGGCGAGACGTGGAGGTGGCGCTCGAACGCTACGTGGCGACGTACTACCCGGCTGCGCGCATCAACGTGGACACCGTGGGGCAAGTGGGGGACGGTGTGTACCCCGATGCGGACGACTTCGAGTGGGTTGGGCAAGCGGTCGCCCGCGACGGGACGTTCGTCATCTCGGCGGGCGAGGCCTACGTCGGCTCGACCTCGTACGGCGGACACGGGTGCTTCCTGGCGGGCTACGATCTGGACGCGGACAGGATCTACATCCACGACCCGGTGAACAGCGGGGCCGCCTCGACGGATACATACCAGTTGACGTGGGAGGGGAGCTACTTCACCATCGATTACGATGTGCCTGCCCTCGCGGGTTTGTCCTACGAGGTCCGCTGGGAAGGGGCCTTCGCCGTGCAGATCACGGAGGCGGCTGCGGAGGCGGCCGTCTGGCAGGATGCGGACCCTATTGAGGACGGCGAGGCCGACGCGGTGGCCTTCGGCACCGGCACGCAGGACGGGGCGCCGCCCGAGCTGGCCTTCACCATCCGAAACACGGGCGGCGCAGACCTGACCGTGGGCACCGTGGAGCTCGACCCCGGGACGGGCTTCGAGGTGACGCAGCAGCCCGACGCCGTCGTCCCTCCGCTGGAGTCGACCACGTTCGCCATCCGCATGCTCACCGACACGCTGGGCGACAAGGCGAGCGACGTCTCGTTCACGACCAACGACGCCGAGGCGGGCTCCTTCGGGTTCTCCATCGCGGGCTCGGTGGCGACCAACCAGCCGCCTACGATTGTCCTCGACGAGCCGGGGCCCGCCGGCACCGTGGATGCAGGGCAGGTGCTGACCATCGGGTGGACCGACGACGATCCGGACGACGACGCCGACGTGTCGCTGTTCTGGGATTTGGATACGAATCCCGCCAACAACACGGCGGGTGAGGAGGGGACGGCCTGGGGGACGATCGCGGCGGGCATCAGCGAGGACGGCGCGGTGGACGCGTTCGGCTGGACGATCGACGCGCCGCAGGGCAGCCAGGTCTACCTCTACGCGACAATCGACGATGGAACGGCGACAGACGACGACTACACGACGGGGGCGCTCACGCTCTCGGAGCTGACGCGGCTCGAGCCCCCGCAGGTGGTGGATGGCGGGATCATCACGTTCTACGACGTCGACCACACGAACGGCATCAGCGCGCCGAACATCGCCTGGTCGAAGGCGGAGTACGTGGCGGGCGAGACGGACATCCTGGTGGACGCGGGCCGTGCCGGGGACGGGCTGGTGAGCGCCATCGCGCTGTACGGGGACGGGACCCGCACGGCGGACATCGGGGTGATCGTGGAGGGGAACGACGGGCTCGGGAAGCTCGACGACCGCCGCGAGGGCACCCCGCCGCTCGGCCTGCTCGCCGTGGACGGCAGCGTGGGCCAGGTGGTGCTCAAGGCCGGCCTCCAGGGAGCGGACATCAACGGGCTGACGACCCCGGGCGGCTACCAGTTCGCCGACGATCTGGACGGCGACGGGGATACGGACGATCTGACCGGGATGGTCGTCTCGGGGGAGCTGGACAAGTTCGACGCGACGGGCGCCGTGGAAGGCGAAATGTCCATCGGCGGCAACGTGGTCTCGTTCCTGTGCCGCGATGCGCTCGACACGCTGGTGGTGATCGGCGGCGGGGTGAAGAAGCTCACGGTGCTCGGCGACTGGGGCGGCGAGTTCGTTGCCGCGTGGATCGGGAGCGCGACGACGAAGGGGCAGTTGAGCGCGGACCTCGAGCTGAGCGGGCAGGATGCCAAGGGGGTATCGCTGGGCAAGCTCCAGGCGGGCCGCGTGGCGGCGGCGAGCCTCGACGCCGCAGCGGGGGTGAAGACGATCAAGGTGGTCGACTGGCTCGGCGGCGCGATCGACGCAGCGTGGGTATCCTCCCTGACGGTCTCCGGGAGCAAGGGCGAGCCCGCTTCGGACGGCGACTTCACCGCTGACCTGACGCTCTCGGGCCTCGGCGCGCCCGCGCAGACGCTCAAGAAGGCGAAGGTGGCGGGGAGCATCGCGGGCGGCACGTGGGACATCACGGGCGACGTGGGCTCCGTGGCGGCTGGCGACACGGATGGCTGGACGCTGGCCGTGCACAGCAGCGTGAAGTCGCTCAAGCTCGGCGCCGCGACGGGCACCACGGTGACCGTGGACGGCGAGTTGCGCACGTTGAAGGGGAACGCCTGGGAGGGCGGCGCGATCACGGCGGATTCGCTGCGCTCGGGGAAGATCGCGGGCGATTTCAGCGCCGCCGTCACGCTGCCCGGCCTGACCGTGCCCGCGGGACAGCCGGTGCTCCGCTCGCTGAGCATCGGGGGCGAGGCGACGGGCGGGAGCCTCAACGTGGGCGGCGACGCGACGTCGCTCAAGCTCGGCTCGTCGGCCGCCACGTGGCTGGCGGTGTTCACGGGCGATGTGAAGAAGGCGGCGTTCAAGGGCGACTTCCGCGGGGGCTGGGCGTCGCGCTCGTTGGGCACGCTGACCGTGAAGGGCTCGATGGACCACGTGTTCATGACCCTCACGCAGGCTCCGGCCGAGAAGGTGTATGCGCTCAAGAAGCTCACGGTGAAGGGGTGGATGGACGGATGCTCGATCCTGGCCTCGGGCCACGTGGGCACGGCGACGGTGGCGGCGGCGAACAAGTCGTCGCTATTCCTGGCCGTGGCGCTCACGCGGGACGACAACGGGGACGACGTGTACGACCTGCCGGACCCCGCGACGGAGTTCGCGGGGGAGGCCCGTCTCGGCAAGTTCACGGTGACGGGCAAGGTGCGGGACGCGAACAGCTATGCGTTTGTGAACAGCACGGTGGCGGCGTGGCACATCGGCTCGTTCAGCACGAAGTATGCGGACTGGGACAACACGGGCGTGGCGTTCGGCTCGTCGTCGCGGACGCTCGGGAAATTCAGCTACAGCGACGATGCGCACAAGCAGAGCGAGAAGAACCTGCCAGCCACGGTGTTCATCCAGGACATGGAGGCTCGCATCGGCTGAGGCGTTCGGTGTGCGTGCATCGGGGCAGCGGTCGCCGGTGTTTGACGGCCTCGTGAATTCGGCTACAATCGGCTCCGAAGGGGATAGCGTATGAGCGCGCCCGAGTGGGGTCGACGAGGCGTCTGGGTACGGCTGATCGTCGTCGTGGTGTTGACGGCCGGGTACGCCGCTCTTGCGGTGTACATGAATCTCAAGCACCACACGGACGTGGTGCATACGCACCTGGCGTATGTGCCGATTGTGCTTGCGGGTGTGTGGTGGGGCCGGCGCGGGGTGGTGGTGGCCGTTGTGCTGGCGGCGATGACCCTTCTGCTGCACGTGGGTGGGCTGGCGGCGGGGCTGTTCTGGCACGACCTCGTGCGGGCGGGGGCCCTGGTTGCGGCTGGCTTGTGCAGCGGGGTGCTTGCCGACCAGGTGCTTGCGGTGCGGTGCGCGGAGCGGGCCACGGAAGCTCGGAACCGGCTGATCGTCGAGAAATCGCTGGCCGGCATTCTGCTGTATCGCTTCGACGATTACCGAGCGGTGTTCGCGAACTCGCGGATGGGCCGGATGCTCGGCTACCGGCCCGAGGCGATGGTGGGCATGGAGGTGTGGGACTTCATTGCGGAAGACGATCAGCCGCGGGTGCGGGAACTGGTGGCGAAGCGGAAGGCCGAGGGGTTCACCGACCTGCACTACGAGTGCCGGCTGGTGCGCTCGGACGGCTCGGCGCTGTGGGCGGACATGCTCAGCTCGGTGGGCGAGCACGGGGGCGAGCGCGCGGTGCTTGTGAATGCCTACGACGTGACGGCGCGTCGCGAGGCGGAGGCGACGCGCCGCGAGCTGGCCGAGCTCTCGCGCACGCAGGAGGAGGAGCTGGTGCACTCGACGCGTCTGGCCGAGCTGGGGGAGATGGCGGCGGCGGTGGCCCACGATCTGAACCAGCCGCTCACGGGCGTGCGGAACTTCGCCAGGAACGCGCTGTACATGATGGAAGAGGGGGTGGGCGGCGAGGAGGATGTGAAGGACAACCTGCGCCTGATCACCGAGCAGGTGGACCGTGCGTCGCGGATCATCAACCAGATGCGCGCGCTGACGCGCAAGTCCGAGCCCCGGCTCTCGGCGCTCGACCTCAACGCGGTCATCCGCGAGAGCGTGGAGTTTCTGACGCCGCAGCTTCGGCTGAGCGGCGTGGAGACGGAGCTCGACCTGGGCGGCACGCTCCCGCCGATCCTGGGGGATCGGACGCGCTTCGAGCAGGTGTTGCTGAACCTCCTGACCAACGCTCGGCAGGCGATGGAGGAGACGGGGGAGCGGCGCCTGCGCGTGTGCACGCGCTTCGAGGGCGGCTCGGAGCGTCCCGTCGTGGTGGAGATCGCCGACACGGGGAAGGGGTTCCCGCAGGACGAGGCGGCGCGCCTGTTCGCTCCGTTCTTCAGCACGAAGAAACGGGGTCACGGCACGGGGCTGGGGCTGACCATTTCGCAGCGTATCATCAATGACCACGGGGGAATCATCCAGGCGGAGGGCGAGGCGGGCAAGGGCGCCACATTCACCCTGCGGTTCCCCGTGCCACGCCCCGAGAGTCTTCGCGAGGCCACGGCATAGCATGGGCAAAATGAGCAATGCGATGGACGCGACGATAGCAGTGGTGGACGACGACGAGGCGGCGCGCCTCTCCATCGCCCAGATGATCCGTCTTCGCGGCTACCGCGTGCAGATCTTCTCGTCGGCCGAGGCGGCCCTGGCGTGGCCCGGGCTGCCCGAGGTCGACTGCATGGTGACGGACGTGAAGATGCCTGGGATGAACGGGGAGGAGCTTCTGGCCGAGGTCCTGCGGCGCGGCTTCGCAATCCCGGTCGTACTGGTCACGGGCCACGGGGACGTGGCCATGGCCGTGCGCTGCCTGAAAACGGGGGCCTACGACTTCCTCGAGAAGCCGTTCGAGGACGACGTGCTGCTGGCTTGCGTGAGGCGTGCAGTGGAGCGGGTCGCGCTGCGCCGGGAGGCGGAGGAGCTGCGGCGGCGTTTGCGCATGCTCTCGCCCGAGGACGACGGGCGGTTCGGCATGGTGGGCCGGAGCCAGCCGATGGCCGACCTGTACGAGCAGATCGAGGTCGTCGCCGGCTCCGAGGCCCCCGTGCTCATCGGCGGCGAGACGGGAACGGGCAAGGAGCTGGTGGCCCACGCCATCCGGGCGGGCAGCCCCCGTGCCAACGGCCCGTTCGTGCCCGTGAACGCAGGCGCACTGCCCGAGGCGACGCTGGAGAGCGAGTTGTTCGGCCACGCTCGCGGCGCCTTCACGGGCGCCGAGAGCGAGCGGGCGGGCAAGCTGGTCTCCGCCTCCGGCGGCACGCTGCTGCTCGACGAGATCGAGAGCATGCCCATCCGCGCACAGGTGCACCTGCTGCGCGTGCTCGAGGATGGGCTCGTGCAGCCGCTCGGCGACGACGAGCCGCGCAAGGTGGACATCCGCCTGCTCGCCACCACCAAGGTGGATCTCCAGGACGAGGTGCGGCGCGGGCGGATGCGCGAGGACTTCTACCACCGCATCGCGGTGCTGAGCATCGTGGTGCCACCCCTGCGCGAGCGGCGCGAGGACATCCCGCTTCTCATCTCGCATTTCCTCAAGCAGGCCGCCGCCCGCAACGGTGTGCCCATGCCCCACGTGCCCGAGAAGACCCTGGCGGACATGGTCCACCACGCCTGGCCGGGCAACGTGCGTGAGCTCAAGAACGCCGTCGAACGCATGGTCATCACCGGCCACAGCGGGAGCACGGGACCGTTCGCCGCAGACGAGAGCTTCTCGACCGCGCGGCTCCTCTCGATGCCCTCGACGGCGGGACGCCTGCGCGACGAGATGGAGCTCACGGAACGGCGGATCATCGAGGCCGCACTGAGCGAGAACGCAGGCGAGATCAATGCCACGGCTCAGGCCCTGGGCATCTCGCGCCGCGCTCTCTACGATCGCATGAAGAAGTACGGCTTGCAGAAAGAGGGTTTCCGCCGCCCCGCAGACGAGCGCTGAGCCGCTCTGCCAATGCCCACACCCACGCAGCGCCTCCGCCCGCGCGCCGCTCGCCCGCCGCGTGCGTCGCTCGCGCATGGGTGATCTGTGCCCATCCTGTATAAGTCTCAACGCCATAAGGGGTTACGCATCCCGCTCGGGATGTGTCGAGCGTGCACGCCGCCGATGGGCGTGCTACGCACACGCCTGGGCCTCCCATTCGCATGCAGGCCATGGGAACGTAAAGCGCGAGCGGGTGGGGTGTTAGGGCTGCCGGGAGAGCGCGTGTCGCCTGGCGGCACGGGGGTTGCTCTCTTGTCATCGCAGAAACTGTCCGAGCGCAGGCCGGCGCTCGGCATCGGGGGGACCGGGTTGGGGCACACGCCCCAACAGGCCGGGCCGGTCCCCATCCCGAAACGCATCGCGCGAGGCAGTGGGCAGCCATGACACCGTGTGAGATCGCCGAGGCCATCGGAGCGAGGGTCCTCAACCCCGAGGTCCCCATCCAGGCCTGCATCGACGCCGTGTACGCTGGCGACAGGATGAGCGACCTGCTCAGCCATGCCTCTCCCACAACCCTCGCCGTGACGAATCTTGCGAGCCATCAACTGATGCGGGCAGCCGCGCTCATGGATGTGCCCGCCATCTGTCTGCTCCACGGGGTGGAGCCTGCACCCGAGGTGGTGGCGGCGGCCGGCGAGCACGGGACGGCTGTGCTGGTCTCGCCGCTGGGGATGTTCGAGACGTGTGGACGCATCTACGCGCAACTGTCCCGAGAGCGCCAGGCAGGGAAATGACCACGGCCATGTACCGAATCCACGGCGGCGACCTCGAGCGCGGAGGCTCGGCCTCGGGCGAGCTCAAGCAGATGCTCAAGAAAGTGGGCATGGACACGGCGGCGCTCCGCCGCACGATGATCTCGGCCTACGAGGCGGAGATGAACGTGGTGATCCACGCGCACCACGGCGAGATGCGCGTGGTGCTCGGCGACGGCGTGCTCGAGGTCGAAGTGGTCGACGAGGGGCCGGGGATCCCCGACATCGCGCGGGCCATGATCGAGGGCTACTCGACGGCGCCGCCCGCGGCGCGCGAGCTCGGGTTCGGCGCCGGCCTCGGCCTGCCGAACATCAAGAAGAGCAGCGACGCGCTGAACATCCAGTCGACGGTGGGCAAGGGCACGTGTGTGCACTTCACGATCCGCTTCGCCCCGCAGGTGGCTGGGGTTCACGGGCGCGTGTCGCTCCGCGTGGTGGTCGAGCTGTGCCGCCAGTGCCTGCGCTGCGTGCATGCGTGTGCGACGGCCGCCGTGCGTGTCCGCGACGGCGTGCCGCACGTGCTCGAACACTTGTGCTTCGACTGCTGCGAGTGCATTGCAGCGTGCGGCCCGAGGGCACTGACGATGGACGGGGTGGACGCGGATGGCCCGCGTGGGGCCGGCGAAGTGGTGGTGGTGCCTCCCGCGCTGCTCGTGCAGTTCGGTCCTGCGGCCGGTGCACACGATGGGGCCGCTGCACTGGCCGCCCTGGGTTTCGGGGAGGTGCGGGTGACGGTGGGCTGGGAACGTGCTCTGCGCGAAGCGGTGTGTGACTACGCGCGGAGCAAGCCAGGCAATGGCCCCGTCATCTCGCCGGTTTGTCCCGCAGTGGTGAACCTGATCGAGATTCGTTTTGCGTCGCTACTTGGCCGCCTCGCCCCCTTTGTTTCCCCCGTGGAAGCCGCGGTCCGTGGGCTGGCGGGCCGGGACGCTCTTGCCGTGGCGGTTTGCCCCGCCATGCAAGGTGTGCTCGCAGCCCCGCGCGGTCGGCCCGGCGTACGTGTCGTTGCGGCACCGCCTGTGGTGTCGGCGATGGCGCGTCGGGTTGGCGAAGGGGGCGAGGGTGATGCCATTGCGGCCGAGGGCACCCCGGGCTCGGCCAGTGCGGGCGTACTCCGCGTGAGCGGAGTGCGCCACGTGGTGGCCGCGCTCGAGGCCCTCGAGAACGGGCAGTTGGGCGATGCGGAGGTGCTCGAGCCCTGGGCCTGTGAGCACGGCTGCTTCGGCTCGCCGCTCCTGCCCCAGGACGGTGCGGTGGCGCGGTGGCGTTGGGAGCGGACGGGGGGCGGGTTCGAGGCTCCCGGGGAGGCGGTGCGCCGCGAGGAGCCCTTCCAGCCCCGTCGGGGCATGCGGCTCGACGACGATATGGCAGCGGCCATCGCGAAGCTGGGCGAGATCGACCGCCTGACGCGGCGCCTGCCGGGCCGGGATTGCGGGCTCTGCGGCGCGCCGACGTGCCAGGCCCTGGCGGAGGACGTGGTGCTCGGGCGCGCGGCCGAGACGGCGTGTATGTACCGCACGACGGAGCAGGAGCCCGCGAAGTGACAATCGGCGAGATGTCACGCATCCTGGACCTCGAGGACCTCACGCCCGAGTTGGCGAGCGGCGATGAGGCCGTGCTCACGGGCGGGTACGTGAGCGATCTGCTGAGCGACGTGCTGGCCCACGCGCCCCGCGGCGGGCTGCTCGTGACCGTGCAGGTGCATATGAACGTGGTGGCGGTGGCTGTCCACGCGGGGCTGGCAGCCGTCGTGTTCGTGTCGGGGAGGCGACCCCAGGGGGGGGTGATCGAGCGCGCGAGGATGGAGAGGGTTCGCCTGTTCGCCTCGCACGAGACGGGGTTCGACCTCGTCGGCCGCCTCTACGAACGTGGCGTCAGGGGCCACCATGAGTGAGCTAACGGGATGCATCACGGGGCCTGCGGCGCGGGCACACGCCGGTGTGTTGCCGAGGAGGGCTGTCCGTGCGTGACCTCTCTCTTCACATTCTGGACGTGATCGAGAACTCGATCCGGGCGGGTGCCTCGTCCATCGCGGTGACGCTGGCGGAGGTGCCTGCGACGGACACGCTGCAAGTGACGGTGGAGGACGACGGGTCGGGGCTGAGCGTGCCGGCAGACGCGGCGACCGATCCGTTCTACACGACGAAGGCGGGCAAGCGCGTGGGTCTGGGGCTGAGCCTGCTGGGGGCCGCTGCGGAGCAGGCGGGCGGCAAGCTCACGGTGGCGACCTCGCGGCTCGGCGGGCTGGCGGTAACGGCCACGATGAAGCTGAGCCACATCGACCGCACGCCGCTGGGCGACCTGGCAGCCACGCTTTCGTCCGTGGTGTGCACGAACCCCGACGTCGATCTCTCGTGCCGCATGTGCGTGGGGGAACGGGAGTTCGTCGTTCGTGCCGCCGATGTGCTCAAGGAGCTTCCCTTCGGCCAGCGTCGCGGCCTCGCGGTGGCCCGGCGCCTTGCCGAGCGAGTTCGGGCGGGCCTGGCGGCCGTCCATGCAACTGCGTAGCCACACCGAGAGGGTGAGGAAGGAGAACTGAATGGCCGCTGAGAAAGGGACGCCAACCAGTGACGAGCGGGTGACGGAGAAGGAACTGCTCTCGCGGCTCGACGCCGTGCTCGAGGAGTATCGCGACCAGCCTGGGGCCCTGATCCCTGTGCTCCAGGAGGCCCAGGGCATCTTCGGGTACCTGCCCGAGGTGGCGATCCGGCGCGTCGCCCGCGAGCTCGGCAAGTCGTACAGCGAGGTAGCAGGGGTCGTGGGGTTCTACTCGTTCTTCTCCACGGCGCCGCGGGGCAGGTTCCTCGTCCGCGTGTGCATGGGCACGGCGTGCTACGTGCGCGGCGGCAAGCAGGTGCTCGCGGCGGTCAAGCTGGCTCTCGGGGTGGACGTGGGGGAGACGACGCCCGACGGGCTCTTCTCGCTCGGCGTGGCTCGGTGCTTCGGGGCCTGTGGTCTGGCCCCGGTGTTGACCATCAACAACGATGTGCACCAGCGGGTGAAGCCGAACAAGGTGAAGGACATTCTCGACCAGTATCGGCTGGAAGCCGCGGCTGCCATGTAAGGGGATAGCACAGTGGACAAGAAGATCAAGAGTCCTGGCGACCTCCAGGCCCTTCGCGACCGCGCCCGCGCCGAGATCGATGTCCGCTCCGAGAAGGAGGGGCTCGAGATCACGGTGCACATGGGCACATGCGGGATTGCGGCCGGGGCTCGCGACGTGCTGGGCCAGCTCGCGGCGGCGCTCGACGAGGTCGGGGCCGACGACGTCGTGCTCCGGCAGGCGGGCTGCCCGGGCCTGTGCGACCAGGAGCCTCTTATCACCGTGACCGACACCGCGGGCAAGGAGTTCCGCTACGGGAAGCTCGACCGCAGGAAGGTCCACGAGATCGTCCGCGAGCACGTGCTCGGGGGCAAGCCCGTCATCGACTATATCGTGACGTACTGAGCGAGAAGGGAGCGTGATCTCCGATGAGTAACACCAGGTGTCACGTGCTTGTGTGCACGGGCGCGGGCTGCGTGGCCTCGGGCGCCCTCGAGGTCGAGGCCGCGCTCAGGGAAGCCATCGAGAAGAAGGGCCTCACCCGCGAAGTCAGCGTGGTCCCCACGGGCTGTCTCGGGCCGTGTGCGGTCGGGCCGGTGGCCGCCATCTACCCCGATGGCGTCTTCTACCAGGAGCTCACGCCCGAGGATGCCCCCGAGATCGTCGAGGAGCACCTGCTCAAGGGGCGCGTCGTCGAGCGCCTCGTCCACAAGGAAGCCGCCGACGGACGGGCCGTCGAGTCGATGGAGAAGATCGACTTCTTCCGCCGCCAGCACAAGAACGTGCTGCGCAACTGCGGGGTGATCGACCCGCAGAAGATCGAGGAGTACATCGCCCGCGACGGCTACCAGTCGGCCGCCAAGGTGCTCGCGGAGATGACCCCGGAAGAAGTCGTCGTGGTGATGAAGCAGGCGGGACTGCGCGGGCGCGGCGGCGCCGGCTTCCCCACCTGGCTCAAGTGGGATCTGACGCGCAAGGCCGCGGCCGACCGCAAGTTCGTCCTGTGCAACGCGGACGAGGGCGACCCGGGCGCGTTCATGGACCGCAGCCTCCTCGAGGGCGACCCGCACAGCGTGATCGAGGGCATGATCATCGCGGCCTATGCCGTGGGCGCCCACGAGGGCTTCGTCTACGTGCGAGCCGAGTACCCGCTCGCCGTCGAGCGCCTCACCACCGCACTCAACCAGGCGCGTGAGTACGGCCTGCTGGGCACGGACATCCTGGGCTCGGGCTTCGATCTCGACATCGAGATCCGCATGGGCGCCGGCGCCTTCGTGTGCGGCGAGGAAACGGCCCTGATGACGTCGATCGAGGGCAAGCGGGGCGAGCCGAGGCCCCGGCCCCCCTACCCGGCCAACGAGGGCCTGTGGGGCAAGCCCAGCCTGCTCAACAACGTGGAGACCTACGGCAACGTGCCGCTCATCTTCCTGCGGGGCGCCGAGTGGTATGCCTCCCTGGGCACCAAGAAGAGCAAGGGCACGAAGATCTTCGCACTCGCCGGCGCCGTGAAAAACACCGGCCTGGTCGAGGTGCCCATCGGCACGCCCCTCGGCGAGATTATCTTCGACATCGGCGGCGGGGTGCCGGGCGGCAAGAACTTCAAGGCCGCGCAGATCGGCGGCCCGTCCGGCGGGTGCATCCCCAAGCAGCACCTCAACGTGCCCGTCGACTATGAGTCGCTCACCGAGCTGGGCGCCATCATGGGCTCCGGCGGCCTCATCGTGATGGACGAAGACAGCTGCATGGTCGACGTGGCACGCTTCTTCCTCGAATTCGTCCAGCACGAGTCGTGCGGCAAGTGCCCGCCCTGCCGCATCGGCACCAAGCGCATGCTCGAAATCCTCGACCGCATCTGCGCCGGCAAGGGCGAGGAGGGCGACGTCGAGCGCCTCATCGAGCTGGGCAACTCGATCAAGGACACCGCGCTGTGTGGCCTCGGCCAGACCGCACCCAACCCCGTGCTCTCGACCATCCGCCACTTCCGCGACGAGTACGACGCCCACATCCGCGAGAAGCGGTGCCCGGCCGGCGTGTGCCCCGAGCTCGTGCGCGCCCCGTGCCAGAACGCCTGCCCCGCGGGCGTGGACGTGCCGGGCTTCGTCTCCCTCATCGGCGAGAAGCGCTACGCCGAAGCCCTCCGACTCCACCGCGAGACCAATCCCTTCGCCTCCGTGTGTGCACGCGTGTGCTTCCACACCTGCGAGGAGAAGTGCCGGCGCTGCATGATCGACGAGGCCGTGGGTATCCGCCAGCTCAAGCGCTTCATGGTCGAGCAGGAAGTCACCGTGCAGCTCCCCGAGGTGCGCGACAGCGAGGAGAACGCCCAGCGCAAGGTGGGCATCGTGGGGGCCGGCCCGGCCGGCCTGTCCTGCGCCTACTTCCTCGCGCGCCTGGGCTACAGGCCCCGGGTGTTCGAGGCGGAGCCGCGGCCGGGCGGCATGCTCGTCCAGGCGATCCCCGCCTACCGGCTGCCCCGCGAGGAGCTGGCCCGCGAGGTGCGCATGATCGAGCGCCTCGGCGTGGAAATCGAGACCGGCGTGCGGCTGGGCGCCGACTTCACGCTCGAAAGCCTGCGCCGCGAGGGCTACGAAGCCGTCTTCCTCGGCGTGGGCGCGCCGCGCGGCATCCGCCTCAACATCCCCGGCGAGGACGCCGAGGGGGTGACCGAGGCCATGGACTTCCTGCGCAACTACAACATCCGAGGCTCGGTGCCCGTGGGGCGCAACGTGGCGATCATCGGCGGCGGCAACGCCGCGATCGACGCGGCCCGCACGGCCGTGCGCCTGGGCGCCCGCACCGTGACCATCCTCTACCGCCGAACGCGGGCCGAGATGCCCGCCTACGTCGAAGAAGTCGAGGGCGCGGAGCAGGAGGGCGTCCTGCTCGAATGCCTCGTCGCACCCACCGAGATCGCCATCGAGAACGGACGCGCCATTGGCGTGAAATGCCGCAGGATGCAGCTCGGCGAATTCGACCGCTCCGGCCGCCGACGCCCCCGGGCAGGCGGCAACGGCGAGGTGCTCTTCCGAGCCGACCAGGTCATCACCGCCATCGGCCAGTCCCTCCACCCCCAGGACTTCCTCAACGGCACCCCCGTGGAACTCAACGAGCTCGGCTTCATCAACGCCACCGCCGCCGCGGGACGCACCACCGTCGACTGGGTCTTCGCCGGCGGCGACGCCGTGACCGGCCCAGGCTCCGTCGTCCAGGCCATCGCGGCCGGCGAGAAGGCGGCCGTGGCCATCGACGAGTTCCTCACAGGCGAGAGCCACGCCTTCTGGAGGCTCGCCCGCAAGGTCGATACCTTCTTCGACCCCAACGCCGACCCCGTGGACTACCCGAGATCCCGCATCCGCCGGATCCCCGTCGAACGGCGACGGAACAACTTCACCGAAGTGGAACTCCCCTGGCGCGAGAGCACCGCACTGCGCGAAGCCAAGCGGTGCCTGCGTTGCGACTACCGGACGGAGTGAGGGCCCCCCCGAGGAGAACCTGAACGATGGCAACACTGACGATCGACGGCATCCAGGTCGAAGCCCGCAACGGCACGACCATCCTCCAGGCCGCACGGAAGGCCGGCGTGCGGATCCCCACCCTCTGCTATCTCGAGGACGTGCAGGCCATTGGCGCGTGCCGCGTATGCCTCGTGGAGGTCGAGAAGGCACGCACACTCGTCGCCTCGTGCGTCACCCCCGTCGCCGAGGGAATGGTCGTCCACACCAACTCCAAGCGAGTCCGTGCCGCTCGCCGCACCGTCGTCGAGCTCCTGCTCTCCGACCACGACGGCGACTGCCAGACCTGCGACCGCAACGACGACTGTGAGCTCCAGAGCCTCGCCCGCGAGCTCGGAATCCGCGACATTACCTACGCCGGCGAAAAGAGCAAGGGCACCCGCGACACAAGCACGCCCGCCCTCGTGCGCGACACCGGCAAGTGCATCCTGTGCCGCCGTTGCGTGGCCGTGTGTGGCGAAATCCAAGGCGTCGCCGCCATGTTCCCCCAGAGCCGCGGCTTCGATACCGTGGTCGGCCCCGCCTTCGCCAACGACCTCGACACCGTGACCTGCGTGCAGTGCGGCCAGTGCGCCGCCGTGTGCCCCGTGGGCGCCATCAGCGAGCACGACCAGATCGACGAGGTCTGGGCCGCTCTCGACGACCCCGATAAGCACGTCGTCGTCCAGACCGCTCCCGCCATCCGAGCCGCGCTCGGCGAGTGCTTCGGCTACAAGCCAGGCACCCTCGTGACCGGCAAGATGGTCTCCGCTCTCCGACGCCTCGGCTTCGACGCCGTGTTCGACACCAACTTCGCCGCCGACCTCACCATCATGGAAGAAGGCACGGAGCTGCTCACGCGCCTCAAGAAGGCGCTCGTGGACCACGAGGAGGTCGCCCTCCCGCAGTTCACCAGTTGCTCCCCAGGGTGGATCAAGTACATCGAGTACTTCTACCCCGACATGCTCGACAACGTCTCGACCTGCAAGTCGCCTCAGCAGATGTTCGGCGCCGTCGCCAAGACCTACTACGCCGAGAAGATCGGCAAGCGTCCCGAGGACATCTTCGTCGTCTCCATCATGCCCTGCACCGCCAAGAAGTTCGAGGCGCAGCGCTCCGAGATGACCGACAGCGGCGTGCGCGACGTCGACGTCGTGCTCACCACCCGCGAACTCGGGCGCATGGTCAAGCAGGCGGGCATCGACTTCCCCTCGCTGCCCGACGATGAGATGGACGCCCCGATCGGCATGTCCAGCGGCGCGGCGGACATCTTCGCCAACACGGGCGGCGTGATGGAAGCGGCCCTGCGCACGGCCTACGAAATCGTGACGGGCAAGGAACTGCCCTTTGCCGACCTCCACGTCAAGCCCATCGTCGGGCTCGCGGGCGTGAAGGAAGCGGCCGTCGAGATCACCGAGACCGTGCCGGAGTGGGACTTCCTCAAGGGTGCCACCCTCAACGTTGCCGTGGCCCACGGCCTCGGCAACGCCCGCAAGGTGATCGAGCGCATCCGCGCCGGCGAGGCCGAATACCACTTCGTCGAGGTCATGGCCTGCCCTGGCGGGTGCATCGGCGGCGGCGGTCAGCCGCGGCTCACCACCGATGCCGTCCGCAAGGCCCGCATCCGGGCGATCTACAAGGAGGACGAGGGCAAGCAGCTCCGCAAGTCCCACGAAAACCCCGAGATCAAGCAGATCTACGAGGAGTTCCTCGGCGCACCCCTCGGCGAGAAGTCGCACCACCTCCTCCACACCCACTACACGAAGCGGGAGCGCGCGTAGGGCGGCACTATGGCGATCGTCACCACCATCCCCGAGAAGTGCAAGCGCTGCTACACCTGTGTGCGCGAGTGCCCGGCCAAGGCCATCAAGGTCGAGGGCGGGCAGGCGATGGTGCTCGAAGAGCGGTGCATCGCGTGTGGCAACTGCGTGAAGGTCTGCGCGCAGAAGGCGAAGCTGATCGAGGATGGCATCGCGGATGTGCGGACGATGCTGGCGAGCGGGGCCAAGGTGGTGGCGTGCCTCGCCCCGTCGTTCCCCGCGGCATTCTTCCCCGCGCGGCCGGGCCAGGTGGTGGCGGCGGTGCGCGCGCTGGGGTTTGGCGAGGTGTGGGAAGTGGCGTTCGGCGCCGAGCTAACGAGCCTGGCCTACGCCAAGCTCTTCCGGGGTGCGCAACGGGCGGGGCGCAACGTGATCGCCACGCCATGTCCTGCCGTGGTGGCGTACGTCGAGAAGTACATGCCCGCGCTCCGCGATGCCCTGGCGCCGATCGTTTCGCCGATGATCGCCACCGGCCGCGCGATCCGCCAGCGCCTCGGCGACGACGTCCGCATCGTCTTCATCGGCCCGTGCATCGCCAAGAAGAACGAGATCCGCGACCCCTGCGTGGCAGGCATCGTGGATGGCGTGCTCACCTTCCGCGAGCTCGCGGACATGGTCAGGGACGCGGGACAAGACATCCACGAACTGCCCGAGAGCGGGTTCGACAGCCCGCGCTGCCACGTGGGCCGCACCTTCGCCATCTCGGGTGGCCTGCTCCGCACCGCCGGCCTGAGCACGGACATCCTCGAGAACGAGATCATTGTCACCGAGGGCAAGGACCGCGTGCTCGCGGTTCTCCAGAGCCTCGCCGATGGAGAGACCCAGGCCCGTTTCTTCGATGTGCTCTTCTGCGAGGGCTGCATCAACGGCCCGAAGATGATCAACGATCTGAGTGTCTTCGCCCGCAAGGAGATCATCGCGGACTACGTGAACGAGCAGGGGCGCTACACCACGCAGAAAGACCTGGCCGAGGCCATTGCGGAGTTCGAGGACCTCGATATGAGCCGCAGCTTCTGCTGCAAGAGCCTCGAGCTGCGCCAGCCGAGTGAGGACGAGATCGCAGATGCCCTTCGCCGGATGAAGAAGCTCAAGCCCGACGACCAGCTCAACTGCGGAGCCTGCGGCTACCCGAACTGCCGGGAGAAGGCAGTCGCCGTGTGCCAGGGCCTCGCCGAGGCCGAAATGTGCCTCCCCTATCTCATCGAGGAACTCCAGGAGACGTGCGAGCAGCTCCAGAACTCCCACGTGGAGCTCAAGAGCGCCCAGGAGCGGCTCCTGGAGACCGAGCGGCTCGCCTCGATGGGGCAGCTTTCCGCCGGCGTGGCCCACGAGATCAACAACCCGCTCGGCACCGTGCTCCTCTACTCCCACATGCTGCTTCGCCAGCTTCAGGAGGGCGACCCGCAGCGCGACGACCTGCGGATGATCGTGAACGAGGCGACCCGCTGCAAGGACATCGTGCGGGGTCTGCTCGACTTCGCGCGCCAGTCGCGGGTGGCCAAGACCCCGACCGACCTCGGCGAGGTGATCGGCGAGGTGCTCACCATCACGAGCCCGAAGGCCAGCGGCAGCGGAATCCGCGTGCTGGCCGATGTGCCCGACGGTTTTCCGACGATGATGATCGACCACACCCAGATCCGCCAGATGCTCGTGAACCTCGTCGAGAACGCGATGGACGCCATCTCGGGAGGCGGCTCCGTACGCATCGTCGCCCGCCCACTCCCCGGGAACCAGCAGGTCGAGATCCAGGTGATCGACACCGGCTGTGGGATCCCCGAGGAGAACCTCGCGAAGCTCTTCACCCCCTTCTTCACCACCAAGGAAATGGGGTGCGGCACAGGGCTCGGCCTGGCCATCGCCTACGGCGTCGTCAAGATGCACTCGGGCGACATCACCGCGCACAGCGAGATGGGCAAGGGCACCACGTTCCGCGTGCTCCTCCCCGTGGGCAGCCCGGACGAAAGCGCGGAGGATGGGGCAGCGCCCTGCGGCCCCGTTGGTGCAAGTGTGTCCCATGAGAAGTCACGTTCCCGCAACGTCCCGGAGGGAATTCCAAAGGGGGTGCAGGATGGATGAGACAAGGACCGTGCTGCTTGTTGACGACGACCCGGATTTTGTGGCGGCCAACCGCGTCACACTGGAGGCCCGCGGCTACGCGGTGGTGGTCGCGCGCTCCGGCGACGAATGCCTGGCCGCGGTCAGCGAGTCTCGCCCCGATCTCATCGTGCTGGATATCATGATGAAGACAACGGGCGACGGGATGTTCGTGGCGCAGGCGCTGCGGCGCGACGCCGCGACGCGCGGGATCCCGATCATCGTCGCGTCGTCGGTCAACCGCACGCCGCCGTACAACATCGGGCCGGACGATGCGTGGCTGCCCGTCGACGTGTTCGTCGAGAAGCCCGTTGCCCCGGAGGTTCTCCTCGACCTGGTGGCCAGGGAGATCGGGCGTGCGAAGACGCACGTCGAGTACGGCAGCGCGTAGGGCCATGTGAGCCGCGCACGGGCCGCCCCGTTCCCAGAGGGCGGCACCAGCGGTGTGAAGATGCCACCGAGAGGCCGCCACCGGGCACAGCGGATGGGCACGGGCGGTGGCGTGCACTCGGCGCCGAAGGAGAACTGGATGACCGGTGATGTGCCCCTGATCCTCGTCGTCGACGATGACCACGACTTCCTCGTGATGACGCGCCGCGTGCTCGAGTCCGCAGGCTACGCGGTGGCCTGCGCCACCTCTCCGTGCGAGGCGCTCGATACGATGGCCCAGGCGAAGCCGGACCTGGTCATCACGGACCTCATGATGCGGGCCCTGGACTCGGGGTTCTCCTTCGCGCGCAAGATCAAGAGCGACGCCCGGTTCGCCGACGTGCCCGTGCTCCTGATCACGGCCGTCGCCTCGCGGCTCGGCTACGACTTCACGCCCGACAAGGTGGACGACCTGGCGGAGATGCACGTGGACGGCTTCTTCGAGAAGCCGGTGCTCCCGAACGAGTTGCTCGCCCAGGTCGAGGCGCTCATCGGGCTCCCGGTGCAGGAGGGGAAACCATGAGCGAGCCCCCAAGCCGCATCCTCGTGGTCGACGACGAGTTCGGCATGCGCGAAGGGTGCCGCAGGATCCTCTCTGCCGAGGGCTACGAGGTGGCCACCGCGGCCGACGGCCTGGCCGGACTCGAGCTGTTCACCGAGGGGGGCCCGTTCGACGCGGCGCTCGTGGACCTCAGGATGCCCCGAATGGGCGGCCTGGAGCTCATCGAGAAGCTCCACGAACTCGACCCCGATACCGTCATCCTGGTCGTCACCGCCTACGCGACGATCGACACGGCGGTCGAGGCGACGAAGCGGGGCGCCTACAACTACATTCCGAAGCCGTTCACCCCCGACGAGCTGCTCATCCCGGTCCGCAACGGCCTCGAGCGGCGCACGCTCACCATCGAGGCTCGCCGATGGCACGAGGAGCGCGAGCGGCGGCTCCTCGAGGTGGCCTTCGAGCGCTCGAAGTGCAGCACGGTGATCAACTGCATGACCGACGGCGTGCTCGTCGTGAACCGCGAGCGCCAGGTCGTGCTGCGCAACAACGCCGCCGCCCACGTGCTGCCCGACTGCGCGGGACTCCCGCTGCCATCGCCACTCGAGGGGCTCCAGTGCGCCCCGGTGCGCGACGTGCTCGCCGAGGCACTCGGCGCCAGCTCCGGACCCATGATCGTCTCGCGCGAGGTCGGCATCGGCAAGTCGACCTACATGGTGAACGCCAGTCCCGTGTTCGAGCCGGGCGGCGAGGTGCTCGGCGGGGTGGCTGTGCTGCGCGACATCACGGCCCTCAAGAAGCTCGAAGTCGCCAAGTCGATGTTCGTCTCCATGGTGGCCCACGAGATCAAGAGCCCCATGGCGGCCATCGAGGGATACCTCAATGTGATCCTCAGCGGCATCGCGGGCGAGGACGCCGAGCGGGACCGCCACATGCTCGAACGGGCGCTGCTTCGGGCCCGGATGCTCCGCTCGCTCGTCTCCGAGCTCCTCAACCTCACAGCCATCGAGACGGGCGCCTTCGTGATCAAGCGCGTGCCCCTGGACATCGGCAGCGTGGCCGCCATGGCCATCGAGGCCTGCCAGGAGAAGGCAGGGGCGAAGGACATCACGCTCACGTGCCGCGACGACGAGAGCGGCGAGCGGCCCGTCCTCGCGGACAGGGACGCCATGCTCAGCGTGATCACGAACTTGATCGACAACGCCATCAAGTATACCCTCGCAGGGGGCCACGTGGGTGTCGTCGTCGAGCGCAATGGGATGTACGCCAAGGTCATCGTCAAGGACGACGGCATCGGCATGACCCCTGAGGAGCGCGACCACGCATTCGACGAGTTCTACAGGGCGAAGAACGAACAGACCGCCGACGTGCCCGGCACCGGCCTCGGCCTCACCCTTGTGAAACGGCTGGTCGACATTCACCAGGGTACCATCACGGTCGACTCGGCGCCCGACAAGGGCAGCACGTTCGCGGTCCGCATCCCGACGGTCTGACCAGCCTGGAGTTCATAGACCCATGTCCCCCACCTCGACCGCTATTGCCGACTGGATCGAGGCGGCGATCAAACAGGACGAGATCGACCGCTATCTGGACCACGGCGACGACTTCATTCGCGATGACGAGATCGAGCGGATGATCCGCCAGAGCCGAAACCCGGACGCTCAGCGTATCCGGGATATCCTGGCGAAGGCCCGCGCGCTCAAGCGCCTGGACCCCCACGAAACCGCCGCGCTGCTCAACATCGAGGACGAGGCTCTCTGGGAGGAGGTCTTCGCGACCGGGCGCGACATCAAGGCCCACGTCTACGGCCCGCGCATCGTCACCTTCGCGCCCCTCTATTGCAGCAGCCTGTGCGTCAACTCGTGCATCTACTGCGCCTTCCGATGCGAGAACCGCGAGGAGACGCGCCGCCGCCTCACCCTCGACGACGTGCGCCGCGAGACCGAGGCCCTCGTCTCCATGGGCCACAAACGCCTCATCTGCGTCTACGGCGAGCACCCCGACTCCGACGCCCGCTACATCGCCGACACCATGCGGGTCATGTACGACACGAAGGTGGGCAACGGCGAAATCCGGCGGGTGAACATCAACGCCGCCCCCATGTGCATCGACGATTTCCGCATGCTCCGCGAGATCGGCATCGGCACCTACCAGGTCTTCCAGGAAACCTATCACCACGAGACCTACCGCCGCGTGCATCCCCGCGGCATCAAGGCCAACTACCGCTGGCGCCTCTACGCCCTCCACCGAGCCCAGGAGGCCGGCATCGACGACGTGGCCATCGGAGCCCTCTTCGGCCTCTACGACTGGCGCTTCGAGGTCATGGGCCTCCTCCACCACGCCATCGACCTCGAGGAGAAGTTCGGCGGCGTGGGGCCACACACCATCTCGTTCCCGCGCCTCGAACCAGCGGCCAACACGCCGTTCACCGAGCGGAGCCCGCACCTGGTGAGCGACCGCGATTTCAAGCGGCTCGTGGCCGTCCTCCGCGTCTCCGTGCCCTACACCGGCATGATCATCACCGCCCGCGAGCGCCCCGAAGTCCGCATGGACGTCCTGAACGTCGGCTGCACACAGACCGACGCCTCCACGCGCATCGGCGTGGGCGCCTACAGCGAGGGCACCGCCGAGCAGGAGGGCGAGAAGCAGCAGTTCATGCTCGGCGACACCCGCGAGCTCGACGACGTGATCCGCGAGCTGGCGCACATGGGCTACCTGACCTCCTTCTGCACCGCCGGCTACCGATGCGGGCGCACGGGCAGCTACTTCATGAACATCGCGAAGAAGGGCAAGACTCATCTCTTCTGCATCCCGAACGCGATTCTCACGTTCAAGGAGTACCTCCTGGACTATGCCTCCGAGGAGACCCGCCGGGTGGGCGAGCAGCTCATCGAGCAGCGCATCCAGGATGTGCCGGAGGAAATCCGCCCCACGTTGCGAGAGCGCCTGAAGGCGACCGAGAATGGTGAGCGCGACCTCGCATTTTGACCTCTGGCTCCAGGACGCCGAGGAACGGACGGGCGAGCTCGAGCTCCGCGGTGCCCTGGGCGAGGTCGCACGATTGGCCAGCAAGGCCTATGGGACTCGGCTGTGGTTTGCCGAGGTCCTCGGGCGCCGCTGGTCCTACATTGTCGGTGAGCGGCCCGAGCAGCCGGCCCTCTCCGCGGTTCAGCGTGTCCCCCTGGGTCGGGGGATCGGCTTGGTCTCAGACACTTGGGGCAGCCTTTCGGGGGACGAGGTGGCCTGCCTGATCGACTTCCTGGGCCGGCTCGTTGCATCGAAAGGGAGCCCGTGAACCCGGAGCTGGAACACCTCACGCGTCTGGTCGCCGGCGGCGACGAGGCGCTCGTTGAGGCCGCCGACGCAGCGCGCCGCCGCTGGTGCGGCGAGCCGGTGCACCTGCGCGGCATCATCGAGTTCTCGAACGTCTGCGAACGCAACTGCGCCTACTGCGGCCTGCGCCGCGACAACACGGCGTTGCGGCGATACACGATGACGGCAGACAGGATCCTCGAGGTCGTGGCCGGGGCCGTGACCCGCGGTGTCCGCACCATCGTGCTCCAGAGCGGCGAGAGCGATGGCACCGAGCCCGAGGCCCTGGCAAGGCTCATCGCCGCGATCAAGCGGAACGCCGACGTTGCTCTCACGCTCTCGGTGGGCGTCAAGAGCCTTGACGCCTATCGGACGTGGCGCGACGCCGGCGCCGACCGCTTCCTCCTCAAACACGAGACGGCCAACCCCGCGCTATACGTCACCCTCCACCCCGATTCCCGCCTCTCCGAGCGCCTCCACGCACTCGTGAACCTCAAAGCTCTCGGCTACCAGACCGGCACAGGTAACATCGTCGGGCTCCCCGGCCAAACGCCCGAGGACCTCGCGGACGACATCCTGCTCACCCGCGACCTCGACGTGGACATGGCCGCGTTCGGCCCCCTCGTGCCGCACCCCGGCACCCCGCTCGCCGACGTGCCCGTGGCCGGCATCGAGCTGGCCCTCCGCGTCGTGGCCGCGGCACGCCTCGCCCTCGGCCCCGTCCACATCCCTGCCACCACGGCCTTCGACGCTGTGGCGCCCGATGGTCGCGAGCGCGCCCTGCGTGCCGGCGCCAACGTCATCATGGCCAACCTCACGCCCCTCGACTGCCGCGGCCTCTACGAAATCTACCCCAGCGACCGCACCGCCAACTCCATCGAGCGCGTCCAGCACATCCTCGACCGCGTCGGGCGGCCCCTTGCCACCGACCACGGCCATTCCCTCAAGCGTCCTGCCGCGGCCGGCGTAGGCAAGGGAGGAGCCGATGACTGACACGTACCGCAAGGAGCACGACCTCCTCGGCGAGCTCAGCGTGCCCGCGGACGCCCTCTACGGCATCCACACCGCGCGGGCCATCGAGAACTTCCCCCTGGCCGGCCGCCCCGTCCATCCCGAGTTGGTGCGCGCCTACGGCACGGTGAAGCTCGCCTGCGCCCGCGTGAACCGAGCACTCGGCCTCTGGGACGGCGACGACGCGAAGGCCGACGCCATCGAGGCCGCCTGCCAGGAAATGGCCGACGGCAAGCTCGCCGCCCACATCGTGGTCGACGCCCTCCAGGGCGGCGCCGGCACGTCCACGAACATGAACGTCAACGAGGTCCTCGCCAACCGCGCCCTCCAGAGGCTCGGCGAGCCGCTCGGAAGCTACGCACGCATCTCGCCCACGGACGACATCAACCGCCACCAGTCCACCAACGACACCTATCCCACGGCGCTCAAGCTGTCGGCCATCCGCCTCGTGCGGGGCCTCGAAGACCGCATCGTCGCCCTCCAGGAGGCCTTCCAGGCCAAGGAGAAGGAGTTCGCCCACGTCGTGAAGGTCGGCCGCACCCAGCTCCAGGACGCCGTGCTCACCACCCTGGGGCGCGAGATGTCCGCCTACGCCGAAGCCTTCACCCGCGACCGCTGGCGCGTCTACAAGTGCGAAGAGCGCCTCCGCGTCGTCAACCTCGGCGGCACCGCCATCGGCACCGGCCTGTCCGCTCCCCGCCAGTTCATCTTCCGTGCCGTCGACGCCCTCCGCCAGCTCTCCGGCGTCGGGTTCGCCCGAGCCGAGAACCTCGTCGAGGCCACCCAGAACAACGATGTGTTCGTCGAGGTCTCCGGCATCCTCAAGGCCTGCGCCACCTCGCTGCTCAAAGTCTCCACCGACCTGCGGTTGCTCTCGTCCGGCCCCGAGGCGGGCCTGGGCGAAATCCGCTTGCCCCAGCGCCAGGCTGGCTCGTCCATCATGCCTGGCAAGGTGAACCCCGTGATTCCCGAGGCCGTCTCCCAGGCCGCCATGCAGGTGATGGGCAACGACCAGACCATCGCCCTCGCCGTCGCCTCGGGCAACCTCGAGCTCAACGCCTTCCTGCCCCTCGTGGCCGACTGCCTGCTCGGGAGCCTCGAGCTGCTGGCACGCGCGTGCGACATCCTGCGCCGCCTGTGCGTCGAGGGCATCGCCGCCGACGAGGCGCGCTGCCGCCGCCACATCGAGGGCTCCACCGCCACCGCCACCGCGCTTCTCCCCGCACTCGGCTACGAAGGCGCCTCGCGCCTCGTGAAGCTCGCACAGGACTCCGGCCGCTCCATCAAGCAGGCCGCCATCGACGAAGGTCTCCTCTCCGAAGACGAATTCGACGCTCTCGTG
>Ga0272441_10004533_pt1 | contig 25007 bp, 49 predicted proteins | sample SSMProp6N_FD_193582 | JGI IMG/M metagenome (GOLD analysis project Ga0272441, IMG submission 193582) | Marine sediment archaeal communities from Little Sippewissett salt marsh, Falmouth, MA, United States - SSM-Prop-6N | ecosystem: Environmental > Aquatic > Marine > Wetlands > Sediment ...
TCGGCCTGCTTCAGCTTGCGTCCGATGTTCTGGAACAGGACGGATGACCGGCTCATGCTACCTCCCATCTCCGGCGCATGGCAACGATGCGCGCGATCGGATAGACGCAGCCCATCGGCATCGCGTACCTGGCGTAGTAGGCCTCGACGATGGCACCGCTCAGATACCACTCGCCAGCCTCGGGCGCGCGGCGCTCGCCGGTCGCCACGGCGCGCAGCTCGACGCGCTCGCCGTCCTTGTAGTACAGCCGCCCGTTGCAGGTGACGCCCTCGGGCAGGACCGGCACATGCGGGTAGGCTCCCGCCAGGGGGAAGTGGCCGCCTAGCATTCCGCCACCCCCAGGACGTGGCAGCGCTTGCTGTAGTCGCGGCCGGCATCGGCCAGCGTCTGGTAGTAGCCGCCGTCGTGGTAGGACCAGGTGTCGCCGTGCAGCACCTCGAAGTGGACGACGAAGGGCGTGACCTCGTTGCCGCGATGCAGCACCACGCGCGTCGGCACGCAGCCGCCGCCGGCCGGCTTGGTCTTGCTGACAGACAGTCGCTCGCTCATGATGTCCTCCTAGTTCAGGACGCGCAGCACGCGCATCCGCTTGGCCAGATACCAGTGCCCGCCTTGGGCGCGGGGCCGCTGGTACGTCTCGTGATCCTCGAACTCCACCTCGGCCCAGACCCTGCCGCGCTCGCTGAGGTGCGGCGCCTCGGGCTTGGCCATGATGTGCCAGCCGGGGCGGTGGGCGTAGCCCTTGGTGGGGTGGTCCTCGGCCGGCAGCCACCTGCCGACCGGGACGCGCAGCCTGGCGTTGATGAACAGGGGCCCCAGGCTCCCATCCTTGCGCAGGCGGAACAGCTTGTATCCGATCATCTGCAGTCCTCCACGTCGCAGGGGCGGAGCCGACCGCTCGCGGAGCGATGGCGGAAGGCGCCGCAGCGCTTGCAACGGACCTCGGGGGTCAGGTGTTTCAGGCCGATGGAGTTGCGGAAGCGGCGGAGCTTCCAGTGCCAGCCGCGACCGTTGCCCAGGTCGTAGCCGAGCCGGCCGGGCGTATCGTCGAGCAGGTGGAACTCGGTCGGCGTCACCTTCATGCGGTTGAGGATGACGGCGACGTCGGTCACCACGAACTCGGCCTCGCCGAAGCTGGCGCCCTCGGGCAGGCGGCTGATCTCCTCGGCGATCATCAGTAGGCGCGTCGTCTCCACCATGCTACCGTCTCCCTTCGCACCACGACTCACCCGCAGGCAGCCGCAGCTCCTTGACCGGACCGACGCACGGCTTGCACGGCAGCTCGTTGCGGCGCAGACCGGCGTCCTCCATCAGCGCCATCTCCCACTCGGTGGGGCAGCGGCCGGCGGTGTCGATCGCCCGCGCGAGGGCGAGGGCCAGGCGCCGCTTCTCGAAGCTGGCGCTGGCGCCGAGGTTCTTGTGCCGGGTGACCAGGTCCTGGTACTTGCGGTTCGCCTCGTCGTAGGGGATCAGCACCGTGATCTCCTCGTCGTACAGCGGGGCGTCCAGGTCGATGTGCTCGTGCTTCATGGCGTGCTCCTTCGATCGGGGATGGGGGGAGGGACTGCCCCTCCCCCCGCGTGCTGGTGGACTAGGAGACCAGCGCGGCGTGGGCCAGGTCCAAGGCCTCGGCCTTGATGCTGGCGCCGCTGCCGAACCACGCGCTGTTCATCCGCGCGCGGTCGGTGCCACGGTCGTGGTCCACGTACTCGGTGACCGCGTTGTAGAGCGTCCACCACGTGTTCTTGAACTGGCCGGGGATGGCGTCGTAGCCGAGCAGGTCACCCTCGAACTTGGCCAGGATCTCCCGGCGCACGCGCTGCGCGAACGCGGCGTTGCTATCCGGATCCTTCGGGTCCGGGAACAGCGTGCGCAGGTAGGCGTCGGCCGCCTGGCTCGTGACGTTGGCCTTGGCCAGGAGCTGGAACACCTGCATGGCCTCGTCGAAGTTCTTGAGGTGCGGCCGGATGAAGTCGCCGACCTGGTTCAGGCGCCGCACGGCGTTGGCCGTGTGGCTGATCTTGACCATCGTCTTGCCGCCCTCGGCACCGCGCTCCGCGAAGCCGAGCGTGTTGGCGCAGACCACGCGGATCGGGGTGGGCATCACCTGCACGGCGCGCTTGCCATCGTGCCCCATGCTCAGCAGGAGGAACTGGCCGACGTGATCGTCGCCGATGATGCTCCGGGTCTCGCCGATCTGCGCGAGGATCCAGACGGTCTTGCCACCGTTGAGGGAGCCGGCCGTGTGCAGGATCGCCTCGCCCGCCTGGACCATCGGGTCGAAGAAGTTGAAGGCGTCCTTGTTCTGGACGGGGCGCCAGCGCGGACCGACCACGCCGAGCACCGAGCCGTCGGTGCAGCGGCGCACGACCTGGGCCTCGGGCAGCTTCTCGAAGCTGTCGTCGGCCAGCACCTGGCGGTGGTCCTCGCCGTACAGCTGGCGCTGGGCGAACACCGGGCAGGCCTCGACCGACCAGTCGAGCCCGGCCTGGCTGATGGCCTCGGCGCAGGTGGGGGGAGCGTCGAGCTTGTCGCCCAGACCGTGCCAGGGAACGGCGCCGACGTAGAACATGGTTTCGACGAGGTGACTCATGATGTTCTCCTTGGTTCAGATGAGGGAGAGGACGCGGCCGTGCCGCAGTAGTTCCAGCTCCCGCTCCATCGCTCGCGCGTGTTCTTCGTACTCGCGAGCGTGCTTCGTGTCTCCTACCTTCTCGAACAGCGCGGCCATGCTCAGGTAGGCTCGCATGTCCTCGATGATTTGCCGGCGGGTTCGGCGCTCCATCATTCTGACCTCCCGCGAATGACGCACCAGACCGTGGCCTGGTACTCGGTGATGGCCAGCCCGACGCGCTGCGCTTCCGCGCGGAGCACGTCGACCAGCCGCTGATACTGCAGCGCGGTGTAGGACTGGTATCGTTCGCCGGTCACCTTGCTGACCTTGTACCAGTCCAGCGCGTCGAGCATCCACGTGTCGATGACGGCGGCGTCGTCGTCACCGAGCAGCGCGCGGTAGAACGCCTTGACCTTGTAGGCGCGTTCGCCCAGCACGGTCTCGGGGTCCTCGCCGTTGCGGATGCGGATGGCCTTGTCGGCTGCGGCGGGCAGGCCGCCGGGATCGTTGTCGCCGTCGAGCACGCGGGTGGCTCGGTCGATGTTGGTCGACCATTGCGTCCGCTGCGACAGCGCGGCCAGCACCCCCGCGACGATCTGCTCGGTCGTGCCGAACGCCATGCTCAGCTCGAAGACCAGGGACCGGGCGTGGGCGTACCAGCCGCAGCCCTCCTTGATCTGCTGGGGCGTCGCGGCATCGAAGTAGGAGCGGATCGACTCGGTGTGCTTGCACATGCTCGTGTCCTCCTAGAAGGAAAGGTCGCCGATGGGAACGATGCCGTCCATCTGCGGCTCGGGCTTGGTGACCAGCGTGGCCACGGTAGCGGTCCGCGTCACGAGCACGGCCTCCTGGCTCAGCTTGCTGCGGAGCTTCTCGGCCAGCGCCTGGACGGCGGCGCCGTCGTCGGTCAGGATCTCGATCACCAGGCTGTTCTCCGCCTGGCCCTTCCAGTAGCCTCGGGCCTCGATGCAGGTGATGGCGTCGAAGGCAGCGGCGGCGAGCTGCTCGGGGATGCTCAGCCCGTCCTGCTGGGTGATGTTCTCGACGTAGATCCGGTACATGGTGTTGGCGTTCATCGCGCGTTCCTTTCTTATTAGGCGAGCACCAGTTCCAGCGACCCGCTCCGCATCTCCTCGACGGCCAGCCTCGCGGCGGCCAGCGAACCGTGGTAGGTGGTGGTGCCGTACTCGATCACCGTCACCGCGTAGCGAGCCTGCTTGATCCGCTCGATCGTCACGTGAACCTTGCGGCCCGCGACGGTCAGCTCGGTCAGGTTGTAGCGGTAGTCGGTGGTGGGTCGGCGGTAGCGGGTGGTCGCGTTCATGATGTTCTCCTCGCTGGCGTCCCGTGCGGTCTGATCTTCTGATCTTTCCCGCCTCTACCCATATGTTGCAGTTTCCGTGCCACTTTTGTAACCCCCTTATTTTCCAACAAGTTACGTTTGGCACGGTTTTTGTAATTGAAAATGATTTTCAAAAAGGTCCCGATCGAGCCGAAAAGTTGGCACGCGCAAGTGCCGTGCCAGAAAAAGTGTCAATTTTCGTTGCATTTTGCGGACAATTTGTCGCAAGTTGCACGGCCCCACAGACTTAGCCCAGCGGCGCCATTCGGCGAATGGAGGCCCTGTTTTCCAGACAAGAACCGTGCCATTGCAAAATGTCATGTACCTGGAGGTACACCTTTCCTCATTCTCAATTAGAATCGCCAATAGCGCCCGCCGGCGGCCTCTATTCGCCGATCTGTGGGCGGATTTCGGCCAAGTCGCCACCAGTTGGCCAATAGGTGCCATGCGGGTACGAGAACTGCCCTTTGGTGCGCCCTTCCGCAAGCGGACTGCGCCGGCCGCGCCTGGGGCGGGCCCCTCCCCCCTCGGGTACGCGGTCTGCGGCACCTGCTCGCGGATCCGCCAAGAAAATTTCGGGGCAGGGGCCCCGCCGGGGGGCCCCTGCTGCTTGGTTACTCGTCGTCCAGGTTGATGGCCAGCTCGGCCTCGAAGCGGATGACCTTCGCGATCTCCTCGATTCGGGCCGCCAGGTCCATCGGCTCGGGCGAGTTCTCGATGTGCTTCCGGGTCGTGCCGTCGGTGAAGGTGATGAAGATCTCGAAGCTGCCGTCGGTGTGGATCTTGAGGGTGGTGTGTTTTTCGGTCTTCATTTTCTGTCCTCCTGGTTGTACCCATAACGTAGCACGTCCCGTGCCATGCCCTAGCGCGGCGCCGGAGTTCCAGATCTTCCCCAGGATTCCTGGGCGGATTGCGTTTCGCCGACCGGCACCGGGCGCGCTGCACGCTACAACCTCCTGCGCATGTATCGTGCCAAAACAACTCGTCAGAACTGTCGTTTTATCCCAGGATCCCCCAGCTAATCCGCCAGATCTGACGAGTTCCAGCGGCACTCGATCTTGAGCTGGACGCGGCCGGCCGGAATCCCCACGCGCGCCGGCATCGGGATCAGCCACTTCTTGTCGGGCGGGGAATCGGTGAGGATCGCGTAGTGCTCGGGCTGCGCGAACGAGTTCACGAACCAGGCGCGCGAAAGCTCCAGCATGTCCTCGGTGTGGAAGTGGACTTCACCCAGAATCAGATGGCGATCGGTCACGACTAGGTGCATGGGGGTTCTCTCTTCCCGGCGCGTCGCCGGCCTGGATGAAAAGGCGCCGGAGCAGCGCCGCCGCGTCGATGATCTCAGCGCGGATCCGCTCCGGCGATTCTCCGTCGAGACGGGCCCGTGAGACCTCGCCCAGCTCTTCCATCGTGCAGATCAGCAGGACGTCAAATTCCTGGCGCCCCCATTTCTCCACGTTCCGCCGGTCGCGCTCGCGAACCTGTTCGCTGAAGCTGCGTGTCACTTACGCAGCCACCAGAACAGGTCGATCAAGGCCCAGCCCACGACGATGCAGTAGAGTTCCACGATCAGATCCTTTCCAAGCATGGGATGACCAGCACCAGGTCACCCTCGGTCCAGAGCAGCGTGCTGCCCTCCGGCGCCGGCGGATCTGCCGGCTTCGGTTCGGGGACGAAGAAGATGTAGCGGGTGGGATGCGACCAGGCGCGGGGGCCGTCCTTCGTCCAGGCGCGCACGCGGTACTGCGCCACGCCGGGCGGGGTCGGCACGCCGATCTCGGGATCGACGACCAGGCGGAAGGTGCTCCACTCCCCATCGCCCGCGCGGCCCTGCAGCTCGTAGAACTTGGCGCCCTCGACAGCGCTCCACTGGAGCACCACGAACTGGCCCATCTGCTGGACCTCGATCTCCTCGCGTTCGATCGGTAGGATCAGGGCGGCTACGGCCAGGAGCACTACGGCGAGCCCGGCGGCAACGTACATCGTGGGGCGTTTCATCAGGTCTCCAGTTCGACGTGCCCGTGGTCCCACCCCCACTTCGCGCCACCGGTCAGCTTCACGCCACGAGCAGCGGCGAAGCCGATCACGTAGGATGCGACGCGCAGGTTGTGCTCCTCTTTCCAGCTGATCTTGCCGTCGACGTAGGCGACGATGTCAACGGCGCGGCCGGACTGGTGCCGGCTCTTCTGGTGGATCCCGTCCTTGAACGTCACGACGGCATCGCGGTCAACGATGTTGCCCAGCTCGTCGCGGCCCTTGCGCCACAGCTCCTGCTGCTCCTCGGCGGTGCGCAGTCCGCTGATCACGGCGAAGTCCAGCCACGCGGGGGCGGCCTCCAGCGCGGCCAGCACCACGTCGCCCAGGCGCGCGTCGACGGATTCGATGTTGCGGCGGGATCGGTCACTCACTGTCGCCATCGTCGGGCCCTCCGATTGCTAGGATGATCAGGAACGGCAGCCAGAACACGCCGGCCATCACGATCTGCCAGGTCTTGTGCTCGGGGTTCAGCTGATCCGCGACGCGGCCGATCAGCAGCCCGATGATTGCATAGATGAAGACGTATTCCATGATCTACTCCCAGATCTCCATGATGCGGTCGGCCAGGCCCAGCTCGACGGCTTCCTCGGCCGGTAGGTACAGCTCCCGCGCCAGCTTCTTGCGCAGCTGGGCGAGGGAGAACTTCGGGTGCTTGTCGCGGATTCGTTTCAGGTAGCAGCGCTCCATCTCTTCGGTCAAGCGCTTGTTCTCGGCGGCGTCGCTCGCGACGTGGGTCGAGTCCAGCTCGTAGCCGCCCCAGGTCCCGTAGTGGAGCATCATCGTGCAGTTGGGCGTCATCACTCGATCGTCGGCGGCCTGCGGGATCCAGCTGCCCATCGACATCGCGTGGCCGTACATCACGTAGGTCACGGGCCAGTGGCAGGTGGCGATGGCGTCGTACATGGCCATGCCGTGGTACTCGTCGCCGCCGGTGTTGTTCGCGATGATCGTGATGCGCCCGCTGCCGTTGTGGACCAGCATGTGCATCGCCTTGACGAAGAACTCGGCCATCTCCTCGTCCACGCCACCGCTCACGAAGATCGTGCGCGTCGGGACGTGAATCGAGTAGTCGAACCATCGGTCGAGGTCATCACGCCTCAGCTGAGCCATCCTGGATCTCCTTCACGTAGTTGTCGATGTCGTCCTGGCTGAGGTTGCTGGCCACGTCGATGATCAGCTCGCGCAGCCGGTTCTTCTCGCACGTCAGCCAGTGCTGGGCCTCCGCCGCCTCGGCCTCGTCGTTCGACTTGGCGTCTTCGAGCGCTTGCAGCAGGATCGCCAGGGACACGCGCTTCAGGCCCTCATCCACGGCGTTTCCACCAGCGCCAGGCCCAGACGATCAGGAACCAAAGGCCGATCCCGACCACCTGAGCTAACAGTATATCACGATCAGGCCACACGATCAATCCTTCACGGTCGGAACGGTCTCGAACGCGCAGTCCTCGTGGACTTCCCAGCCCTGGACCAGGCAGCCGTCCTTCACGGGCTCGCCGCAGACGACGCAGCTCTCATCGTCCAGGAAATAGCCTCTGCCGGCGCAGTCGGCGCAGTCCACGACCTCGACCAGGTGCTCGGCCGCGTAGGTGTCCCCGTAGGGGTGGTATTCGACGAACGGGATCTCGACGCAGCCTTCACCGCCGCAGGTCGAGCACTGCACGCCGTGCCGGACGACGGGGTCGCGCTGGAACATGCGGTCCAGCTCGCTGACGATCTTGCCGCAGGATTCGCACTCCCAGGCGGCCATCACTTGGTTCGGCTGCAGGCGCCAGCCGCAGTCGGGGCAGAAGGGGTTCATGTCTTCACCGTCCAGGAGTCGATGCAGTACCGCGTGCGCGGGGGGCACGGCTCACCCTTCAGCGCGTACCACATCGCGTGGGGTTCGTAGGTGATCGCGATCAGGTTGTCGATGTACCGCTCGCGCAGCCAACGGTGCCAGCGAGCCTTGACCTGCCGGCGCCGCACTGGATCATCGCGCAGGTTCACACCTTCACCTCCATCGAGACGCGAGTCAGCAGCGTGCGCGGCTGCTCGCCGATCTTCTGGGTCCGCAGCAGCTCGACGTCGATCTCGACGACGTCCGCCGTGGTCCCGGTCTCGTCGCAGAAGGCGCGGATCGCCTTGGCGATGGTCTCTTCCAGCTGGTCGGCTTTGGCCAGCAGGATCTTGTCGTTGACCTTCATTCCGTGGCCCATCCTAGTTTGGCGCGCAGCTCCCGCTGCTCGCGCTTGGTGAGGGCCTGCATCAGGCGCGTGACTTCGCCGTCGAAGCCCCGGCCCCAGGCCTTGAGGATCTCCAGCTCCTGGCGCGAGAACGTGGCGCCGCCGAGCCGGTAGTCGGCGAACGCTTCCCAGGTGATCGGGCACCACTCGCGCACCAGGCGCCCGATGGCGTCGGCGTACTCGCGGATCTCCTGCTGGGCGTGCGGGTGCAGCCGGAGCGACAGGAAGTGGAGCAGGTTGTGCAGGTCCATCTTCCAATACGCCTCGGTGTAGGTCGAGAGCGGCAGATCCTTGCGGGCCTGCTCGCGCGCGACGCCGGCGGCCAGGCGGTCGTGGTAGATGCGCCGGGCCTGCGTGTGGAAGGCGTGCTCGTTCTGGCTCAGGCGCAGGCCGAACTCCGGGCCATCGTACTCGGGATCACCGAAGTCCTTGGGCTCGCCGACCGGCAGGAAGCCCTCGCTGCCCTGCTTGTTGCCCTTGGACTGCAGGCGCCAGGCGTCTGGCTCGGTTGTGGCCATGTCGTCGATCGCCTCGCTGAAGCGCGTGCTGTACTCATTCACTGAGGCCGTGCGATGTCGGATCCACTGGCGCCAGGTGTCCATCGGCACCTTGACGTGGAACTTGGCGACCGCCATCTCGAACGGCGTCGTGTGGCGGTGCCGCATCAGGTAGCGGATCAGGGTGCGGTCGTCGCTCGGGGTCTTCGTGCCCTTGCCGTAGCTGACGCGCGCGGCCTGGACGATCGCATCGTCGCCGCCCATCGTGTCGACCAGGCGCACGAAGCCCTGCGGTCCGACGTGGATGACTTTGGGTTCGCTCACTTCTTCTCCTCACGTTGGTCTATCATGCACTGGCAGACCTGCTCCAGGCGCTCGACGCGGTCGGCGTACTGCTCCAGCATCCGCGCGGGGGTCACCATGCCGAGGAGCCGAAGCCCCTTGGCGGCGTAGCGCATTTCCCTGGCCAGTGACACGGAGTTCTCATCTCACCCGGCCCTTCCGCAGGTCTAGCTCACTCCAGACGGTGGCGGATCGAGCATACAGTAGGTCCATCATCTCGGTGAGTCCCTTCACTCGATCGTAGGTTCCCAGGAGCACGACATCCGGCTCGTGCGTGCCCATCAGCTTCCAGGACACGTCCAGGAGGGTCCAGTCGCGGCCTTCGATGAGGCCGACTTCCTTCGCCACCTGGCGAGCGTTCTCGTAGGTGCCCATCAGGTACAACATCAGAACGGCGGCTTCTCGTCGCCAGCGGCCTCGTACTCCCGGAGCACGGTCTCGTTGATGTGCTGGCGCATCTCCGAGGTGATCGGGTGCGCGATGTCGGCCCAGGAGCCGTCCTCGCGCTTCCGGCTCGGCATGGCCACGAACAGCCCGTTGCGACCGTCGATCACCCGCAGTCCGTTGACGACGAAGCAGTCGTCGAGCGTGATGTCGGCGAAAGCCCGGAGAGTTCCCTTCTTCTCGATGTGCATTCGCACCTTGGTGACCTTCATCGGTCCGTCCTTTCTACGTCGCAGGGGTGCCCGTCGAACTCGGGCGCGGGGGTCATCGTCTGGTGGTAGCCGCCGTAGCCGATCACACGCTGGGTCTTGTCCTCGCTCTTCAGGGTCTCGTGGATCCAGCCCATGACGTTGAACAGCAGCGCGCAGGCGTCCTCGGTGCCGTCGTCGCCACGCCGCCACGCCTTCCACCAGGCGAAGAAGTGCCGCCAGGCGCTCTTCATGTAGGCCTCGCGGGGGATGCCCTTCTGCCAGTTGTCGCTGGCGCGCAGGTTCCCGTCGGCCTGCACGCGGTTCTTGTGCATGTACTGCGCGTAGCGCTCCAGGACGATCGGGCTCAGGAAGCCCTCGAAGTCGAGCTTGCCCTCGTCGGTGTCGCGCGTCGCGCCGGTCTCGAACTCACGCATTGTCGTCTCCTCTACCAGCCGACCACGGCCAGCACGATTGCGAGCACCAGCACGATGCTCAGGACCAGGATGGTGAATCGCCAGGCGCAGGCCCAGGCGAGTGCAAGTAGAACGTCGAGCCACTGTCTCATCGGATCGGCACCTCGTGGATGTGGATGTCGGGGTCCTCGGGCCCGATCACGAAGTGAGGCTCGCTCTCTTCGGACCACGGCCCTTGCCCGTGCTCGTTGCGGCCGGCCACGCGGGCGACGTACCACCGGTTGACGGCCAGGCGGAACTTGGCGCGTGTGAGCGACGTCACCCGCACCTCCTCCCACTCGCCGTTCACCGGCTTGACCTCGACCACGTACTCCTCGACCGGCCCGCCGTCGGTTGGTGCGGTCCAGGTGCAGGTGACCACCGCCGTGGTCACAGGCCTCTGCTGTTGCAGGTTCCAGGACGCGGGGGCGCAGCCACACTGCGTGATGATGGCCGCCAGCAGCAACAGCAGGCCGGTGGCGTACCAGATTCGTCGGAAGGTCGTCACGCTTCTACCTCCAGGAGCCTGTCGCTCTTGCGACGGTTGCAGGTGGGGCAGGAAGCCACGCCGTTGGCCAGAACCGTCTGGCCGCCCCTGGACCACGGCACCACGTGGTCGGCCTCCCAGTCGTCACCCAGCGGAGCGGCGCAGTAGTGGCAGGCGCCGTTCGCCCGTTCCCACAGCGCGGCCTTCTGCTTGGGCGTGAAGGTTCGCCGGCGGTCGCGGCCGGCTCGTTGCCACTCATCCATCAGCTTGTGGGCTCGTAGGGCGACCACAGCCCAGGGGGCGCGGACGGCGGCCCAGAACCGGCGAGCCTGGCGCCTGGTGAGGCGCACGCGGCCCGTTGCGAAGTCTTCCCAGGCGTCATGGTCCAGGGGGCGCGCTCCCGCCGCGTAGAGCAGGATGTAGTCCCATCGCTGCGCGTAGATGTGATCAGGCGCATCCTGCCACCGCCGCATGACGTCGAGGTGCAGATCCCAGGTGTCCATCAGCGATCCCCCAGGCGTATGATCATCGCCTCGTCTAGGCGGGTCGTCACGCTGATGTTGGTGATCAAGACCTCGCCCGGCGTGTGAAGGACGGTGACCTCGATCGCGGTGTGGGCGATGCCGATGTCGCCGAGCGCCTCGGCGTACTTCAGGACGGCGGCCTGCAGCTTGCTGTCCAGGGTCTCGAACGGTGTAGCCTTCATGAATGGTCCTCCTAGTTGTTGCGGACGAGCTTGCTCGCCCAGTCACGTTCCCAGGCGTAGGCCGCAGCGAGCGCGCCCTCCCTGGATTCTCGGTCGGGGTCGGCCACGGTTGCGACGTGGCGACCACGGTGCCAGATCTTGCAGGCGTAGCCGCTCTTGCGGCCTGGTAGCTTCACAGGCTCGAACTTCACAGTAGGACGCCCTCCTCGACCAGCCAGCTGAAGTGCCGGACCTGGCCCGTCTCGATGTTCGCCCAGAGCGGTCGGTGTTCGCTCTGCAGCTTGGGCTGAAGCTGACCGGTGTGATCCAGCTCCAGCTTCACCCAGGTGCCCTTGTACTCGCCGCTCGTCACGCGGACGCGGTGGCCAACAGGCAGGGCCATCATCTCGTCGTAGGTCATCATCACACGACCTCGGTGCGTTCGAGGTTGGCATTGAACTTCTCGAAGCGCTTGCGCCACGGCGCGGTCCGCTTCTTGGGCTCGATCCAGTAGAGGAAGATCTGCCCCTCGTCCCAGGCCGGCGCGTACATCACCGGTTTGTCGGTGGTGTTGGAGATCTCGCGCATCGTCTCGACGATCGGCGCCCAGCCGTAGCGGCGGATCAGATCGCCCATCGTGCGTGGTCGCTTCGACAGGAATTTGATGAGGTCGGCTCTCACTGGCTGTCCTCCTCGATGGCGTCGGCCAGCTCGTGGAGCGCCTGCTCCAGTTCTTCGCCGGTCTTGAGCACGCGGTCGTGATCGGAGTCGATGCGTGCGTCGATGTGGTCGCCGATGGCGTCGAGCACGCGGGTGACGGCGGTGTCTCGCTTCATGGGTCGATCCTTCCATGCACGAACGTCAGCAGACGATCGTTGTGGAGAAGGACCGCGATGAGCCAGAGCAGAAGTAGGAAGGTGCGTCTCATGTGGTCCTCCAAGGTTACTACGATTATACCACACCTACGAATCATGTCAACACCTCAGAATGGCAGATCCCCGCCCGTCAGGTCCACTTCCTGCCAGTCGTGGTTCGCACCGCTGACTCGATCCCACACGGCGCGCGCCTCATCGAGCGGCGGCATGACTCTGGCGTTCACTGGCGGCCCATCGACGCGGACCTTCTTCCGGACCGGATACTCGCCGGGCAGCATCCGCTTGATGAAGTTGCCGAGCTTGGTCGGACTGAGCTTGCGATGCAAGGCCGTGTCCTGGGTGAACTCGCGATAGTGCTCCAATACGTGAGCGTTGCTCACGGTGATCTCCTGGTCGCGCGGCCACACCTCGCCGCCGACCTGGCCGTCTTCGAGCACGGACAGCCACCACTCCTCGTGCGGCTCCATCGACTCGCCACGCTGGTCGCGGCGTGCGTCGGTGTCAGGGATCGCTTGGACGTTGTAGCCGGTCAGATCGTAGTTCATCAGGTAGTACAGCAGGTTCTCGTAGCCGCCCCGCTCCAGGTCGCCGGCGATCTTGCCGAAGTGCTTGCGATCCTGGGCGTACTCCTCGCCGACGTCGACCACGAAGTAGCGGCGGTCGCCCCAGCCCATCGGCACGACCCACTCGCTGTTCGACGCGAGGATCAGGTGCGTGAAGTTGGGCGCCGCCTCGGCGTCGACGCCCTTGGTTTCGATCATCAGCGTCTCTTCGGTGATGAGCGTCTTGAGCACGCTCTCGTGCCGCTTGTCGCCGGCGTAGAAGGCCTCGTCGCCGAAGACCACGATTGCGTCGCGCAGGTGGCCGTTGAACTGGCCGATGAGGTGGTTGGCGTTCGAGACGTGCAGGAAGTGCCGTCCGACGAGCCTGCCGAAGTGTTTCGCGAGGAAGCTCTTGCCAGTGCCCTGTCGGCCGCGCATGACGACGGCCGTGTGCCCAGGCAGCTCGGGGTGCTGGATCGTGCGCGCCATCCAGCCGATCAGGTAGGTGTAGGTCGCATCGTCGCCCTGGCAGATCGTGTCGCGCAGGTGCGCCAGGAAGCTCTCGTGCCCGTCGCCCGGCAGTGCGTTGCAGCCGTAGCCCTGCCACAGGTTGTAGGCGTTCGGCACGGTCTTGTTGGGCACGAAGACCAGCCGGTCGTACTGGCGCCGCTTCGGATTCTCCAGCCACCACTTGCCCAGCGGCACCGAGATCGGCTTGTTCTTCGAGTTCATCATCGTCTCGAACTGATTCATGAAGCGGTTGCGGAAGTCGGTGAACGACTGCTTGACCAGGCGGTTCCTGTCCATCACCTCGTCGAAGACTTCCTCGATCACCACGCACCGGCCGCCCAGGTTGCCGATCACGGCGAACTGTGAGTTGAGCAGGTACAGGTTCTCGCTGTCGGCCGCTTCCTTCGCGCTCTTGATCTGCTTCTTCGCGTAGCGGTCGCTGTTGCCCGCTTCGAGCACGCTTTCGCTGATCTTGAAGTCAGGGTCGGTCAGGACGCTGTAGATCGTGTCGTCGGGCACGCCGGCGCGCACGAGCTGGCATGTCGCGTCGAAGAGCCAGGCGCTGCGGCTGTCGTCGCCTTCCTTCGGGTTGTCGGGGTCGCGGCCCTGCACGATGATGACCTTGACGCGGTCCGGCACGTTCCAGTTGTCCAGGTCGTCGACGGTGGCCAGGCGCTGGATGTTCGCGGAGATCTGGACGTCGTCGGCCTCGCCGGCCGAGCGGCCGACGTCGGCTGCCTGGCTGAACGACTGCACGAGTGGGTAGCTCGTGTCCGTGAAGCTCACGACCTCGGCCTGCACCGGCACGCGGCCCTTCTGGATCTTCCGCTGGTTCGGGATGTTCATCGTGCCCGGCAGGCGCATGATGCGGTCGACGTTGTGGCACGAGTCGCCGCCGAAGATCAGCTCCAGCTGGCGATTGTACCGCGCGACCTCGGCCGCCGCTTCCTGGTTGCCGTGGATCGGCACCGCTTCAGCCAGGCGCCAGAACGCCTGGTAGCCGCCGCCCGAGTAGATCACGCACGTCGGCTCCGGGGCACCGCCAGGCAGCTCGGTGGTCACGAGCCTCTTGATGCGCTCCAGCTCCTTGAGCAGATCGCCGGCCCCCGCGTCGATGTCGACGTGCAGCCAGTGGACGGCCTTCACGTTCTCGATGCCGGCCTTCTTGTCCTCGGGCTCGATGACCTCGGCCACTGAGAAGTAGAGGTTCCGCTTCCCGTTGTAGCTCGCGATCCACTCCTCGGCCTCCGCCGTCTGGTCCGGCGCGAAGGCGCGCGTCTCGATGCCCTTCTGACTGGGCTCGATCGCGGTCAGGACCCAGGGGCGGTCCGGGTGGAACTGCTGTAGGAACTGAATCGGTTTCATGGTTGCTCCCTGAAGCCTTCGTAGTCCGCCGGATCGAATGTGAAGGGAGGCTGCTCCTCGGACAGCAAGTCTACCAGATCTTGAGCCGGAAGTCCAGCATTCCAGTAGGCCTCAGCTGCGCTGATGAGTTCCTTCTTCGTTGCGTGCCCCAGGACGAGCGCGGCGACCGCACCGTCGAACAGCAACCATTCTCTCCGCACCTGGAGCAACAGCCACGACTGTCCTCCGGCTCGACGGCGCTTGAAGTGCCAGACTCTCTGCTGCTTGGTGTAGTGTGGGATGCGGACCTTCGTCACGTCACGCTTGGGCCACTTGGGCAGCCACTTCAGCTCGATCCAGCCCTCGATGTAGTTGACGTCGGGCGTGCCCGGCAGGCACGGGTTCTCCACCGCCATCGCGTCGAGTGGCTTGAGCGCGTTCACGAGTTTGGTGCGCATCGTGCGTTCACTCATCTCGGATCCTCCACGGTGACGGTCGCGATGCCCGCCTCGGCCAGCATCTCGATCGCCACGGCCAGGTTCTCCCGCCACTGCGTGCCCTTGCCCTCGAACGGCCGATCGGGACCGACGATCATGATCACGCCGGCCTGGATCGCGGCCCGCGCGCAGTCGGTGCAGGGGCACGGCTCGAAGTTCATGTAGAGCACGCAGCCCTCGGTGGACTGGCCGTTGCGCGCCGCGTTGTAGATCGCGTTGCGCTCGGCGTGTTCGGTCCACAGGTACTTCTCGGGGCGCTTCTCCATGCGGTCCGTGGCGTCAGCGACGTTTCGCGGCAGCCCGTTGTAGCCGGTGGCCACGATGGTGCGCGTCTTCGGGTTCACGAGGATGGCCCCGACCTTCGTGCTCGGGTCCTTCGACCACTGGGCGATCAGGCCGGCCATCTGAATGAATCTGCGGTGCCAGTTATGCAAGGCGGAACTCCTCCATGAAAGGCAGCGCGGCCATCGCGCCGTCGATGTCACTGAACACGTCGCAGAGCTGGTGCAGCTGGTGGCCGCAGTGCGCGCCGTGCTGGTTGATCAGGATGACCTTCTTGTTCAGGGCCTTGGCGAAGCCCACGTGGAACGCCTGGTCGAGGTAGCGCTGGTTGTCCTTGTAGGACCTCTCGATGAAGACGATCAGGATGTCGGCCTCGATGATCGCCTCCAGGTCCTGCTGCGTGTAGAGCGCGGGGTCGTGGACCGCGAACTTGCGCGGATCGTAGACCTCCACGTCGCTGCGGGCCGCCAGGATGGCGTCGGTCACCTGGTCCTGCCAGCCAGTCTTGAATCCACCACTCAGGAAGATGTTCATGTGTCGTTCCTCCAGAACTTGGCCATCACTGGACCAATCAACGTCTCGTGCCGGCGGTAGCCGCGAAACCACAGGTAGATCCGCTCGTACCAGGTCCCGTTAGCGAAGACCGCACGCACGCCGGGCAGCCGCAGCTGCATGAAGCGGATCATCAGTCGATCTCCTTCGCCTCGCCCCAGCTGGGGCCGAGTTCGATGTCCACCTTGGACGGCACGCGAAGCTCGACGCACGTTTGCATGATGTGCGCCATCTCCCGCGCCTCCTCGACGGAGTACACGCCCTGGCAGATCTCGTCGTGGACCTGCAGCTGAAGCTCGAAGCCCGCCTCGTCGAGGTTGACCATCGCCTGCTTGGTCTGGTCCGCGCTGCTGCCCTGGATGAGCCGGTTGAGCGCCTTGTGGGCCCACTCGATCTCCCCGGCCTTGTTGACCGGGAACCGGCAGCGCCTGCCGAGCAGAGTCTTGATGTAGCCGTTGCGCTTGGCCTGCTTCTCGGTGAGGCGAGCCATGCCGCGCACGTAGGGCACCGCGCGGTCGAAGCGGTCGAGCAGTGCCTGCCCCTCGGGCCCTGCGACCTCGTAGGTCGTCCCGTTGCGGCGGCGCCGGATCTCCGTGCTCAGGCCGACGCTCCTGGCCAGCTTGCCCGAGCCCATGCCGTAGCACAGGCCCAGGAAGATGTTCTTGGCCTTCTTACGCTCGCCGACGAAGATGTCGTCGTGCGGATCCGTGTCAGCCAGCTCGGGGTGGATGAACACGGTCATCATCGCGTGGTTGTCGGTGTTGGGGTCGTTGCGGTAGGCGTCGGCCGCCGCCTTCGCACCGGCGAGCCCGACCAGCTCGGCGAAATGGACCAGCATCCTGGGCTCCTGCTGCGAGTAGTCGGCAGCGCACCAGATCTGGTCGTCTCGGTCCGGCACGTAGATGGCGCGCCAGATCTTGGCGTACTCGGGATCCCTGGCCGGCTGCTGCTGGAGGTTCGGGTTCGAGCAGCTGAGGCGGCCGTACTTGGCGCCGCTCTCGTCGCCAGTCTCGCGCGTCCGGCGGAGCTGGTTGAACGTGGCATGAATGCGGCCGTCGACCATGTGGTTGCGCACGCTCGTCACGAACGTCGTGCGGATCTTGTTGGCCTTCTTCGCGTGGAGCACCAGGTCGGCCACGGGGTGGTCGATCTTCTCCAGCAGCTCCTGGTCGATCTTGGGCTGGCCGGTCGGCGTCTCCTTCAGCCGGACGCCAATCTCCTTCATCACGGCCGCCATGACCTTCTTCTTGTTGCAGTCGCCGACACCGACCACGATGCCAGTGCGCCGCTGAATCTCGGCAGCGTCCGCACGCTCGGCTTCCAGCGCGATCCGCTCGACCTCGGCCAGCTGGTCCTGGTCGATCCGCACGCCACGGCGCCGCATCTTCAGCAGGATCGGTTGCAGCTTGCTCTCCAGCTCGTAGATCTCCCACAGCTCCTGCTGGCGCAGCATCGCTTCCTGCTTGTCGATCAGCTCGCACAGCCGGTCGACGTCACCCTCGGCGTAGGGCCCAACGAAGCGCGCCGGCAGCTTCCACATGCCGCCCTTGGGGTCGACGCCGAAGTCCCGCGCCGCCTGCTCCAGCAGGGCCTGGTCCTTGCCGCCCGTGAAGCCCCAGCGCTGCAGTATAGCCTCCAGGCTATAGCTGTCGTGCAGCTCGTAGATCAGCGGGTCGGCGATCTGCACGTCACGCACCCGCTTCACGCGGGGGAAGACGATTCCGGCCTCGGCCATGAAGTCGAGGTCGTACTGGAAGTTGGCGCCCACGATCTCGCCCTGATACTCGCGTGCCTGCGAGATCAGGTAGTAGAGCGCCTGGTCGTGGGGAAGGTTGTCGCCGCCGAAGTGCCGGAGGGGGAGGTAGTAGGCCCTGTCCCCCTCCAGCGCGAACGACACGCCGCAGATGAAGCCACCGGTGCGAACACTCGGCCCCGTGGTCTTGAGGTTCGGGTCACACGTCTCGATGTCGATGGCGACCCGACCGGCGCCCTTCCAGCTGGGGAGGTCAGCCAGCTCAGGAGGACGCCAGTCGGAGTCAGCCGAGAACATCGGCATCTGCAGCGCGTCGAGCTGCGGCTTCTTACTCTTCGCCACCGGCCTGCTCCTGGGCGAACTGCTGCACCGCCAGGTTGGCGTCACAGTATTCGATCATGGACCGGCGCCAGTCGTCGGCCTTCACCTTCTTGGCCAGCTCCCGGCCCTCGGCCGGCGTCTCGGCCTGCATGGCCGCCAGGAGCGGGATGGCGACGTGGCGCACCCACTTGCTCTTGTGGCCCATCACGTTCCCGCCGTCCTCCGCCAGGACCTGCATGTTCAGCGGCCCGTCGATCTTCCTGGGCTTCAGGCCGTTGGCGTAGGGGTCCTCGGGCAGCTGGTCGAACGACGCGCGCAGCAGTTCCGCGACCACGTCCTTGCGCAGCTCCAGCGACTGGTGCTGGATCGTCAGCTCACCGACGTGGACCTTGCCGGCCTCGGCCAGCAGCTCCAGCAGGATCGACATCTGCAGGTTCATCTGGCCGAACGCGCCGAGGAACGGGTTCGTGTCGGCGGTCACGATGTAGAGGTCCATGCGGCCATCGGAGGCCATGCGCCCCTGGACGACCAGCTGGGGCGTCGAGAACAGGAAGTGCTTGCGACCGCCCTTGACTGCCGCCGCAGCGTCGGCCAGGCTGCCCTCGGAGGGAGCCAGGCTGGTGAACGCGGTCATCAGCTCGTGGGCGGGGTTCCTGACCAGGCCCGGCCAGTAGACCATGCGTTCGCGGGGTCGCTCGAACGTGAAGATCACGGGGTGGTCGACCACCAGCACATCATCCCGCTCGTCACCCGTCTCGTACAGGCAGTTCAGGACGGCGGGGATCGCGGCCTGCTGATTCCGGCTTCGGATCATCTCCATCGGTATCTCCTTGGTGGTTGGGCCTTGCGGCTCCAGAAATGGAACAGCGACAGAGTTCGCTGCACCTCGCTGAGTTCCCAGTCGTCGAACTGGGGCTCCTCCAGAAGGGCCCTCATGGCCGCGACGGTTTCCTGGCGGTCCAGGCGCCTCGTAGAGCGCAGCTCGCGCTCCTGGAGGCTACCTACCGCCTCAACCGCCGATCGGCTCGGAAGAGCCCAGCTGAGCTTGTCTGGCGCGTCCTGGAGGACCGGGGTCCAGCGCAGGTCGCACACGATCTCGTAGGCCAGCTCGGGGCCGATTCCAGGGACCGCTCTGAGGGCCCTGACAGCCTCTCTGAGCGACGCACCCCGCAGGAGGTGCCAGAGGCCGTCGGAGGCCTCGATCGCCTCGCACGTGGCGGCAGCGGCTGCCAGCGTGCCTGATCTGAGGTGCCGGCTGAGGTGCCCGTTGAATGGGGCCTTCAGGGGGCCCACAGCGGCCAGCAGGCCGGCCTCGTGGTAGCCTGGCCCCAGGAACATCGGCAGCATGGCCTCTCCGGCCTCCTGCGAGCCGAAGAGGCGGAAGGCCACCGTGGCCAGCACGATCTCCGGCGGCTCCGTCAGGGGGCCCAGGAGCGCCCCGTGGAGCCAGACCGTCGTGGGGTCGTCCATGCGCCGCAGGTTCGGGAACCAGTAGTCCCGGAGCCGTGGGTCGTCGGAGAAGGGCGGATTCAGCCCCATCTCCTGCTTCTCACGGATCCGCTCGCGTTCCCACGCGAATGCCCAGAACTCGTCAGTCTTCATCGTCAATCACTCGGAAGAACCGTGGCTTGGTGTCCATCAGGGTGTCGATCATGCCACGGCGCTCGATCGGGTTGAGGTTCATGTAGCCGGTCACCAGCTCGCCGGATTCGTCGATGACGATCAACAGCGCGCAGTGGGATCCACGCAGGAGCTGCTGCAGGTAGGCTCGCTGCTCCTCGATGTTGATCAGCCGCTCGCCGTTGTCGTCGCGCGCCATAGTTACTCCGCCAGGTCGCCGAACACCTCGAACCAGCGTTCGTAGATGTCCTGGGGGTTGACAGTTTCGGGCCCGTGCTTGGCCAGGCCCCGGAGGTACTGCTGGAACTCCCACGCCGCCGACTTCATCTCGCCGGCCCGCGCGAGGGTCTGGACGTCCTCGCGCTCGTAGGCGTGGAATGATGCCAGGATCCGTCCCGGCTCCTCCAGCGCATCGGCCGCCGCCTCCAGCTCCAGCCCCGTGGGCAGCATGTGCTGGTCGATCATGTAGTCGTTCTGGGCGATGGCCCGCAGGTTCCTTGCGTGCTCACTCACACTCACGCCTCCCGCTCTCGGGGTCGATGTAGCAGGCGGCGCCTTCCTCGTCCTTCGAGGTCAGCACCGCGTTCCGCTTGCCGTCGACGTTGTAGACGGTGCAGCCCTTGACGCCAGCGCGCCAGCACTGCAGGTACAGGTCCTTGAACTCTTCCCACGGCGTCGCGGCCGTCAGGTTCGTGGTCTTGCTCACCGCCGAGTCCACCCAGCGCGCCGCAGTGATCAGCACGTCCAGGTGCTCCTGGACCGTGACGTCACGGGCCCGCTTGCCGCGCACATGCAGGTGCTCGACGCCGTAGTCCCGCACCTCGACCGTCTCCGGCCCATCGGGGCCGATGTAGACGCGGTCGCTGCGGTAGGCGAACACAGGCTCGATTCCGGAGCTGATGTTGTCGGCGCACAGGCTGATCGTCCCCGTGGGCGCGATGCTGAGGAGATGGCTGTTCCTGATGCCACTCTCGCGGATCTCCTGGCGGATCTCGTCGAACTCGGGCCGATCGAGGAAGGGGCTGCTGACGTACTGGCGCTCGAACGCCGGGAACGGGCCCTTCTCCTTGGCCAGCTCGATCGAGGCCTTGTAGGCGTGGATGGCGATCGTCAGCAGGATCGACTCCAGGCGCGTGCAGAACTCCTTCGAGCCGTAGGGGAAGCCGAGCGCCTCGATCGCGTTCGCGACGCCGGTGACGCCGAGGCCCATCCGGCGCTTGCGCTTCGCCTCCTGCTCCTGCTCGTAGAGAGGGTACTCGGCACGGTCGACGACGTTGTCCATCGCACGGACGACGTGCGGGATGTCGTCCACGAGCTGGTCGTAGTCGAAGGCCATCGCGGGGTTGCCGGGGCCGCCGACCTGCTCGTGCGTCGGGACCTCGCGGAGGTACTTCACCAGGTTGAACGAGCCCAGCAGGCACGCACCGTCGGGCGGCAGGGGCTGCTCGCCGCAGGGGTTCGTCGCTGCGATGGTCTCGCAGTAGGACAGGTTGTTCATGCGGTTGATCGTGTCGATGAACAGCACGCCAGGCTCGGCCCAGTCCCAGCACGAGCGCATCAGGGTCTCCCAGAGGACCCGCGCGCGGATCGTCTTGTAGACCTGGCCCTCAAAGCGCAGGTCGAAGTGCGCGTCGGCCGCCACGGCTTCCATGAACTCGTCGGTGACGGCGACCGAGATGTTGAAGCCCTCCAGGCGCCCGAGCTGGCGCTTCGCGTGGATGAACTCTTCGATGTCGGGGTGGTCGATGCGCATGACGCCCATCTGCGCGCCACGGCGGTGGCCGGAGCTGCTGACGCACCGGCAGACCGCGTCGAAGATCTCCATGAAGCTCACGGGGCCGGAGCTGTTGCTCTGCAGCTTCTTGATCAGCGCGCCCCTTGGCCGCAGCGTCGAGAAGTCGTAGCCGATGCCGCCACCGCGCCGCATCGTCTCGGCCGCGCGGCTGGCGCATGTCATGATCGAGGACTGGCCGGTGGTGAAGCTGTCCTGGATCGTCTGGCTCACGAAGCAGTTGTACGGCGTCACGTCGCGCGTGCTGCCCATCGCGGCCTGGATCCGGCCGCCCGGCATGAAGCGCATGTTGAGCAGCGCGTCGCGGAACGCATGGTAGTGGTCGTCGTCATCCTTCAGCGCCGAGGCGACGCGGTTCATGGCCTCGCGGAAGCTCTCTCCGTGGGCGCGGTACTTCTCGGCGTGCAGCGCCTCCGAGAAGGGGTTCTGGGGTCCAAGCATCTGCCAGCTCCTTCTGTTGGTTGTCATTGTCCTACCTCGCCATCGAGGATCCGGTTCAGTTCCCAGAGGCTGCCGTTGTCCTCCAGGTGGGTCTTGTTCTCATCTCGCCACTCCCGAAGTTGAAAGAGCAGGTCCTGGACGGAGTGGTAGGCGATGCAGTCCTGGAACTCGATCGGCCGCCCGTCCCGGTAGAGCCAGACCCGACGGCCAGGCGCGACCGCGTCGCAGTAGCGCTGCTCGTGATTCAGGTGGCGGCAGGTCTTGCAGGTTCTCATACCTTCACCACCACGTTCTCGGCGGCTCTCGTGATCGCGGTGTAGAGCCACCGCTGTGCATCGGTCCGGAACACGTGACTCTCGTCCAGGATCATCACGTTGTTCCATTGGCTGCCCTGGCTCTTGTGACAGGTCAGTGCGTAGCCGTAGTCGAACTCCTCGGCCTCACGTCGCGTCCAGTGGTCGGGCTCCTCGCCCTGGAACAGGCAGTAGTGCGCCAGCACTTCCTGCCGCCAGTTCTCGTCCTCTGGGCGGATGGACATGACCACGGGGTCGTCGTCGTTGTAGGTCTCCTCCACCAACCAGACCGAGCCGTTGAGCAGCCCGAGGTCGTGGTTGTTGCGCAGGCACACGATCCGCTCGCCGGCACACGGCACGTCGCCGCTGTGACCCAGCAGCTCGCGCATCCGGCGGTTCACGGCGTGGCGCGTCTTGTTCATGCCCACGATGATCTGGTCCGCTGCCATCGCGTCGTCGATGTCCAGCGTGTTGGTGACGCGGCTCTCGCCGTAGTCCCCTAATGTCAGCTTTTCCCCGCATCGAACGCGGGTTGCCAGGTCAATGACGGGATTTCCCGACGCCTGGCGGTGGATCTCGGTCAGGAGGATGTCGGGCTGGTGCTCAGTGAAGAATCCTCCACCACGCACGGGGGGAAGTTGCGCGGGGTCGCCGAGCACCAGCACCTTGGTCCCGAAGTGCAGTAGATCCTCGCCCATCTGCTCATTCACCATCGAGCACTCGTCGATCACGACGAGATCGGCGCTCCTGATGGCGCTGTCGAAGTTGAGCGTGAAGGACGGCCGTTTCAGGTTCTCTTCTTCCTCCTTGATCATCTTCTCGATCCGGGGGCGCCGATCCTTGCTCGCGCGGAGCAGTTCGAGCTGCAGCTGGTGCAGCTTCTCGGCGCTCTTCCCCTTGGGCACGTAGATCATCGAATGAATGGTCTGCGCGGGGCAGCCCTTCTGCTGGAGCACGTGCGCCGCCTTGCCGGTGTACGCGCCGAACAGCACGTGGCCAGCGTCCTCGGCCAGGTGCTTGGCGAGCGTCGTCTTGCCGGTGCCAGCGTAGCCGAACAGGCGGAAGACCTGCGAGTGCGGGTCCTTCAGCCAGCGGCTGACGGCCTTCAGGGCTGCGTCCTGCTGGGGGCTCCACTTCACAGTTCACCCTCGATCTCGATCGTCATCGTGCAGCCGCAGCGGGGGCAGGGCACGCCCTGGTAGACCAGGTTCAGGGTCTTCTTGACCTCGATGACCTGCCGGCCGCGCATCCACTTCAGGAGCGCGTCCAGGCTCTCGAAGACCGGGATGCCCAGGCTGCGCGCCAGCTCGACCTCGCGATCGGCACCTTCGGACTCGCCGAACATGCGCAGCATCGCGTCGCACTTGGGCACCCAGGCGAGGCAGAGGTCCATCCACTCCTCGTAGGCTGCGGGGCTGACCAGGTGCCACGCCATGAAGAGGTGCGGCAGGAACGGCGCTGCGCCGGCATCGCGAACGCGGTCGGCGACGATGATCGCGCGGCGCGTGTTCTGAACGGGATCGGGCTTCGTGTAGGGCCCTGAGATGTAGACGTGCATTCTGTGACCTCTCTCGCTGTAGTGGAGGACCCCGGCCCACACCAAAACCGGGGCCCTCCGGGATGGCCGCTAGGGAGCGGCCGGGGGACCTAGAACGGCAGCTTCTCGTCGCCGTCCGTCTGCTCGGCGCCGCCCTGGCTGGACTCGTCGGCCTTGGCGCGACCTTCCATCACCATGTCACGGCACTGCTTCCCCATCAGGAAGCGGGGGTCGTCCGTGGTCAGCAGCGACGCCTTGATGTCGCCGTCGACGGCCGGCGTGATCGTCGGCACGTAGAACGTCCCCTTGGTGTTCTTCTGCTGCATCGACTTGATGCGCAGCTGGTGGGCGAACAGCGGCGGCGTCATGCGACGATCACCGACCTGGACCTGGAAGGTCCGGCAGCGGGTGGTCATGGCGCGGTACGCCTTGATCTTGGTCGAGGTGAAGGCCATGACGGCCATGCTCACCGGCACCTCGTCCTGCACGACGATGCCGAACAGGTAGAAGGTCTCGACCAGGTCGTTGCCGTCCTCGGTCCTGTACTTGCCGAACTCCTTCGCGCCGGCCTTGGCGACCTTCACGATCTCGCTGTCCTTGCTGTGCGTGCCGACGATGCCGCCGCCCTGATCGCGGGGCACCCACTCGACGAACACGTGCTGCGTAATCGCGGGCACGAACACGAAGTCCTCGTGCAGCTCCTGCGTCACGCTGTTGATGAACATGCCAGCCTTGGCGCCCTCGACGCCGTCGGGCTGGACCTCGGGGCTCAGGGCCTGCAGGAGGTTCATGAACGGGATCGCGATGTCGTCCTGGCTTTGGTTCTCGAAACCGTCGCCCTCGAACTCCGCGTACCCCTCGAACGCCGTGACGGCGGTCGTCTTCTCCTCGGCCTTCGCCGGGACGTTGCTGTTCTTCTTGGTAGCCATGTGGCTCGCTCCTTGATGATGGCCTCTCGGCCGGTTGTGCTGCCTCACGCAGCCTTTCCGGGGCGAGGCCCCGGTGTGGATTGATTAGAAGCCCAGGACCTCGCGGACGAAGTCCTCATCGTCCTCGTCTCGGGCGTGCAAGTAGAACTTCAGGGCCTGGTCCCGGTCGCCGGCGGCGATCTGGACGTACCGATTGAACTCGCGCTCGATGCCGGCCACCTTGTCCCGCTCCGCCTGGGCCTGGGCCCGGATGGAGTGGATCTCCTCGGCGACCGCGTTCCGCTCGGACAGGATCCGCTCGTACTCCTTGCGGTCCCGGTCGTAGCGCTCCTTCGCCTCCTTGTACTCGGCGATGGCCGCGCGGTGCTTGTCGTAGTGCTCCGGCGTCCAGTACCGGGACTCGCGCACG
>Ga0272441_10004534_pt1 | contig 25005 bp, 22 predicted proteins | sample SSMProp6N_FD_193582 | JGI IMG/M metagenome (GOLD analysis project Ga0272441, IMG submission 193582) | Marine sediment archaeal communities from Little Sippewissett salt marsh, Falmouth, MA, United States - SSM-Prop-6N | ecosystem: Environmental > Aquatic > Marine > Wetlands > Sediment ...
AAGGCTATGCATAAGAATTTGTCAAAAGGTACAAAATTGCCGCCTTAAAAATTATTCGCCCGGAGTTTCCGGTCTTGCGGGAATCTACTATTTTTAGAGGTCTAACTTAAACGCTGACCAAATGAAGTATTCATTCCTGTTCGGGTTGTTGTTTGCCATGGTTTTTTCCGGTACAGCCCAGGACCTAGACACCTATCTGCAACCCGCCAAATTCAGGAATATAGGGCCTTTCCGGGGAGGAAGGTCCACCGGCTCCGCAGGCGTGGTAGGGGATCCCATGACCTATTATATGGGTACCACGGGTGGTGGACTTTGGAAAACCACCGACGGGGGCCAACAGTGGAAAAACATTTCGGACGGATACTTCAAAACCGGGTCGGTCGGGGCTGTTACGGTGTCTGAAAGTCACCCCAATACGGTGTATGTCGGTATGGGAGAACATGCGCCAAGGGGTGTAATGACCTCTTATGGGGATGGTGTCTACAAGTCTACGGATGGGGGAAATACCTGGCAACCCATGGGGCTGGAAGGTACCCTGCATATTGCCCGTATTGTGGTGCATCCGGACAATCCGGATGTTGTTTGGGTAGCGGCCCAGGGGGCGCTCCACGGACCGACCGAAGAGCGGGGCATATACAAGTCGACCGATGGAGGGGTGAGCTGGAAGAAGGTACTCTATGTCAATGAGCTTACAGGTTGCAGTGACCTGTCTATCGATGTCCATGACCCTCAGGTGCTCTATGCGGCCATGTGGGAGCACATTCGCAAACCCTGGAAGGTCATCAGCGGCGGTGCGGGAAGCGGCATGTACAAATCCACCGATGGGGGGGAGACCTGGTTTCAGATCCACGAGGGCCTTCCCGAAGAAAAGGGCAAGATGGCCATAGCGGTTTCGCGAGCCAATTCGCAAAAGGTATACGCCGTAATTGAAAGCGATTCCAAAAAGGAACTGGGGGGGCTTTTTGTATCCGAAAACGCCGGAGGAAACTGGAAAAGGGTTAGCGGGGATCACCGACTGATACAGCGGGCCTGGTATTATATCGAAGTTGCCCCGGATCCGAACAATGAGCACACGGTCTATGTGATGAGTGCCGATACGTACCGTTCGATCGACGGGGGAAAGACCTGGGAGGAGATCCGGACGAACCACGGGGACTACCACGACCTTTGGATTAACCCCTCCAATTCCATGAATATGGTCATCTCGGACGATGGAGGGGCCGAAGTCACTTATGATGGGGGCGAATCCTGGTCCCGACAGGACAATATGCCCACGGCCCAATTCTACCGTGTAGCCGTGGACAACCAGTTCCCTTACAACCTTTACGGGGGGCAGCAGGACAATACCTCGGTGAAGATTTCCAGCATCGGCCTGGGCACTTCCGGCATCGGCCGGGAACACTGGGAGCCCTCGGCAGGAGGAGAGAGTGCCTTTCTGGGATTCGACCCGGACAACCCGGTCAAAGTCATGGGAGGAAGCTATCTGGGCACAGTTGAGATACTCGATGTGGCGGCCAAAACGGGCACCAAGGTTATGATTGAACCCAACCTGTATCTGGGCCTGCCGGCGCGGGAAATGAAATACCTCTTCAACTGGAACGCCCCGATCATCAAATCCATGCACGAACCCAATACCTATTATCACGCAGCCCAGTACCTGCTCAGGACGCGGGATGAAGGCCGAAGCTGGGAGGTCGTTTCTCCGGACCTGACACGGGACCAGGATGACAAACAGGGCAATGGGGGAGGACCTTTTACCAATGAGGCGGTAGGGGCTGAGAATTACGGGACCATCAGCTATGTGTCAGAATCCCCTCATGAAGCCGGAGTGATCTACACCGGGAGTGACGATGGTCTGGTGCATCTCACCCGGGATAACGGAGCGACCTGGGAGAACATCACCCCTAAGGGCCTCCCGGAAACGCTGATCAATGCCATCGAAGTCTCCCCTCATGATCCGGCAACCGTTTATATTGCTACAACCCGCTATAAGTTCAACGATTTCACCCCGGCCCTGTACAAGAGCACTAATTATGGCAAATCCTGGGAGGGCATAAGTTCTGGGATTCCTCAGGGGGCCTATACCAGGGTAGTTCGCGAAGATCCGGCCCGGAAGGATTTGCTGGTCTCGGGAACCGAGACCGGCCTTTATGTTTCATTTAATGGAGGGAAAACCTGGGAAAGGCTGCAAACCAACCTGCCCGTGGTGCCCGTTACCGACCTCCAATTAAAGCATGGAGATCTTATTGTGGCAACCCAGGGCCGCTCATTTTGGATTTTTGACGACCTCTTCCTTCTCAGGCAGTACAAGGGGGCATCCGGCAAAATGCACTTGTTCACCCCGGAGGAAACCATCTACCCGAACTGGTATAGCAGCATGGATGGCTCAAACCCGACGGGCACGCATCCATTCAAGGGGGTAAACCCGGCCAGCGGAATGGTATTGTACTACGAGCTTCCAAAATTACCGGACTCGGTGGAACTGCAGCTGGAAGTGGTGGATGCAGGGGGAACGGTGATAAGGTCATATACCTCTGTGCCTGATGCGAATTACCGTTCGTATGAAGGGGCCCCTTCCCGAAAGCCGGTATTGCCAAAAAAAACGGGATTGAACCGGTTTGTCTGGGACCTGCGACATGAAAGCCTGCCCGGAGTACCGGAAGTATATATCGAGGGCAGCTTCAGGGGTCACCGTGCTATTCCCGGCATCTATACGCTTCGGTTGAAGTACGGCAGCGTTATGGAGGAAGTTCAGGGGCGTATCCTTCCCAACCCGCTGATCCCCACAACAGCGGAAGAGTTCCGGGAATACCACAGCTTCATGAGCCAGGCCGGGGAAACCTACCGGCAAATGACCCGAAGAACCAATCAGTTTTATGAATTGCAGGGAAGGCTGAAAAACCTGATCGGTTACCTTAAAAAAACAGAGCACAAAGAGGTTACCCAAAAGGCGGAAGAAACCTATCAGAAGCTCAAAGCCTGGGATGCGGTAATGGCACAGCGGCTCTCCAAGGCCTATGATGACGTTGAGAATTTTGTCAACGGCTTTACGGCCGAATACCTGACCGCCATGAACCATGGAGATAGCGGCATCCCGAGGATCAATGAAGGGACCCGCCAGCGTATCGCTGCGCTGAATTCCCGATGGGATACCTATCAAAGCCAGGCCCGGGAGCTGCTCCAAAAGGATATTGCCACCCTGAATCAACAATTGTTTGATTTGGGTATCGGAGCGCTTTACCTCAATGAGTGAGGAAATGGCATTGGCCGGTTCAGCAAGGGTACAGGCGACATGCCGCTGGCCCGTGTTTTGTCGAGGATTTAAGCTGCTGATCCCGAGGAGTTTTGATACCACTTCGGAATGCTGTTATTTCGGGGAGAACACCTGTTGAAAATGAAGAGGTACAGGTTTACTTTAGTGGTTTTCGCCCTGTATATGGGGTCGATGTTGCATTCCTGCAAGGTTTTTGACAAGGGATCGGAACCCTATGACGCCGCCTGGGAAGAGGTAGTGGATTCCGGGAGCTGGAAAGGATCCTTCCAGCCGGTAGGCGGGACAACTTCCCCGCAGGAAATCCATTATGCCATCCCGGATTATAGTCCCCTGGAGTCTCCAAATGCAGATTCAGAATTCTTAAAACGCTATCCGGCCATGGTCAGCCGGGCGTACTTCCGACTCATCTCAGAGGCGATGGATGCGGACCAGCGGATCAGCAAATCCTACCAGGACCTTTACCGCAGAACCAGGCTTCCCGAAGCTCAGAAGAATCGCATTTTACAACAGGAATTCGAAGTGGCGGAAAAGCGGTTTTTGGCTCACAGAGAGATGCTCGATGGACTGCGGTCCTGGAATGCCTTTAATGATTACGGATCAGATGATTTGGATTTCTTCATGCAGGAGGAGCTTGAGGTTTCCTATGAAAAATACGAGAGGGGCGTGCAAGAAGATCAGTTGATCGATTACCTGATGCGCAGGCTGGCAGACCTGTACCACAAGAAATATGGTGGGCCTGCTCCGGATGAGATCCTGCCCGGATAAACTCTCATGTCATTCAGGGCAAGCCCAAACGAGAGGAACCGCGAACGATGTATCCTTTACAACCCTCCCACACCAGGTACCTACACATTTTTTAGAAATGTAAACAAGACTTGACATTTAAAAAATTTTACTATCTTTGTCAAGCATACTTTACATAAAGACAAAACATATTTACAATGAAAACGATACCTATGAGCAAAAAAACACAACGCAGCAATAATCTAAAGCGTCTGGGGTTCTGGACCTTTGCCTGGACACTCTCGGTAGCTTTGGCCTCGTTCGGAGGGGAGTTCCTTTGGGAAGGAAATCAGATGCTCAACGCTGCAGCCATCGGACTTAATCTTTTTGTCGGGATCTTAATGATACTGGCCAATCGAAGGCTTATAGAAAACCTGGATGAGTTGGAGAAAAAGATTCAGCTGGAATCCATGGGGCTTACCCTGGGACTCACCCTGGTGGTGGGGCTGGCCTATTCACTGCTTGATATTACCAACGTGATCCCATGGGATGCGGAGATCAGCTTTTTGGTGATCTTCATGGGGTTGTGCTACCTGACTACGACCTTCCTCAATAGCAGGCGATATCGCTGATCAAATAGGAACCTATGAAAAACCGGATACGGATACTTCGGGCGGAAAGGAACTGGACCCAGGAGAACCTTGCAGAAGCGGTAGGCGTATCGCGCCAGACGATCAACGCCATTGAAAAGGAGAAATTCGACCCGAGCCTGCCTACGGCTTTTCGAATCGCCCGCCTTTTCGGACACCCCATAGAGGAAATCTTCCAGTTTGAAAATGGGAATTCCTGATTTCTTTGGATCCCATTGCTTCGGGTATGGAAAATCTGGATGAAAGCACTACCTTAGGATAAGCGCAGAAATGAATCAACCATGTTGTTTGCTTTTACCTCGGGCTTGCTGGCCGCTATGCTACATGTAATTTCCGGACCCGATCACCTGGCAGCGGTGACCCCTTTTGCCATTGAGCGAAAGCGGAAGGCCTGGAAGATTGGTCTGGTCTGGGGATTGGCCCATTTGACCGGGATGTTGCTGATCGGTCTGTTGTTCATGCTTTTCAGGGAAATGGTGCCGGTAGAGACGATTTCCGCCTACAGTGAGCAATTGGTTGGCCTGGTACTGGTAGGTGTTGGGCTTTGGGCACTTTACAGTGTTTTCAGGAAAAGCGCCATCCATACCCATACGCATATTCACGACGGAGAGCAACCCTATATGCACAAGCATCCACACGCCCACGACGGGACCGGGTCCCATGGACATCATCACACCTCCAAACCCAAACGCCATGGGGCTGCGGCCTTTTCCATTGGCTTTCTTCATGGGCTGGCGGGCATAGCACATTTCCTGTTGTTCCTACCCGTGCTGGGCTTCGACTCCCAGGGGGAGGCAACTTCATACATCTTTGGATTTGGAGCCGGAACAGTACTGGCGATGACTCTGTTTACCCTCGTGCTCGGTCAGGTCTCCGATTTGGCGAAGAACTGGCACAATCCTATTTTCTTCCGGGGCATTCGGGTGGCCGGCGGCATGTTTGCTATCGTGATCGGTATTTACTGGATCCTGAGTACCTAACAGATCCTCGGGAGCTGTTCCCCAATTAACGGGGTAACGATTCGCTTCCCGCCCACCGGGCTCTCCATCACCACTTTCCCGGGATGCTCCCCGGTGAGTTTGCCAATCAGGGAGGCACGTACCCCTTTCGGGTGTTTCCTGACAAATTCCAGGATTTGGGGGGCGGCTTTTCCCGATACTACCGCACAGAATATCCCTTCATTGGCCACATAAAGCGGATCCAGGCCAAGGATTTCACAGGCGGCTGCCACCTGTTTATCCATGGGGAGGGCTGTTTCTTTCAAAGCGATCCCCAGTTGGCTGTCCTGGGCAATTTCCGAGCATACCCCGGATACACCGCCCCGGGTCGGATCGCGCAACAGATGAACGGAATCCCCGAATTCATCGAGGAGGTCATTTACCAGGTGGTTCAGGCAGGTGGTGTCACTGATGATCTCGGATTCGAATTCCAATCCTTCCCGCTCTGACAGTATGGCCATTCCATGGGCGGCAATAGGCCCGCTGAGCAGGATCTGATCCCCGGCCTGAATGCGATCCATGGAAATACGGGATTTGGGATGGGGATTGCCAATACCCGTGGTGTTGATAAAGATCTTATCCCCTTTTCCGCTTTCCACCACTTTGGTATCCCCGGTGACTACCTGAACCCCTGCTGTTTCCGCAGCCTGTTTGATGGAAGCCACAATTTTAATGAAATCCCTGGTAGGAAGCCCTTCTTCTATGATAAAACCTAAACTGATATATTGAGGGATGCCACCGCACATAGCCACATCATTTACAGTTCCATTCACTGCCAGTTCCCCGATATTTCCTCCCCGAAAAAATATCGGGGAGACCACAAAACTGTCTGTGGAGATCACCACTTGCCCCTGGATGGGGACGATGGCTCCATCATGCTTTTGCTCCAGGTAGGGATTCTTAAAGGTGCTGAAGATGATCTGGTCCAACAATTCCCGCGTCATCTGTCCACCGCTTCCGTGAGCGAGTTGGATGGAGACAGGAAGTTCCGGCTCGAATTTCATAGGTGATAGATTATGTGTTGGCAAAATGATAATAGGCTGCACATGCCCCCTCGGAGGATACCATAGGGGCACCCAGGGGATTTCTCGGGGTGCATTTTACGCCAAAATGCGGGCACTCATGTGGTTTTTTCTGGCCTTTGAGAATAGCCCCTGCAATACATTCCCCGGACTCCGTCCCAAGTTCCTCCTCCAGACTGAACTTCTTGGAGGCGTCAAAAACGCTGTAATCTTCCCGGAGCACATATCCGCTGTCCGGAATGGTCCCAATACCCCTCCATTGCCGGTCGGCCACTTCAAAAACCTGATGGATCACTTTCTGGGCTGCCAGATTTCCGTCTTCGGTAACTGCCCGGGCGTACTGGTTTTCTACCCGGTATTCTCCCTTTTCCAACTGCAGGACCGCACGGTAAATCCCCTGCACAAGATCCAGGGGTTCAAATCCGGTCACGACTATAGGAATTTTGTACCTGGCCGCAATAGGATGATATTGGGTATACCCCATGATGGCACAGACATGTCCGGCACCCAAAAAAGCGTCAAGGGCGCAATAAGGATCGTCCAGAATCCCTTCCATGGCCGGGGGCACCAGCACATGGGAAACCAGGATGGAATAGTTTTGCAATCCTTCCTTTTGAGCCTGAAGGACAGACAGGGCATTCGCGGGGGCGGTGGTTTCAAAACCAACGGCAAAAAAGACCACCTCACGGTCCGGATTTTCCCTGGCGATGCGTACTGCCTCCAGGGGGGAGTATAGGATCCGCAGGTCTCCCCCACGGGATTTTGCTTCCTGCAAACTTATCGAGCTTCCGGGCACGCGAACCATATCTCCAAAGGAGCACAGGATCACGCCTTTTTGCATGAGTTCCACGGCCAGGTCGATCAGTTGCATGGGTGTTACACAAACCGGACATCCGGGCCCGTGGATCATCTGAACCTCTTCAGGGAGGAGCTCCAGCAATCCATTCCGCACCAGGCTGTGGGTTTGCCCTCCGCAGATCTCCATGATCTTCCAGGGCCTGGATATGGCCTTTTCGATTTGGCGGATCACTTGCTGGGTAGCCTCCAGGTTGCGGTATTCGGTCAGGTATTTCATTTGATAAGGTTCAGGTGGTGCATCAACTGGCCAAAAGCAATGTTTTCATCATTGGGGCTGAATTCCCGATGGAAATAGAGCTTGACATTTTCTGGCTTGCAACGGTGCAGCATTTCAACCAGCAGGGCATTCTGAAAGACACCTCCACTGAAGGCAATCCGGTGGATGGACTCCGATGCCGCTTTCTCGAAGATAAGGCTAACCAGGGTGAAAATAAAATCACCCCCTGCCTGTGCAACAGGTTTTCCTTTTTTAAGCGACTGATGGACTTCCCGAACCAGGGACCTGGCTGGAATATTACCCTCAGGATCGAGGGATACCAGGGAAACTGCCTGTTCCAGTTCAAACCCCCCGGAAGCGGTTTCCAGCAACATGGCCGCTTCCCCTTCAAAGGTATTCCGGTCGCAGAGTCCCAGCAGGGAGGAAACCGCATCAAACAGGCGCCCCATTGAAGAGGTTTTCAGGGAATTCTTCGCTTTCAATTGCCTGTACAACTGCCATTCTTCCTCAGTGAATTTCTTCCGGACCGCTTTGTCGGGCCGTTCCAAAAGGGAATTGAGGGCCAGACGAGATTCTCGGGCCATCTTGTCTCCGGCCAGCCAGTCGTAGTATTCCACATGCCCTGTCCTGCGGATCTTGCCCTCAGAATAGGTGAAGAATTCTCCTCCCCAGATTTGGCCGTCTTCCCCATACCCGGTGCCATCCCAGATTACGCCGAGCACCGGTTTTTCCTGCCCGAACAATTGGTGCTCGCCCAAAACGGCCGCAAAGTGCGCCTCATGGTGCGGAATGGAATAAACGGGGATCTCCCACTTCTGCGCCAGCTCCTTCCCATAGAGGGAGCTAAGATATGCGGGGTGGCTGTCGATCAGCAGTGCTTTTGGGGCCTGATCAAACAGGTTCACAAAATTGGCAACGGTGCGGGTAAATCGCTCAAAGACTTCAAAGTTTTCGAGGTTTCCCAGATATTCGCTTACATACAGGAAGTCGTTCGGGATAAATCCAATGCTGCTCTTTAGCTGGGCGCCCAGGGCAAGCAGTCCGGAACCGGCTCCCTTGTGGAGCATCCGGGTATAGTTCGGGGCCATCCCCCTGGAGCGTCTCAGGATTATGGGATTTGTCGCCTCTGTGCAAAAGCGGATCACAGAATCATCCTGGGGGCGGACAATCTTCAGGCTATGTTCGAAGAAATAATCGGCAACCCCGGCCAGTTTGGTTCTCGCATCGGACGGGTCAAAACAAATCGGGGAGCCGTGAATATTGCCACTGGTTGCGATCAGCGGATGTGGAAAGGCCTCAGACAGCAGGGCGAGGATCCCTGTATAGGGAAGCATAACGCCAATTTGGTCAAGCCCCGGGGCGATGGGATGCAGACAGGCCTCACCCTTGTAGTTTTTCGAAGACAGCAAAACAATCGGACGTTCTACGGATTGCAGTTTTGCCACCTCCCGTGGAGAAACCTTGAGATCTTCCTTTAATTTCTCCATCGAAGGATAGAGCACCGCAAAGGGTTTGGTGGGACGTTGCTTTCTGTGGCGCAGGAGGCGAATGACTTTTTCGTTCCTCCCATCGCAGCAGAGCAGGTAGCCGGAGGTGTTTTTAAGGGCAATGATATGGCCTTCCCCCAGCAAAGCCGCAAGTTTTGCAAAGGGGGATCCATCCGTAGCATTCAATACATTTCCTCCGGGTTCCGCAATCCAGTAGGCGATCCCACAGGTTGCACAGCTGTTGGTTTGGGAATGGAAGCGCCTATCTGCGGGATTTCGGTATTCTTCCAGGCATTCAGGGCACATTTTGAACACTTCCATGCTGGTATTTTCCCGCTCAAAGGGAAAGTGCTCGGTAAGGGACCAACGGGGTCCGCAATTCACGCAGCTGATAAATGGGTATTGATAGCGGCGGTTCCCCGGGCTCAGCATTTCCTTCCTGCATTCGGTACACAAAGCAAAGTCAGGGGTTAGCTGCAGGTTCAGCCGTTCTTTCCTCGATGAGGGAACAATCTGAAATTCCATGGGAGCTTCTCCCGAAATTTCTTCAAAGTAGTGGTTTACCACCCTGGATACCGGAGGAGGGGAGCCCACCAGACTGTGGTAGAATTCTTCGAGGGTTGCCTTAGGTCCCGTGGCATGTATGATCACTCCTTCTTCATTGTTAGAAACCCAGCCCCGTAACCCGCGAGCGGCGGCTTCCCGATAGACAAATGGTCGGAATCCCACCCCCTGGACACGGCCCTGAAGAATGATTCTAAAGGTGGTCTCCAACGGGAATATTTTGGGTGGACAATTGCCGGCCCAGGGAAAGGATTTTTTCAACCGCCCCGGGAATGGCCCGCCTCACCGGATCTGAAAGCGACACACTCATGGGGTCGATTTGTTCAATGGAAATGGTCAGCAGGTAGAGGTCCGGCTGATGGTCCAGCAGGTATACGGCCTCTATCATGTCCTTCAGGCCCAGATCGTGTACGCTGAGGGCCGATGGGAAATCAGAGGCGAATCTGGGCCTCAAAAGGCTGATGGTCCCAGCCGGATTCCCATCCATGGTGGCATCTAAAAAAATGATGGTCTTATAGGCCTGGAAGCGGTCGAGCAGCAAAAATCCGCCAGTCCCCCCATCGAGCAGGTCGAGATAGGGGGGTAGTTCCCTACGCGCCATTTCCTCGATCAGCCATACGCCTATACCTTCATCACCCATGAGATAATTTCCAACGCCCAAAACCAGGATGCTTCCGGATTTGTCCTTTTCGAAATAATAGCTGTCACTGCTGACGGCTTTAGGGGTAAACGATCTGTCTTTCATGCAGGTATTGGGTTAGGGGTTCCTCAGGCAGAAGGGCTGGTTTCAACAGGGGGTTCCTTTGCAGGTGGGGTCTCCGCGCTCAGCTCTTCGATATCTTCCTTTGCCAGTCGCTCCTCGCAAACGAATTTATAGCCTCCGAACATGGAAGATACTTCCCCCCGGCCTTCCAGCCAGTCGTGGTAGAACACCAGGTATACATGTACCAGGGTAAAGAAAATGAAAAACCAGGTAGCCACATGGTGAATGGTCCGTACGATAAAATCCCCGCCGAACAAAGGCACCACCCAACTGAAGAGCTTGGGCAGCCACCAACCGGACATGTCTGCATACAGCCCAAATCCGGTGAATACCTGTACCAGGGCAATGATAAACAGGGCCACGTAAGAAATGGCAGCCACAGAATTATGGCCCACGCTGATGTTGCGGACGTCTTCGGTCCTGTCGTGCTGGAGCAATACATCCACCCTCAAGACATGCAGGATGTTTTTACGCATCTTTTTGCTGAACGGCAGGAAGGCCTTCCAGCTGGAAAACCGGTTTCCCACAAAGGCCCAGTATAGCCTTAGGATCATATTGAAAAAGAAAATATAGGCAGCAGTAAAATGGATAAACCTCACGGTGCCAAACCAGTAGGACTCACTGGCTTCTGCCCCGGACATGATGGCCGGGGGGTCGGCTATGATAAATCCTGTAGCGGCCAGGACGGTAATACAGAGTACATTGATCCAGTGAAAGATCCGTACGGGAAGCTCCCAAACATATACGCGCTTATAATTCTTGGTTGCCATGGGTCTGCGGTTTAAATATCACAACTCGAGATGTTCTGTACCTGCGACAGATGTTTGCCGTGCTCGTCGTAAAGATGCACCGCGCAGGCAATACACGGGTCAAAGGAATGAATCGTCCGGATAATTTCCAGGGGGAGTTCCGGATCCGCTACCGGGGTATCCAGCAGGGTGGATTCATAAGCGGAGCGTTGTCCCTTGGGATCCCTGGGTGAGGCATTCCAGGTAGAGGGCACTACAAGCTGGTAGTTGGCAGTCTTGCCGTCTTCAATGCGGATCCAGTGTGCCAAAGCACCTCTTGGGGCTTCACTGAAGCCTACCCCTTTGGCCGAGGCCGGCCAGGATTTTGGTTCCCAGTTGGTGGTGTTGGCCATACGGGTATCCCCGTTCTTTATATTGTTGAGCAGGGAGGCATAGAAATCCTGTGTCCATTGGGCAACCAATCGGGTTTCAAGTCCGCGGGCGGCCGTCCTTCCCAGGGTGGAGAACAGGGCGTCTACGGGCACTTCCAATTGAGCCAAAGCCCCATTGACCAGTTCCTGGATCTCCTCATTTCCGCGGGCATATCCCACCAGCAGCCGGGCTAACGGACCTACTTCCATAGGTTTGCCCTGCCACCTCGGGGTTTTTATAAAGCTGTACTTCTGGCTGACATCCAGGGACTCATAAGGCGGTTTAGGACCGCTGTAATTGATATTCGTCTCTCCCTCCCAGGGGTGTCTGCCTGTAGTTTTTCCCTCGCTGTATTCATCATACCAGGAGTTATTGACAAACTCCTCTATGTCATTGTTTCGGTGGTCGACATCATAGACCTTGGAAAGGTCGCGGTTCAGGATGATTCCCTGTGGGAACTTGAAGCTGGAGACATCGGCATATCCATTGGTGGGAAAGTCTCCATACGCCATATAGTTTCCGAAACCTTTCCCAATGGCGCCCCAGTCCTTATAGAAGGAGGCAATGGCCATCAGATCGGGAATATAAACCTGCTCCACAAATTGCTGACCTTCCTTGATCAGCCGCCCGACATAGGCAAGTCGTTCCGCGTTGAGGCCACCCGGGCTTTCTTCGTTAATGGCACAGGCCATACCGCCAACCAGATAGTTCGGGTGGGGATTCTTGCCACCGAAGATGGTGTGTACCTTCACGATTTCCTTCTGCCACTCCAGGGCTTCCAGGTAGTGGGCTACTGCAAGCAGGTTTACGGCTGGCGGCAGCTTCATCTGCGGATGACCCCAGTAACCGTTGGCAAAAATTCCAAGTTGGCCACTTTCCACGAATCGGGTGATGCGCTTTTTGATATCGGCAAAATATCCCGGGGAGCTCTTCGGCCAGCTCGATATGCTTTGCGCCAGGGCAGAGGTCTCAGCGGGATCGGCCTGCAGGGCATTGACCACGTCAACCCAGTCCAGGGCGTGGAGGTGGTAGAAATGCACCACATGGTCATGCATGTACAGGGTGCCTTCCATGATATTGCGCACCAGTTCCGCATTGGGCGGAATATTAATGCCCAGGGCGTCTTCCACCGAACGGACTGACGCCAGTGCGTGTACTGTGGTGCAAACACCACAAGCCCGTTGCACAAAGGCCCAGACATCCCTCGGATCCCTTCCTTTTACGATATTCTCCAGGCCGCGTACCATGGGGCTGGAACTATAGGCATCCGTAATTTTGCCGTCTTTGACCTCCACTTCAATACGGAGGTGCCCTTCGATCCGGGTAATTGGGTCTACTACGATTCTGTTAGCCATGACAGTTGGATTATTGGAAATCTATGATTCGAATTTTTTCTCATTTTCTCTCGCTTTCCGGATGCTATCCGAAAGTTCTTTGCGCTTGGAAATATTGGCGATTACCGCATGGGCAGCCAATCCACCTGCAAGGACTCCTGCTGCCACTTTTCCGATAGTGTCAGCAGAGCTTTCAATGCCGAAACCGGCCAGCCCCGTCAATCTCTCGTAGAAGGGGCCATTGTCCCAGAAGTCCTCTTCGCTGCAACCGATACAGCCGTGGCCGGATTGTATGGGGAAACTCACGCCATTGTTCCAGCGGATGGTACCGCAGGAATTATAGGTCATCGGTCCGCGGCAGCCTACTTTGTAAAGGCAATACCCTTCTTTGGCATTCTGGTCGTCAAAAGATTCTGCGAAAAGCCCGGCATCGTAATATGGCCTGCGGTAGCAGCTGTCGTGGACGCGCTTGGCGTAGAAGGCTTTCGGTCGTCCGATATTATCCAGTTCCGGCAGGCGATCGAAGGTGATCAGGTGGACAATGATGCCCGCCATGACTTCTCCAATGGGCGGACAGCCTGGCACCTTGATAATGGGCTTGTTCTTGATGATCTTATGGATGGGCGTCGCCTGGGTTGGATTGGGATAAGCAGCCTGAACGCAGCCATTGCAGGCGCAGCTTCCCCAGGCAATAATGGCTTTGGCACCTTCGGCGGCTTCCAGCAGGATGTCCTTGGCGGAACGCCCGGCAATACAGCAGTAATTGCCGTCGTCTCCCAAAGGCACAGATCCTTCAACACACAGGATGTATTCCCCTTTGTGTTTCTCCATGGTGGCGTGCTTTGCCGCTTCTGCCTGGTGGCCCGATGCGGCCATGAGGGTCAGGGTGTAATCCAGGGAGATCTTATCCAGGATGATATCTGAAACAATGGGGTGATCCGACCGGATAAAGGATTCACTGCAACATGTACATTCCTGGAAGTGTTCCCAGATCACGGGGATCCGGAAGGTGGTTTCCAGTGATTTGGCGACCTGCCCGATCATGGAGGTCTCCAGGCCCATATAAGCCGCGATATACGTGGCGAACTTCATGAAGTCCCGGCGGCTGTACCCCTGTTTTATGATGCTCTCATAATAGGTTTCCTTGGTGTTTCTCTCAAAAGCCATTTGATTGCCAGTTAGTTAAATTTAATTTCTGCTAGTTAATCAAGGAAGTTAAAGGTCTCAATGGACCTGACATATGATATTTGTCAGGGTTTCAGTACTTTATTTCATTTAATATTGAAGGATATGACCTAAAACCATTTTGGCATGCATGAATTGTCTGTGGCCATGGGTATCGTGAAGATCGCGGAAACTGAAACTGCCAAGGCCGGTGCCCGGGAAGTTGAGGTAATCGAGCTTGAAATCGGCACGCTTGCCGGAGTGGAGTTCGAAGCCCTCAATTTTGTCTGGCCGGCAGCAGTCAAGGATACGGTTTTGGAGAAAGCCGAAAAAAGGATCCAGGTCATTGAAGGCAGGGGGCAGTGTATGGATTGTGATACAGAGTTTGGAATAACGCATTTTTATGATGCGTGCCCTGAATGCAACAGTAATCTTAAGTCCATCCTTCAAGGAAGGGAATTAAGGGTAAAAGCCCTCGAAGTCGTATAAAACAAATATAAACCATCAGATTATGTGCGGAACTTGCGGATGCGGAAGTGAAGAAGGAGGGGTCCGGATTTTAGCCCCTACCCTGAACCAGGAAGGTCATGGACATTCTCATGACCATAATCATGATCATACCCATGGACATGATCATCATCATCACAACCATGCCCATGGACACGACCATCACCATCATCACGACCATGGTCATCATCACGGCCATACCCATCACCATGAAACAGGCGAGGTTACCCTGGCCCCGAACAAGAAGGTCATCGAGGTTGAACAGGATGTGCTGCATCAGAACCAGATGATGGCATCTCGCAACCGCGGCTATTTTGAGGCCCTGAACATCTTTGCTCTCAACCTGGTGAGTTCACCGGGATCCGGGAAGACGGCCTTGCTCGAGCGGACCCTTAAGGATCTCAAGGAAGCATTGCAATTCTACGTTATAGAAGGGGATCAGCAAACTGCCAATGATGCAAACCGGATCGCGGCCCTGGAGGTTCCTGTGATGCAGATCAATACCGGCAAGGGATGTCATCTGGAAAGCGACATGGTTTACGAGGCCGTAAAGCAACTCAACATGACACCAGACAGTATCCTGATGATCGAAAACGTCGGCAACCTGGTTTGCCCTTCCATGTTCGATCTGGGGGAACAAAAGCGGGTGGTCATTATTAGCACCACGGAAGGGGAAGACAAGCCTATCAAATATCCGGATATGTTCCACACCTCTGATGTTTGTGTCATCAATAAGATCGATCTGATGCCACATCTGAACTTTGACCTTCAGCAATTGAAGGACTATGCCCTGCAGGTAAATCCCAACCTCCAATTCTTTGAGGTATCGGCTACCACCGGCCAGGGAATGGAAGCATGGTATACCTGGCTGAAAGCCCAACTCAAAAAATCATAACCAGAAGTTATGTGCCTTTCGATACCCGGAAAACTCACAGCGATTACAGAAACACTGGATGATACGTTCAGACTGGGAAAGGTATCCTTTGACGGCGTGATCAAAGAGGTAAACCTGACCCTGGTTCCCGAGGCTGAGGTGGGGGATTACGTCATGGTGCATGTGGGTGCCGCTATTGCGGTTGTCAACGAGGAAGAGGCGATGAAGACCTTTGAGATCCTCCGCCAGCTTGGCGAATTGGATGAATTACAGGCAGGTGATCCCGGCGCCTGAATAAATGACCCCCATGCCTTATTTTGAGCTTTCAAAAGGAGTGTCCAATTTCCCCCCTGCCCATTTTGCGGACCTGGATGGATTGCTGGCCGTGGGGGGCGAAATGTCCGAGGACTTGCTGCTGGCCGCTTATAAAAATGGAATATACTATTGGCACCACCCCATGAAACACATCAAGTGGTGGTCTCCGGATCCAAGGATCGTCCTGTATCCGAAGCACTTGGACCAGCCCGAGTCTATTGGGGAAAGTGGCTTTTCTACCACTGTAAACAGGGATTTTGAAGGCCTCTTACGATGCTGCCAGCAGGAGTATAACAAGACAGATGCAATGACGCCTTCATGGCTTTCCGAGCGCATGTTCCGGATATTCACCAAGCTTCACGAAAAGGGATTTATACACGCTCAGGAAGTCTGGAAGGAGGACCTTCTTGTGGGTGGCCTTTTTGGAGTACGGCTGGGAAATCTTTTTTTCGGAGAATACGCCGTGGAGAAGGTACCCCGAGCGGCTACCTATGCCATTCTGAAGGCAGGCGGGGCCCTCGATAATGAAGGGGTTTGCCTGATGGATATGCAAAAGGAAACCACCCGAAGTGAAGCCTTGGAATACGATACCCTGTCGCGGGTAGCCTTCGTGGACCTGTGCAAAGAGGCAGCTGTACCCTGGAATTCAAAAACAGAACCATTATGAGCAGTCTTGAAGCACATCTAAAATCGGGAGAGGAATATCTGAAGGCTGCCCGGCCAGACCTGGCCCTGCCGGAACTCCTGCAGGCACTGGAACAGGAAGCACCGGGGGAAAGGCGTATGCGCATTTCAAATACAATAGCCCGGGTACAGGACCTTATGGGCCATCGAAAGGAGGCTATCCGAAGTTTTGAAAGCACCCTGGCAGAACCTGAAACAGGCGAAAGGTCCGTCCGGGAACAAAAGGCAGTAGCGCTCAATAACCTGGGCAGGTTATCCCTGCCGCAGGATCCGGACAGGGCAATTTCCTTTTTTGATAAAGCCATTGCCATTTATACGGATCTGCTGGAAGATGAGTTGAGGTTTGGCCCGCACCTGGCACATTCCTTAATGGCAAGAGGCGAGGCCTATTACCTCAAGGAAAAGTACTGGTATGCCAAAAAGGACTACAAGCAGGCCTTGGAGCTGAACCAGAACCATTCGGATGTACTCGGTGATGAAATGCTTTCCCTGGTTTACTATCAGCTGGGCTTGATTTATACAGACGAATTCAACGCCTACGACGCCCACACAAATTACCGGAAAGCCCTGGAGATCTATGAAAGTCTATTGAAGGCCGATCCCCAGAAATATCGTCCCTTAGTCGCGGCCACCCTGAATAATTTAGCGGTTGTCCAGATCCAGTTGGAGGACTATGACAAGGCCCTGGAAAATTATCAAAGGACCCTTGAAGCCTATGGAATCCTCTCAGAGGAAAAACCGGCTGTTTTCATCCCTTATCTGGCGGCAACCTACTCCAACATAGGCATTCTGCTGGCCGATCAGATGAAGAAATATGCTGAGGCCTACGGGGCGAATAAAAAGTCCATTGAATACTACAGCGGGCTAGCCAAGAATGCCCCGGACAAGTTTACCCATTATCTGGCTACTGCCTATCACAATGCTGGGATTTATACCCTGGAGACGGATTCCTGGACACAGGCTGAAGACGATCTGGCCAAAGCCCTCTCCATACGAAAAACCCTTGCCGGGAATCAGAAAGAGGTTTTCGGACCAGACTACAGTGCTACGGCCCTGAACCTTTTGGAATATTACCAGCGGATGCTAGAGGAAGAGCGAAGGCTGGAGTACCAGTCAAAGGGTCGTGATTTGCTGGAGGAAATGGAAGGATTTCTGGATTCATTGCCAGCGATGCCATCCTCGGATAGCATGCAGGAGGATTTTAACCGTTTCAGGGACTATTTCGCAACAGTGGATGTGGAAACGATCCATATGCTGGATGTGCTGGAGAAAATTCGCCTCTGGGATCAGGAGATTGATAGTACGCTGGTCCTGGCCGAAAAAGGGGGTTTTCAGGACAAGATCCTGGCAGAACTGCGCAATTTTTTTAAAGAATATCCCCGAAATCAATCGCTTCGAAAACACCTGGCCCTTGCACTTAATAATAAGGCCTGGTTGCATCTTTGTGCGGGCGAGGTAGCTGCTGCCCGTGTTCTTTTGGAAGAAGGGAAACAACTGGGTATTTCCCTTAAAGCCCTGGACTGCAACCATGCGCATTGCGAACTGCTGGAAGGCAATACAAAGGCTGCCCTCGGCCATTACCGGGACCTTTTTGGTTCCCGGAATGAATCCGGCGTGGATTTCAGGGAAGTGGTGCATTCAGACCTGCAAAAACTTCACAGCCTCCAGGTGCTGAAGGAGGGAATCCCGGATGAACTGAAATCCCTTGGTAAATAGCAGGGAACTAGGCCCCATTCCGCTTTTGGCACCAATGGGTGGGGGATTCATTTATAAGGCTAGATCCTGATCCCAGGGAGATATGACCTTGTAATATTCGTATCTTTCGGTATTACATAAAAACCGCTCATCATGAAGAAGTTGCTTTACTCCCTTGTTACGCTTGGTTTGATGCTCAATTTTTCCTGTGGGACCAAAGAAGAGGCAAAGACCGTTGAAGAAGTCGCGGAATTGCCCCCGGCCGACTACAATCCGCAGTCCCAGCTCGCTAAGTTGGGGATTGAGCTGCCGGAAGCTGCTAATCCGGTTGCAAACTATGTAAATGCCGTACAAACAGGGAACCTCATATTCCTGGCCGGGAAAGGACCGAAAAACGCTGATGGAGAATACGTGACGGGTAAAGTGGGGGAAGACCTTACCGTGGAAGAGGGCTATCAGGCGGCCAGGTTGGTGGGGATAAACCAATTGGCAGTGCTCAAGGCAGAGTTGGGGAACCTGAACAGGGTAAAGCGAATTGTAAAGGTGCTGGGAATGGTGAATGCAACTTCTGATTTTGGGAACCAGCCGGAAGTGGTAAACGGATTTTCGGACCTCATGGTAGAAGTCTTCGGAGAGCGTGGGAAGCATGCCAGGGCAGCTGTGGGAATGGGATCATTGCCCCGTGGGATCGCTGTGGAGATCGAGATGGTTGTTGAGGTGTATGATTAGGAATCACCAAATACCCTCATTGGTGTTTTTAGATGGGAGATAAATCGAATAGACGGACCGTTAAATCAGTGACCAATAGCACGCAGGTGTTTCTTACCTGCAAAAATGATCAATGGCCTGATCAAGAACATCCTTTTTAATGTGGTCAAAGTTTTCAGGTGTGATGGGGACCAATAAATCCATTGGCAGTGGATTTCCCTGAAGCATATTTCTATCCTTGTCCAATGTCCTTGAGTAAGGGATATCGATTTTAAATAATTCCTCCCCGGGGATACCTGGTTTTTCCTGGGCATTCCCATAGAAAACCCGGTCCGGATTCCCTTGTTCATCAACATAATATACTACAGAGACCAGTGCGTACGTTAAATCTGCAGAATGAGGCTGCCCGGCAATAAAGGCCCCTCCGAATTCCTTAAAACGAAAGACAAAATCATCGGCGGAACTGGCTGTTGCTTCATTCGTCAGTATAATGATTTTACTAAAATCCGCAGTTAGGTCATTATTGGGATTCACAGGTGTTACTCCACATACACTATCGCCTCTGCAGAAGTCGCCCCTTTCAGGCAGAAAGTCACCGTATTCCACTTTGCTATAGATCCCTTTTTCCTGCAATGACGTATACCAGTTTTCAGCATTTGGCGCGAAATAATTGAGTGCTTCTCGAATCTCAGGATCTTCAAGAAGTTTAGATTTCCGATACTGAACACGCGTATCATTGAATGGCTTGGGGCAAAACATTTTGACAAATGGCGTGTTTTCGTTGCCCCCTAAATTGTCCTGTAAGTCAAAGATCAGGAAATCCGTCTTTTCTATAATGGTTTGCAAACCATTGATCAGGAGTTTCACATCTTTGCACATGGTTGAATCAGCAATTTCCTCAAACGGATCCCCGCAATCCACATCTCCTCCAAATCCATTCATGTAAATGAAATTCTTGATTTTGATGAGTGCTACATCATCCTTCTTCAGTAATGCGACTTTGTAGCCCTTTTCGATCGTTTCCCAATCTTGATAACCACTGAGATCAATACCATCCAGGAAAATATCCTCATTAGATGGCTCAACGGGGGTATAATAAACTGAGTCCGCTTTTTGATCTTCGTAGTCAATTACGAAAGGAACTTTACCATCCACCCGTAAAGAGCGCTGATTGAAGCTTGAACTAAAGGCATTCAGAACTGCATTGGGTCTGATCTTTGTGGTCTCATAGTTCGAGAAATTCCAGAATATCTCTTCGATGGGTTTGTTATTAATCGATACTATTTTATTCCCATTTTCGACATTGTAGAAAGTAATATCAGGGTAAGAATATCCTAGGTTGATGCTACTCCTATATTCGGTATACCCGTCATTTGTCTCTTCCAATGGGTACAAATAAACCAGGTGGGAATGCCCGTTAAGATATCCGCGCCGAAATTCGGAAAACAGTTCATTAAGTTCCTCCGGCGAGACACCTCTATCCCATTTTTTTTCATGAAATGCTTTATATGCTTCCCAGGAGACCTCTTTAGTATTGTCACGTGTCGCTCTCATCTCGGCATCATAGAATTCAATATCAGAAATCATCAGGTCAAATAAAGACGCGGTTTGTTCTTTGTTTAGCAACGATTCATCAACCGGGCTACAAGAATAAATCAGATTTACCAGCAATAAGGCCGGGAGTCCTTGTTTCAAAATGGATTGATAATTATCTAAGCGCATAGTTGCCTTATTCTTCTGGTTGGGTGTACGTTATAATATCGATACCTACTCCGTGATGATTCAAGCGGTTAGTTTCATGCTATTTGGTGATCTTAAATTCGCCCCATAGATTTTGGTAAAACTACGTATAGTAAGTAATGCAATAAAGATCGTTAATAGGCTTGAGATGGCAAATCATCCCCCGACAGGTATCGGGGTCGCTGTTCCTGTTTGCGCTCATGTTGAAAATACAAAATCCCCAGACTGCGCAGCAGTCTGGATTTTATTTCCATCGTCTCGCCTAAGAAAGGGAACTTTCTACGCGTTCCTCTGGAAATAAAATACCCAGGCAAAAGCCTGGGTGATTTTGTGTTTATCTGTAGCCCCGCCAGGAATCGAACCTAGATCTTGGGTACCGGAAACCCACATACTATCCATTGTACTACGGAGCCAAAGGGGCTGCAAAGATAAGAAGGATTCTGTGATTTTTATGTGAATAAGCAGGATTAAAAAGTGATTGATTATCGCAGGGACTGGAATTAAATTGTCCTTGGGGGAGGGGGGCATCCCCTGAGAATTCAACTATTCATCCCGACTGCAAAAGCCATTTAGTTTATTTCTAACAAACTTTGCCTGTACAGATTAAGTAGCAATGGGCGAGAATGTCATCACTATGCTGGAGCTTTACGTCTTCCACTATTTGTTCACAGGATGTCAATTGCGATCCCGGCGTTGATGTACTCGGGAGAAATGATCAAAAGCGGACTCAATATGCCGGTATCATAGCTTAGATGAAGGTTTGGCATTATGATGATCCCATTGTTTTTCATAAATCCCGGGAGGTACTGTTGGTACCGGCTGTACTTTATATCCTCCCCGCAATAGCAAAGCTCCCCTGATTCAACATGTTCAAGCCAGATTTCCTCCACCACCGGGTCAAATAAATGCTTATACCCTGTCATAATCCCTATGCTGCCGGAGACCTGGAACTTTCCGAATGATTTGCCAAGCCCGTATTGCGCAACTAAGGACAAGTTGCCATAGGAGTTGTGGATAACCCCGCCGATGATGTCTTCAAACCATTTCTCCTTTTGAATTCGGTAAATGGCGATCACCCCAAGGTTGCCCCCTTCTGTTGGATGGTATTCGTGGTCCGGGGTTCTGTCGTAATGGTAGGTCCTTACGGGCAAATAGAGCCTGAGTTCGTTCTCCTGCCCGAAAAACATCAACGGCAACAATATGAAAACAAGCCATTTCATTGCGCTTTGTAGTTAAATGATAAAGAACCTCCTTCCAGGGGAATTTTTAAAATTAGGATGTTTGGACCTCTTTTGAAATGATCCCTGTCAGGAGCAGAGGCCTATCTAGTTTTAATTGGAACCTACAGTGTGCGTTGCGACTTGAATTCAGGATGCGAATTCATTTGAGATTCCTCCGGATTTATGATCCCTGTAAGATATTGGATTCCCTGCGGTATCCCTTACGTTATCTTGAAACAAAAACCTTCAAGAAATGAAAACGATCCGGATATACTTCAAAACCAGCTGCTTTATGCTTCTGGTCCTTACCTTGACTCAAAGTTGTGTGGTTTACCGCCAATCCCCTGTGTCCCTGGAACAGGCTGTGCAGGAAGAGACCAGGACAAGGATCCTCATGAAGGATGGGAAGGTCGAAAAGTTTAAGCGTATCACCCAAGAAGATGAGCAGTATAACGGAATAAGGATGACAGGCAAGGGGCCTGTAACTGTTCCAATAGACATAAACTCGATTGACGAAATCAGGGTAAAGAACAAAGGGGCCAGCATTTTTGTCACTATACTTCCCTTTGCAGCATTAACCGCATTAGCCATTGCGGGATCAAATATGAGTTTTGGTGGGTTTTATTAGCATGGACAATCCGTGCTAAATGAACCCCGGGAAAATAACCTGATCAGCAAGTACACCCATCAACGCGCTATTTGGGTGGATTTTACTGAGAATAATCTGCGGGATTTTAGACTGGGGGTCATCGCAGACCGCAAGATCTGGAACCCTGACGAATTAGAGGACCTTGGGAACGTCATTGAAGCCCATCGCATACATCAGGGCTTCCCACCGAGGATCCCGGAGAGGCTTGAAAGAAGGCGCTTATTTACGCCAAAAGAGCTTAGCTTCTTTAACCGCCGCAGCCCAGAAACACATGCCTTCAAAGTTGGATTTGTGTTGCGCTTTAAAACTTTTCATGGAACTTGTACTATCTTCGTTTACCGTGGAGTGACTGTTTAAACCCGGTCCCGCATCGGGAAAACCTTCAATGAAGCCTTGACGTCAGAGAAAGCACAACATAGTTCCGGTAAAAAATGGAAAGTTGTCCTACAGATCTTCGCCGCCTATTTGGTGGCAGCCTGGACCTTTCTGGAATTCATTGACTGGATCCTAAGCAGGTATTCCCTTTCACCATACTGGGTAGACATCTTTTTATCCATTTTTATCGGGATTATACCTTCACTGCTGATCTATCTCTATCACCGTGATCGGATTAACCAGAGGGTACTCCTTTTAAGGGAAAAGATCATTTTCCCGCTTAATTTCCTGCTGCTCGCTATCGGGCTATACATAGGCTTTGGAACGACCGATCTGGGAGCCACCACCAAGTCTATTCGCTACACCACAGAATCCGGAGAAGAAAGGACGGCGCTAATCACTAAAGAGGAATTCCGCACCGGGTTCAACATTTACAATTTTGAGCCGAAAACCTCGGACAGTACCATCCAATGGCTAGATTTCGGGATCTCGCAATTGTTGTACGAGGACCTGCTCCAAAACAAAGACCTCAGCCCTGATGTTCTCGGGATAACAACCACTGCGGATAAGGTCAGGGAATCCAGTTTTTTTCACGACTTCTATATAGACGGAGATTATGATAAAACAGACAGCACCTACACCATAAACACCTATATCCGAAGGGCTAAAGACGCGAAAATACTTCACCAGGAAACCGTGACCGGTACAGATATCCTCGATCTGATCGATGAGATTACGGTATTTGTTGCCAACACCTTCAGTTCCCCGGAGATCAACAGCCCGGACTATTTGGACCTGAGCATCAAGGAAATTACCAGCAGCAACCTGGAGGCCCATAAATACGCCCGGTATGGTGATTTTGAAAATGCGATCGCCCGGGACAGCACCTTTGCACTGGCCTATCTGATTGCTGGCAGGAGGAGGCTGACATTCAGTCAGGGGCGTATTGAGGAGCGCAAATTGGCGGATAAGGCCTATCAGTATCGAGACAGACTCCCCCTTCAGCGAAGGAGCGAGGCCCTGGTGCTCAAATACCTCGCCTACGACCAGTTTGACGAGGCTGAAAAACTGGTTAAGATCCAGTTGGAAGTGGACCCCAGCAGTGTCACCTACAACCGAACCCTGAGAAATATATATGGGAGGACCAAGAATCTGGAGGCGTATACGGCGCTCGGGTATCAGGGATGGGAAAATGAAAAAAGCAGGTATACCGGCGTAGATCTGATCAACGCAAGCCTGATCCGTGAAGATTACGACAATATACTGGATCTGATCAGCAATTTTGCCCGTCTTCAAGCCAATGACCCCGCCATAGTGGCCTTTAAAATGCTTCCTCAAATCTTGAAAGGCGATCTAAAGGAAGCAAGGGAGACGTTGGAAAGGTTTGAATTGCAGCAACCAGAATTGAGTACTCACACCAGACTATACAACCAAGCGATCACCTTTTTGGAATCGCATCCTGTCAGCAAGAAAGACCTCCAGAAATATGAAGGGGAATACCGATCTACTGATACGGAGCAGGTCTCCAAATTCTGGATCCATAAAAACACCCTTCTCCAGTATACTTCAAATCAAGGCATCACCCCTCAGGTGCCCAGCGGGGAAAGAACGCTGGTGGCGGGTTATCCAAACATGGCAGAAACCCGGAAAAGGGTGTTTATGGAAGATAGCCATGGGTCCATCTACGGTTACCTGTATCGTCAATACAACAACAACAACGATTCTCTGACGTCCTTTTACTGGAAACTGGATGAAAATATTAAGAAAGCCGAGGCGTTACTGGCCAACAGAGAATTGGAGGAAGCCAAAAAAGCCTATGAAAAAGCCATAAATGATCATCCAAATCACTACTATCTCAAGGATGCAATGGCTCACATTGAGTATATGCAAAGTACGGATTCCACTGCCCTCGAAACTCAACTCCGGGAAGTTGCGGGCACCTATAGCAAGGAAGGGGTGGAAAGCACGCGCAAGTTTTGGCCAAAGGAGGGACGTCTGCTTTACAAAAGGGAGGGTTTGCCCAG
>Ga0272441_10004535_pt1 | contig 25004 bp, 17 predicted proteins | sample SSMProp6N_FD_193582 | JGI IMG/M metagenome (GOLD analysis project Ga0272441, IMG submission 193582) | Marine sediment archaeal communities from Little Sippewissett salt marsh, Falmouth, MA, United States - SSM-Prop-6N | ecosystem: Environmental > Aquatic > Marine > Wetlands > Sediment ...
ACGGGCGATACGACGTGCCGTTTCCCTTTCGATGCGATTATCTTGAAAAGACTCAACTACAATAATCGTGTAAATCCATAGCACTGCGTGGGGGAAGGTCAAGGAAATTAGCCGCTGCGCGGAATTATAAATTCTCAATGCTAAATTTTAAATTGACGGCGGAAACGACAGGAGTCAGGTATCAGGCGCAAGGGTGAATAGGTCAAGACATAGGTAACGATTGCAGTTCTGGATATAAGTGGTGCATTTTAGGGAAAATCTGTACTGATTGCTGAGCAGTATCGAATGGAGAGTAATGTGTAGAAAAGCAGGGCCACCTGTTTCCTATGTATATCCCGAGCTTCGTATCAGGGCCATGAGATACCTCGATCGAAACTGGTTGCTGGCGAGGATCTGTTTGGCCGGCGGAAGCTTGAGGATCACACCCAGCACCGCCGCCAGTGCCCTGTGGCTGGTAAAGACTTGATTATCAAACAAAAGGTTCTGCAGTTTCCCCCGCTCGATTGCCATAAGGACAACCCGATGGACCGACGTCACGGGCGTAATGACCCGCTGCGGGCGTGATACCAGCCTGAGTGCACCGACCGTGCAGCCGTTCAGGCAGACACCGCACCCCAGGCATTGCTCCGTATCGAGCCTGGCAATCTTTTTACCCGGTTTGTGAGGATCGCAGGCGCTGACCAGCGACATCGCCTCAACAGGACACAGGGCAACGCATTTACCGCACCCGGTGCACTTGTCGCCGTCAATCTCCGGCATGAAGTTGGTGGTCTGCACCGGATTAAGGAATCCGAATTTTCGGGCGGCAATTAATGCCTCGCAGCAGCAGCCGCAGCAGTTGCAGATAAAACTTACCCGTTCCTGCACGTTTTCACCGAATTGCACAAGGTTATGGTCCTGCGCCAGTTGGAGCAGATCGAGCCCCTCCGCAACATCGACCTCTCGGGCAATTCCATGACGAACCAGCGATTCAGCAGGGCCATTGAAGGTCATACATATCTCCATGGGCGCGTCGCAGTTTCGGTTTAGATGCGCCATCTTATGCCGGCAGTAGCAAACCCCGATGCCGATTTTCGAAGCCGTTCTGATGACCTCTGACGCCCGTTCGTAGTCGAGCACATGCAGGGCATTGTCCGTCGACAGGACCCGCTCGTTGACAAATGCCCGTCCAAGCTGCGTATCGCCATCAAGGAACAGATTTTTGATAAAATCCTCCTCAACATTCAGGTACTGATAAAACAGCTCAGCAAGATTCTTCTGATCGATATCGTTTCGGTACCGCATCAGGGAAAACTCGAAAAACCCGGCCATGGGCGGCGGCAGTATGTAGGTCACGTCTCCATTCTGTTCGTAATCGAGGAGAATGCCCCTGTCCGCCAGATCGTTGAGCACCGTCCGGGCATCATGCAGGTGCATGCGCCATATGCCGGCGGCCCGTGCAGCGGTAAAGGGTTTGATGGGGAGCAGCGACACCAGCTGTGCCTCCCGCTCGGAGAACAGCACGTTCAGAATCTTAAAAAGCAGTTCTGTCGGCGGCGCCCCCTGGGGGAACTGGTTCAGGCGTTGTGCCAGATTATGGTAGCTATTTGATTTAATGGTATTATGATGGGCCATCAGTCTGAACTCTCACAACTCAATTACAGGGTCGAGTCGTGCGTTTGCTTCATCCTCGCACAACACTGTCCATTCCTGTGAAATTTTAAACGGCTGCGATACTGTGGTGTGCTATCAGACAAGCGATACGACGTGTTTTTCTGTGCGACCTGATAATCAGGTAAAGACCCGACAACAATAATCGTGTAAATTCTTAGCATTGCGTGGGGAGAAGGTCAAGATAATTGCTGCGCAGAATTTTAAATTCACTGCAAAGAACCGGGATCGTGGCTGACGGAGCTGGGCACGGCGTTCAGCGTGATATGCGAAACTGGGGATGAGTTCACTGTCCATGAGCCCCATCCCCGGGACAGCGGTATACCAAGGTCGACACTGTCGATTCCGTTTTGCCGGTGCGGCACTTATTTAAACTTGATCGGTGTACCGACAAGCGCCGAGGTACTTGTCAATCTGCCGGCCAGCATGATATTTTCCGGTGTCAAGGTGGCGGTTTTGACCAGCGGCTTATAGGCGGCCTTCGTCATGATTGTCCCGGAAAATGCCTTATTGGAGTTTTTGACGACCTTCGCATAAAACTTCTGCACATTGGCTTTGCTTACAGGCACCAGCTTGTAAGTCTTGGCATTTTTCATGACCTTCGATGCAAGGGGTTTCCCATACTGTTTGAAGGGAATGCTATCCTTGATCCGAACTCCCCGATCCGTCTTGATGATAAAATCCATCATGATTGTGTCATTTACGACAATTAAATCCTTGATCATATCAATCTGGACCATGGGGTCCAGCATCCCCACGGGAGGCACATTGTCTATTGTACAGACAAGCTTTTCTGTCACCGTGCATTTGCCGGTTGAATCGCATTTGAACTCCGTGATGAGTTGGCATTTACAGCCATATGTCAGCAGCAAAGTCACCGTAAGCACCACAAGCACAATAGATACAGCACCACATCTCCGTACTTTTCTCATATTCCATCTCTCCTTTCTTTGGTTATTGTCTCGGTTCTGATAATAACTTCCGCTTGTGTGAAGAAAATAGAACAACCCAGGGGATCGGTCAACACAGTTGTTGCGCCGGACAAGTGGTGGAAATATATGACTCATGCGCTTCGTGACAGAACTCTGTCACGTGTGCAGATATGTCCTTTCCTCGTATTTCGATACGCCCTGGATGTATTTTGAGAATGAGCTCGGACATCACACGCAACCTCCGACGCCGCAAGGGCCATGAAAAACTGCCCGGCCTGCGTATGTTTATGTCCCGTTTCACTCCCATCCCTCTCTATAAGTGGAGCTAAGATTTCTTATACCAGAGACAGGGTCACATATCGGTCACAGCATCCTGATTATTTTTGGAATTATAAAAAGATGCGGGATTGTTGGAACGAAGACCAGTCAACCTCTCTTGACAATGAACCGCAATCGGCACAGTCAACTTGGAATGGTTGCTTTACGGCATTGTATGCAAACAGTGCAAAGGTCACTATATCTCCCAGGGCAGCGCCATGACACATTCTAACCGAAAGATCGCTCAAAAAGGTCATTAATCGCTTTGCGGCCTGCTTCAGTCAGGTTTCGCGTCCCCGTCCCGCAGAACGAATCACAATTGATCACGGGTACATCCTTTTCCCAGGCGTTGTCCTTCCACGTATACCAGTTCGCGCTGTCTTGATCGAAGACGCTCACCGGTCGGTTAAAGAATCTTGCCAGTTCAACAGCCCAGCCCGTTCCACCTTTCACGGTGCCGTCTTCCATGATTTTTCCCACGGCGATCACCTGAAAACCATTGTTGACCATATGGAAAATAACCTGGATTACTTTTCTGATCTTTTCGGCATGCGCATACCGTCTCCCCATACGGGTGGAAACAATCTCCATGCTGACATCACCACGTTTCAATTCCTCATCACTCAAGATTGTCACATTTCGTTCACGCGAGAGATTATATCCCGGGAATGAAAAATTGACTTCACGGATTCCCCACTTCTCTGCATTTTCTCCAAAAGCGGTTTCCGCGCCTTTCAGTCCACCACTGAAAAATTTGATGTTTGAACAGTCCTTCATTACTTTTCCTCCACATATTGTAATATTTAATTGTAATCGTTTCGTACACGTCTCTTCACACCGAGCATCGATGCAGGGTGTGCGTGCTCATCATACCCGAAAAAAGTTCCCCCACTGTCCGATGCAGGCAGCGGGTACCTTTCCGCCGGCTCTCAGAGTTCCACTCGACTGCCGAGAGGGTATATTCCACCGATCCCGCGATTCCCCGATTTTCACGGACTACCTGTCGCCACAATCGCGCTCTCGAAATCTGGGTCGTATCGGTAGCTGTCAGATGATTTTCGTGCTTTCAACCGGCAGGCGGCACCCGATCACGCAATCAATGCGTCTCCCTCTAAAACGCCATAATCGCATTATCCGAATGCACCTTGATGAAACGTGTGTATGTACAGAATATGTCTATGCGATAATCAAGCAGGACAGCGCTTCTATCACACTCGTGCATGCCTGTCAACAAATAGGGATGAAATTTTCTCCGATTTTAATCAGGCCAGGAAGTGCGGTCTGACTGTTTGCTTCTTGTCCGGGGAGAGATACAAATCTTCAATTTATTTTCGCGCGCATGATGGTTTCCGTAGCGCCTTCAAACGGGACGTTCTACTGGGGTCATGATGCAAACAACGGGACGAATGCGCCGGCCCATTGCCCATCAGTCATCGTTTGGAGTTGGCTGCTTCTTCGATTCATTACTATTGCTGCAGCCGGAATAGGGGTGGCGGGCTGCGGGTCGCTACAGGGACTTCGCAAGGCTGACGCAGTGTTCAAGCCAGTTCAGGGCCTTCTCCTTGTCGCGGAACGTTTCTACCCTGGCGGAACTGTCGTTCAACACAGCATAATTTTGCATCATGCTTGTGATTCCGTACACATAATCGTTAGGTGCATACACGGCCACGAACGATTTTTCGAATTTTTCGAACGCATCTTCAATCAGCCCGGTCAGCTTAACCATTTCATTGCTATTTAGATCGACTGAATCGCACTCTGACAGATCGATAAGTTCGGCATAAATGCCAGTGCTTTCGATGAGCGTATCGCTGGAACGTACCTTATTGCTCACAAGGTCGAAATCAATGTCATTGGCGACTTTTGTAAACACGATACCATCTTTCAGCTCTGACCAGATACACATGAAGATCATCTCCTTTCCGCATCAGTGATATGGTAATACTTCAATTCGTATTCGCCCGGTTCCATGATTTCATAATTTGTCAACATGCCCGCGTATTGCCCGTATGCCGAAATCAGCTAAACACCCCCCGCGTACCGCATGGCACACACCCTCTTAATGAATTTCATCTCATTCATAAATTAATCAGACACTCAATGAACACAAAAGATCACCCTGCCCCTTCTAGGGGAGCAGATGACATAGTGGGGATTTCATGACCTGCATACACACCATGCTCTTTGCTTACCGTCTGTCGTTTCTCAATCGGTTTACACACCCACATGATAAAGCATCCACCCGGGTGTATAGTGAATAGGAGGAGATTTTAAATATTTTATCGGCCGTGTTGAATAGATACTTTAAGACTATTTTAATTATATATATGCATTATACTACATACTTGATGGCATTGTTACTACTTAAATCAATATGCTTTAAGACACACAGCTATCATCATACTATGGCTTTCGATTGTACGTTCCTCGCTCGATTCGTTGTACTGCGTGAAAGTACCATATATAAGGTGCATCAAATGCGGCAGGGATGCTTCCGGAGGGAACAGGGATGCAGGGGGTCAAGTGAAAGGCTGACGCATGATAAAGATTTGAACGTCCGCCAAACGTCATATGAATTTTGTGTGGAACTATACCGGATAGCGGTACAATTCCCCAGGGAAGCACGATACGTGAGATACGGAAATCCCCGGCTTATCTTATTTCATGCCCACCGCTCGCCGGATGAGCGCGCCGCGCAGCCGGGTAAAAGGCTTTGATGTCCGGATCGTCAGGGAGTCCAGGTCGGTCGGGTAGTGGGTCAGGTGTTCGTAACCGTCACCGGTCACAAGAATGGTGTCCGAATGGCGCACCCCGCCGATTCCCGGCAGATAAATGCCCGGCTCGATGCTGATAAGCATATTGGCCGCAAGCACATCCGCACTGCCTTCCGCGAGCCAGGGCCCTTCGTGGTTACCCAACCCGAATCCATGGCCGGTGCGATGCAGGAGGTAGTCTCCATAGCCCTCATCAGTAAGAAAGCCCTTGACCGTGGCATCAATATCGGTACACCTTGCCCCGGGCTTGATGAGTGCGTATGCCTTCCGGCGGGCCTCCGACATGGCCGCAAACGCCTCTTTGACATCATCGGCAGCCGGTGCGGTAAAGTATGTTCGCTCGCACTCCGCCGCGTAGCCAAACACCCGATCAAGGCAGACCGCAATGTGCGGGCCTCCTTTCAGCCGGTCGCTGATGGCGGGAATCCCGTGCGGCTGCGCACTCAAGGGTGCGGGCCACGCTCCGGCAAGCACGCTCGTGGTCAGCACATCATAACCCATATGCTTCATGATCTGCATCTGCACCGCCCGACTCTGCGCAAACAGTTCAACTTCCGAAACGCCGTAATACGACGCCCGGATCACCTTGCCCACCGCCAAGTCGGCATAGCGGGCGGCCGTGCGGATCATCCGGACCTCCGCCGGGGATTTTACAAGACGCAGGTCCTCCACCAACGGCAGCGTATGACAGGTAATCGACCCGAGCCGGGCGGCGATTTCCTGGGGCAGGCTCGGTTCTACACCCAGAGTTGCGCTGCCTTCAAGCAGATCGAGTAGACGCTCCGGCCATCCCCGTCCCTCCGGCGAGGGGTAATCCCAGTAGGCATGGACCACCTCAATATTCGGCGCGGCCTGCAGGTGGCCTTGTTCCAGTGCGGGGACCAGCAACATGCACGGGGCATCGGGCCGCACGAGGATGAAAAACGGACGCTCAAGGGGTTCGTACGACACACCGGTGAGATAGAAGATGCTGTCTTGGCCCGACACAAGAAAGGCATCCAACGTGTGCGCCGCAACCTTCCGCCTCAGATTGGCCATGCGCGTCTGATATTCCTGCGGTGTGATTGCCATTGCGTCCTCCTTGTAAATCCCTGTTCCGGCAATCCCGGCCGGTTCCCACTACAGGGCCGTATCGTGTATCGACACCGGGTATGTGTTGCTGTGGTCGTGCACGACAGCCCGAGTATCCATGTGGTTCCGTCGATTACAACCCTGCCGCAGCCTTAAAAACTACTTTTCGGTGTGTTTGACCTCCAATTCAAGGTGATCGCGATATTTACGCTGCATCCCTTTCAGAAAGTTACGTAAAATCTGGTCCCGGCATTCACGGTAGTGTTTATGACCCGGCCGGCGAAAAAATGCACTTAATTCGTGTCGACTCATGCGCACATCCACCAGGGCCATTATCGCCAGGACATCGTCGGCTTTCAGGTTTAAGGCGATTTTTAATTTCTTGAAAATCATGTTGTTGGTCAAATGCGTCTCCGGTGCAGGCGGGGGCCCTTCTTTTTTGCCGCGGTTGGTGGTAATGAAGCCATTCAGAAACATTGCCAGGTGCGTGTCGCTTATTTTTTGAAACGCCGGATCATTATCCTTTTTTAACCAATCGCTGATCTGCGCCCGCGTTACCTGGAGTCCCGCCTCGCCGAATATTTGAATCATCTGCGCATCGTCAAAATCGAAGGTGTAGCGGATACGGCGTAAGATATCGTTCGTAATCACAAATATACTCCTATCTCAATTATAGTGGTGTTGCACTTGCTTGCAGTATAGCACGGAATCGGCGGTATTGGCTGACAAATATGCACCCATGGATCGCGCGTAATTGTTGCTCAGGATAACTGCACGACGGACAAGACAGGCTTCAGGCACGACAAGATGCAATTATAAGTTCTCAATGTTAAATTGATGGTTGGCGGCAGAATGCAGTTATTAATACCCAATTTTGAATTATCTCCAGCCCGTAGGTCTCGCCCACAGCCGTGCCGGGGGCACTGCCGGAAAAAACGGCAGAGCGATGGGCGCCCTGCCGTTGCATTGCCCTGGCCATGAAAAAACGCCCGGCCTCGTCTCGTTATAAATGCATGACAAACGCTCACTGTCATCCCATGCATCTCCTCACACGAGACGGCCCCATTCCGCCATTCGGTATATCCCGGGGGCGGCATTATTCATTCATGGTATCCATCATGCGAGCGGGTCGCTGCCGAAGCGGTTCTCACCCGGGGTGCCTCTCAGGAATCCCAGCTCCACCAGGACCCAGAGGTTCACCAGGGGGATCAACCCGATGAGGAGAAACCATCCACTGCGGTTGCGATCATGACATCGTTTGACCGACACCGCGATGGAGGGATACAGTGCCAGGAGGGCGAACAATCCGGAGGCCACTCCCATGCCCACGGTCTCGTCATAGGCTCCCACGGCGCTATCCAGCAGCAAGGCAATGATATACAGTGCCATGTATGGAAGGAAATATTTCAGCCAATACGTTGATCGCGGAATTCGCCCTTGAAGTGAAAACAAAAGTTGTGAAGTCGTCATATCTGCTCCTTTTCGATGCTGTGTAACCGGCCGGCCCATTGCCCGGAAATTCACCCGGCGACGGACTCGGACGTGGTTCCAATTTGCCCTGTAGTGGGACAATTCCCATGACCCGCATCAGCCTCATGGGCAACTGCCGATTTGCATGTTGTGGTAAAAAATGCCGTAAGGGCGTTGATTTGTGATTAGACAGGCGGTACGACGTGCCGTCCCCCTCTTGATATGATTATCGCCACAAGCCTCAACACCGATAATCGCGTAAATCCATAACACTGCATAAGGCCTTGGTCAAGACAAATGTGTACATTTCAACATATTGTCGTTCAACATACTACCGTTAGGAACGTATGATTAAAATAGAGACGGTGGGCAAGACCGGTCAACGAATAGACCATGGTCAGCTCAACGACCTTCTGGTGGAGAAACACATTGCAGGCGACAATACCGGCAAACACCCCGATGGACGACAGGACCGCCATATCCATGTCGGTAAAGCGTGTCTCCGCATCCGCGTGATCATCATGTGACGAAACCTTGTTGACCAGTTCGATATCACCCCGATGATTTTGTTCCTGCCGTTTAAGAGGGGGACACACACGACCGAACGGGCAGTACACCCCAGAAGCTCGCCCGTCCGGGGGCTGAAACGCCGGTTACAGCGCACATAGTAATAAAACGCCAGGCTTCCCTGAGAGACTATGCTTCCGGTCATAACAGTCCATCACACCTGTCTACTCACAGATATAAGGCCTCCGCCCGACATGAATTCCGATCGGCTTTTCATATCAAGCAGGCAGGGGGGCGGGCAGAAACTTCGCAGGCTGGTGGTATTCCTGCTTTAACTATTCCCCTACGACCTGAAAGCAAAAAACATGATCCTAGGATAAAATAGAAGTTTCTGCCTGCCTGTCTTTCATCCTGCCCGTTTCATGATTTTCGTCTCACCCCGGCCAGACCGGCGAGGCCGAACACCAACAACAGGGCCACCGAGGGTTCGGGAACAGAATAGGTAAAGCCGTAATAGGACCCGTCAATATTGTACCCCCCGACGATCATGCCGCTGTCGTTGATATCCCGGGCATAGGTACTGGTGGCGTCCGGTACGTTCAAGGTATCGTAAATGCCTGCCTGCATAACATACCCGTTGGTCGCGTACGTATTCATTTTATAGGTACCGACATAGTCGCCCTGCGTATTAATGCCGGCGATAGACGTTGCCGTGACACCGGCAAAGGGTGCTTCAACCTGCGCAAAGCTCTCGTTGGCATAGAGAACACCGTAATAGTCCTCCCAGTGAGAGCCATCCCACGTCGCACTGCTGCCGACAATCGTCCCGGCGTTATTGATGTCGTTCACCGTGGTCGACGTCACCCCCGGATATGCAATCGGTGTGACACCGCCGCCGCTCATAAGGAAACTTGCGAACGGATCACTGCTGTCGCCGGCACCGTACACACCGACGAGGTCGCCGTCATCGTTGATGCCGGTCAGGCGGGTATTCTCGCCGTTGTAATCGTAGGAATGGTAGGTGCCGTCATACCAGAATCCGTGCAGCAGGCCTTCGGCATCGCTGTAATAGCCGACAAAATCGCCGTTGTTGTTGATCCCGTTGACCACGGTAGAAGCGGCGCCGCCGTAGTCAATCGTGGAGAATACACCGTCGGCAATGCAATACCCGTGTGCGGTAGCCCCCCCGGTATAGTACCATCCGACGACATCACCGCGATCGTTGACGCCCGTGGCCTGGCCGCCGGTGGCTCCCGCCACGGGGATCGCAATGGTTTCAAAATACGCCGCCCCGTATGACGCTATACACACGATACCGACTACAATTATCAACATCGCCATGAAAATTTTCTTCATCTTCAGCTTCCTTTCTCTGAACTGCCATGCATCACAATTCATTATTTCATCAGTGTCAACTGCTACAGGAAGAATACTTTACCGTACCGGAGGTCACATATGAGTCACATATGAAATTTTTTTAATCTACATGCGAAAAAGGAGACGCTTTGCACAATGCTCAATGCCAAGGTTTAATTTTACGGATCATCTTTCGATTAGTTGCAAAAAGGTAAATTTCAGATGGCGAGGGAAAAAGCTTCACATGCACGGCACGCAAATCACGAGGAATAGGCGTCACGCAGAGGTTGGATTGTTTACGACACAGCCATCACTATCTGCACATCAATTTATGAGTGCAGGGATAGGCTCCAACTATATCGCATAGCAGGCACGATGGGGTCTGTAAATAATGCATCTTCGCATTTTAATGGTGCACGAACACACTGTTGCCTATCTATTGGTTTATATGATTAAACTACATTATATAATTTATAATTATGCATTTTGGCATTATCGGGAAGGGTAGGGTGCGATTCTAATCGTCTCCGAGTTCTTTTTGTGCTGTTATCATTTCTCAAATAAATTAATTTCATTCTGGGCTTGCCTTCCACGGCTACTCAAAACCTTCGACTGGCATTATTATTGCTGCATTTGAAAAAGCGCTGTTGCTATTCGCGTAAAGGAGGCACCATATGACCACAGGAAATACAATCGGTATAAACCCTAAACAGCTTTTTACGCCCTATAGAATGAAAAAGTTGATGATTAAGAATCGCTTCATGCGTTCAGCTATGGATCTTTCAATGGCAACGTATGACGGATTTGTCACGGAAGATCTCGTTGAGGTTTATAAGGATGCTGCGCAGGGAGGTGTCGGTTTGTTTTGCACCGAATGCCTTGCAATACATCCCACGGGAAGAATTTCAAGCAGACAAATGGGGATATGGAGTAACGAGCATATTGTCGGATTATCCAGGTTGGCTCACACCATTCATGCGTATGGAAACGGCTGTGTTATCTGGGGGCAGCTCGGAACGGAGGGGGCTCATCAATGGGGTTACTCCTACGGTCAACAGGATGCGGGAGTGAGTGTCGATACACTCGAAGAAGAGCAGATTAATAATTTTATTGCGGCATTCGCTGACTGTGCGGCCCGCATTCAGGAAGCAGGCTTGGATGGGGTGCATCTCCATGGCGGTCATGGATATCTGATATCTCAGTTCCTCTCGCCGGCAATCAACCACCGAACAGACAAATGGGGAGGAAATCTCGAAAATAGAGCACGCTTTGTTCTTGAAATTTATAATGCCGTTCGTCAACGTGTTGGAGAGGATTTCCCGTTCGGGCTCAAAATGAATACGGCAGATTTTCTCCACGGTGGACATTGGATCAAAGATACGTCCCGACTCGCACACATGTTCTCCAATGCCGGCTTTGATTTGATCGAGATGAGTGGTGGTATGGGATACATGATTGAGCTTCGTGAAGCGTTAAGAAAAAAAGTAGGACCCCGAGAATATTACTTCGTTGATGCCATTCCCGCATTCCGCAATGCCATACAGGGCACAGACACCGCGCTGGCCACCGTTGGAGGCATCAGGACACCAAGTGTAATGGCAGATTTGCTGGAGCAGGGTATCGATCTTATCTCTTTGGGGAGGCCCTGGCTCTGTGAACCGCACCTGGCAAACCGCATCGATGCCGGTGACGTTCGCCCAGCCAAATGCATATCGGGTCAGCAAATTTGCAATCTTTGCCTGACGAAACTTGCGAAAGGGTCGGTTCAGTGCGTGAAGTTCTATCCGGGTGATTGTCGCATGACCTGTCCCATCGATCAGAACAATCCCGATTATTTATCACTGATGTTGGAAAGCCGAATGGAAGAGGCGCTGGAAGTAATTAAACGCGACAATCCCCTTGCCAATACTCTGAGCAGGGTCTGTCATCATCCCTGCGAGAATGCTTGCAGGGGGAAAAATGGAGAACCTCTTGCCTTAAGGGATCTGAAGCGCTACGTTACGGACTATGGCCTGGATCACGGGTACATGCTCGAGACACAACCAAGGACAGCACAAAACCTGAACAAAGTTGCCGTGGTCGGTTCGGGACCTGCCGGCCTTACGTGTGCGTTCTACCTGGCTCAGTGGGGATATCGCCCTGTTGTCTTTGAGAAGCTGTCGGTTCTTGGTGGCATGCCTTCCTGGGCAATTCCAACCTATCGCCTGCCCGAACAGATCCTGAAGGCTGATATTGCGTATGTTGAAAGTGCAGGAGTAGAGTTTATCACCGGCATAACAGTCGGTAAAGACATCGCCATAAATGACCTCTTCGACAAGGGGTATGATGCAGTTTTTCTTGCCTTGGGCGCCTCTAAGAGCAAATCCCTGAAGGTAGAAGGCAATGCGTTGCCTGGCGTGATGCAGGGCCTTGATTTTCTTCGGACGGCGAAAGAGGTCAAAAGACCTCGTGTGGGCAAACAAGTGGTGGTGATAGGCGGTGGAAATGTTGCAGTAGACGCTGCAATGACAGCCGTTCGGCTCGGAGCTCCAGACACACTGATAGTGTGCCTGGAGTCCCAGAATGAAATGCCTGCCCATCGAGAACAGCTGGAAGAGGCCATGGAGGAAGGTGTAAAAATACTTTCCGGTTGGGGCCCACTGCGTATTCGCGGTGAAAAAGAAGTGGAGTCCCTGGATTTGATCAAGTGCCTATCCGTCTATGACGACAACAATCTATTCAACCCCACCTTTGACAATTCAACAACCATGACGGTTGCTGCAGACACAGTCATCGTGGCCATTGGTCAGATGCCGGACACGCACCTGTTCGAGAAAAGCGGAGCCTGCAGGCCCGCTCTTGCCGCAGGAGGTCTTATTTCTGTCCTGTCGTCCAGCCTGGAAACAAATGTTCCCGGTGTTTTTGCCGGGGGTGATGTTACAACGGGGCCACGGAGTGTGGTAGAGGCGGTCGCCGCAGGGAAAACAGCGGCAGAATCAATTACCAGATACCTTGAAGGACGCGACCAGGAACGACACGCCCCCTATCGGCCTTATGTAAAGATGACACATCCCGACGCATTCGCTCATTCCTCAGATATCACGTTCAAAGAGAGCTCAGAACGTGCGGTGGCTCCAAGAAGTTCGCCTGCTGATCGTTCCCGCAATTTCAATGAAATTTCCAAAACTCTGACCGCAGATCAAGCACATGCTGAAGCGAAACGTTGTATGAAATATGATCTGGAACTCGAGTCAGAAAGTGCAGCAAGACTCGAGCAGATGGGAAAGGCCGCCTTTGTGCTCAACCCGGAGGATGAGATACATTAGAAAGTGCAAGGGTGCGGCAACGTAGTTTTTTTCGTAAAATCAGGGTAATAAAGCGTAAAGCCGCTGGCGTGCATGATGCAGCATATTGCTCTCTTGTCATGAAAAATACAGTCACCCCGTGCCCCTCATTGCGACGAGAATCCCAACGCGTGAGGTGAACAGAAAAACGGGTATGGGCCTCATCGACCGCGCCGACGGCGGGGGCGAGTGCGTCGGTCCTGCGGTGAATGGTTCACGCGTCCACGGTCTGTCAGGATTTGCTTCTGCCGTTCCCTGCCGCGGACAGTTTTCTCAACGAAACAGGGGCTGCCCGTGAAGGAATCCCGCTCTGTCCAGTACATGAGGGTGGAATAGGTCGACGGGGTGGGGGTAAATATCTGGATCTGTTCGGGCAGGAGCCGGAGATCCCGGAGGGCGAATGCCCGGAGGTTCCGCATGTCGTCTTCCGTACACCCGGGGTGCGCCGCAATCAGGTAATAGGTGAGAAAGAGGGGGGTTTTCCCCCGGGTGGCAAGGGTCTCAAACAGGTTCTTGAATTTGAGCAGCTCCTCCCGGCCTGCTTTACCCATCGTCCGCAGCACATGCGGTTCCGAATGTTCCGGCGCCATCTTCAACTGCCCGGACACATGGTAGCGGACAACCTCCCGCAGGTATGCGGTACCGTGTTTTTTATCGGCCAGCACCAGATCATGCCGTATCCCCGAGGCAACGACAACCTTTTTGATGCCTTTGATCGCCCGCAGGGCCCTCAGGAGGGCCATCTGTTTTGCGTGATTGACGGGGAGCTTGGCACACACCTTTGGGAAGAGACAACGCCGGTCGGGACAGCCCCCCTCTTTTTCCTTTCTGGTACATTCGATACCGTACATGTTGGCCGTCGGCCCGCCCACATCCTGTATGATACCCTTAAAGCGGGGGTGCAGCGTCAATGCGCGGGCCTCCTCAAGGATTGACGCCTGGCTGCGCCACGTCACCCTGCGTCCCTGGTGGACCGTGATGGCGCAGAAATTACATTCCCCATAGCAGCCGCGGTGCGTCGCAATGGCAAAGCAGATGGTCTCCAGGGCCTTCACTTCACCGGCGCTCCGGTAATAGGGGTGGAGATCACGCTCATAGTCGAAACCATGGACGGCATCGAGCTCTTGTCCGGTCAGGTGCCACGCCGGCGGGGTCTGCACGAGGTAGCGCGTGTCCTGCTGCTGGGCCAGCGTGCGGGCCGTGACGGGATCATTGTTGCGATAAAAGAGGTGGAACATGCGGGTAAAAGCCTCTTTGCTGCCGGCAACTACTTTGAAGGAAGGCAGTTCCAGACAGCCTTCGGGCATGGTACGAGCGATGTAACAGAGGCCCCGCAGTTCGCGGGGGTCGCCATCCTCGTCGAGGCAGGCGGCCAGGTCGCACACGGCACGATCGGCCATGCCATAGAGCAGATAGTCGGCCTTTGCATCGAAGAGAATGGACCGGCGTATCGCGTCGGACCAGAAATCGTAATGGGCAATGCGGCGCAGGCTGGCCTCGATGCCGCCCAGGACGATGGGGCACGTGTGTTTGAAATATCGCCTGATGAGATTGCTGTAGACAATGGTGGCACGATCGGGACGCCGGGTATTTACATTTCCGGGTGTATAGTCGTCATGTTTGCGCCGCCGACCCGTGGCGGTGTAGTTGGCCACCATGGAATCGATACAGCCCCCCGTCACACCCCAGAACAGGCGCGGCTCGCCCAGGCGGCGAATGTCGTCGCCTGCCGCCGTGTCGGGCTGGGCAATAATGCCCACACGATAACCCGCATTGAGCAGGATTTTACCAATGACGGCCACACCGATAAAGGGTGAATCGATGTAGCTGTCGCCCGTAACGAGGATGATATCGAGCCGATCCCATCCAAGGGCGTGTATTTCCTCTGGTGTGGTGGGAAGAAACATACCGACATTCCTGTACAGCAAAAATCAGGGGGCCGTCCGCGCACTCATAACGGCACCTACCGGCCAAGGCTGCAGCTGAAAGTTAAGAGTACATCTTTGAGACAGTCTGTCAAGGGAATTCAGGGATCCGGAAAGGATATGGGCGGCACGTCTGCACTGCAGCGGCGTGCACACTCAAACACCACGCACGCTGCAGGATACACAGTACAGAGAATCAACACGCACCCACGCGGACACAGTGGTTACGAATCGATTATCCAAGCTTTTGGCCCAGAATATCCCGGATGAGTTTGGGGTTTGCCTTACCCCTGGATGCCCGCATGGCCTGTCCGATGAGAAACCCGAGGGCCTTTTCATTGCCGGACCTGAAATCATCAATGGCCTGGGGATTATCGGCCAGTACCGTTGCCACGATTCCCTCGAGTTCACTGGTATCCGATACCTGCGCATAACCGAACTGTTCCACAATGGCCTCCGGCGCGTCATTACTCTCGAACAGCTTCGACAGGACATCCCGCGCCGACCTGGCATTAACTTTATCACCTTCGAGCATCGCCAGAAGGGCCGCCAGCCGTTCCGGTGTGACAGCGGTGACCGCGATGGTTTCGTCTCTCTCCTTCAGGGCCGGAAGAAGCTGTGTGGCGATCCAGTGGAAGGCTGTACGTGGTGACACGGCGTATGCCGTCACCGCCTCAAAATATTCGGAGAGGTCCCGTTCCGCACTCATCAGCACCGCTTCATCACGGGTCAGCCCGAACTGCGTGATAAAACGTTCCACCTTCTGGCTCGGCATCTCCGGCAAACGGCTCCGGACATCGTGCAGCCATTCTTCGGAAATAGTGATACGCGGTACCGACGGATCGGGGACACAGGGACCCTCGAACTTGCCCCGCATGGCCGTCGTGATCCGCTTGTCGGGATCCCACAGGCGCGTGTGGAGCACGATCGCCTCGCCGGCATCGACACGCTCCGCCTGTCGGGTGATTTCGTATGCGATGGCGTCGCCCACATTATGGACGGAATTCATATTCTTGACTTCCACCTTGGTGTTGAACTCGTCCGATCCCCGCGGACGAATGGAGATGTTGGCGTCAACCCGCATCGTCCCCTGTTCCATACTGCATTCGGCGCTCCCCACGTAACGTATCTGCGACCGCAGCGCCTTGATATATTCCATAGCTTCATAGGGAGTCCGGATATCCGGCTTGCTGACGATTTCGACCAGCGGGGTGCCCGCCCGATTAAAATCGACGAGGCTTATGGGTGTCCGGCCTTCCGTTTCGTGTACGAGTTTGGCAACGTCTTCTTCCATATGGACCTGGTGGATGCCGATTTTTTTCGGACGGCCCTCTTCGTCGACGATATCAACCCAGCCGTGTCTGGCAAGCGGCTTGTGGAACTGGGAAAGTTGAAACCCCTTGGGGAGATCGGGATAATAATAGACCTTCTGATCGAAGGCGTTTTCTTCCTGAATCTCGCAATTGAGTGCCAGCGCCGCCAGGGTGGCCTTTTCGAGGACCTCTTCGCTGAATCTGGGAATCGCTCCGGGAAGCCAGAGACAGATGGGGCAGGTATTCCGGTTGGGCTCATCACCCGGCCTGTTCGGGCAATCACAAAACATCTTTGTGTCGGAATTGAGCTGCACATGGATTTCAAGACCGATAACCGCTTCGTACTTCATAGTTACTTGGCTCCTTCTGCGACGTTCATGAGATATGACGCAAATGACACGAGGCGCACATCACCGAGATGGGGTGCACACAGCGTGAATCCCGGGTCCGTTTCCCGCCCGAAAAGCACGCCGGGAATGTGCATTGCCGGGTGCCCCGTCACGTTGGCCGGCAACGCCGACGCACAGAACTCATACAGATCGTTAACGGTGCACACATCGGACGGCGGCATACCGTTTCGTAAGGTCGGACAAAGAATAAAATCTGCCACTTTATACAGCGCGTCGGCCTGCTGCACCAGGCGCGACCTGATGCGACAGGCATTTTCGAATGCCTCATAGTTCTCGAACTGAAAATACGCACCCTGGAAGAGGTAGGTCTTCACCATCAGGCCAAACGATTCGGCCCGGGATTGCAGATACATGTCGTTCCAGTTTTTTGACGCCGGTGCCCGATGCCCGTAGCGTACACTGTCATATTTTCCCGCACTGGAAGAAGCCTCTACGGAACCGACAACGGTATGTACCGCAGGGAAAAGTCCGTAATCCTCCACGCTCAGTTCCCGGACTGTCATGCCCGTTTCCTCCAGCCGGGTGACCACTGCCGTGAAGGCGCGTGCCTCATCCGGATCGAGCATTTCAAGGGCTTCACGGACGATGCCGATCGTCGCAGAGGTCGCTGGCCGGCTTGCAGGATCGTTGAAATCGAGGGTTGCCGGTGACATGGAAAAATCGCGGTCGTCGTGTCCGGCAATTGCCTGCAGAACCGCCCCGATGTCTGTCGGTGTCTTCGCGATGATACCGAACGATTCCATTGACGGCACCAGCCCGATGAGCCCGTACCGCGATACAATCCCATAGCTGGGCTTGAAGCCGTACAGCGCCGCTGCGGCAGCAGACAGGCGGGCCTCGCCCATGGTGTCCGTCACGAGGGCGACGTTTACCGCTCCGTCAGAAACCGCGCGATGGGCCGTATCACCCGCGACACCGAAGCCGAGTTCGTTCATGCGCGTGCTGCCGGTGATGACGGCGCCGGCGTTTCTGAGGCGCCCGATGACTGTTGCATCTTCAAGGGCAACATAGCGCTCGAGGGCCACCGACCCGGCCTCCGTCGGCCATCCCCGCACCGACATGTTGGGCTGAATGGAAACGGTCAGTCCCTCAAGTGATCCGCCGCGGACGGCTGCCGGTGGGTCCTGATCGACATGGATAAATATGTCTCTGGTCATGATACAAACCTCATACGAAAATAATCAAAAGACGATGTCGTGCGTGCGTATACCGTCTTCTCTGTGCGGCCTTCTATTCGAGAATACTGGCAACCTTGAAAAAGTCTCCTTTCACGGCGGGCGCGTTGCGGAACAGCTCGCCATTCTCGACCAAGGTGCTGCGCCGGGCCTGCGGCGCCTGTCTCATTCTGTTTGCCACGCTCACGACGGAAAACAGGGGCTCGTCATCACCCCTGCGGTCATTCACGATCCCGGCAAGTTCCCGGGCTGCGTGCAGCACACGTTCTATCTGCGGACGTTCGTCGGCGGTGACGGCAATGCGCGACACCCATGACAACGAATCAATCAGATCTCCTTCCTGCGTCGAGCCGGGCAGCGGTTTCTTGTCGCCCAGATCGAGCAGGCCGAGTTCTCCGAGCTGCTCCTGCGCGACTCCCGACGGCGCTTCGGTCAGTGGGCAGAAGGCGCTTCGATTCTTGGGAAAGGCGATCACTTCCCGGATGGATGCACTGCCCAGGATCATGGCGACGACGCGATCCATCCCGAGGGCAAGACCGCCGTGCGGGGGCACGGCATAATCGAAGGCCCGCAGGAAGAAGCCGAACTTTTCTGCCACTTCACCCTCCGACAACCCGAGCGCCTGAAAAATCCGGCGCTGCACATCCTTGCTGTTGATACGAATACTCCCGCCGCCGAGTTCCTCGCCGTTGACCACCAGGTCGTAGGCCCGGGAACGCAGTGCCAAAAGATCATCGTGGTTGGCGGGATCGAAATCGGTGCGGTCCGGAGCGGTAAAGGGATGGTGGCTCGACGTGATGCCTTCATCCGTGGCCTCGAACAGGGGAAACTCGGTAATCCACACGGGATAGAACGAATTGTGGGGAATCAGATCAAGGCGTTCCGCAAGGTGCAACCTGAGCAGTCCCAGGACCGACGTCACAAGTTCATACGACGGATCGGCGATCATGATGATGACATCGCCGTCTTCGGCGCCAAACCGCTGCAGGATCCTTTCCTGCTCTGCAGGGCTGAAGAATTGTACGATATTGGAATCGAGGGTGCCGTCTGTGACGCGCATCCACGTCATACCCTTGGCACCGAATTCCGGCACGATCTGTTTGGCATATTCGTTCTGCAGTACATTTTTACTCAGCTTGTCCGACTGTCCCGTAATGTTGATACCCTTGATGGACCCGCCGCGTTGGAGAATCTGCCTGAAGATTCCATACGAGGTGTCGTGAAAAATATCCGTGGCATCGATAAACCGGAGCCCGAAACGGAGATCGGGCCTGTCGGAGCCCGTCGTATCGATGGCCTCCCGATAGGTCATGCGCGGAAACGGCCGCGGCAGGTCAACGCCGCCTATCTGAAACATCCGTACCGTCAGTTCCTCTAAGAGATCGTAAATGAATTCCTCATCGATGAACGATGCCTCGATGTCAAGCTGCGTGAACTCGGGCTGCCTGTTGGGACGCAGATCTTCGTCACGGAAGCATCGCGCAAGTTGATAGTAGCGTTCGAACCCGCTCACCATCAGGAGTTGTTTGAAGAGCTGCGGTGACTGGGGGAGGGCGTAAAACTGTTTTTCATGCACCCGGCTCGGCACCAGATAGTCGCGGGCACCTTCGGGCGTGCTCTTGGTCAGAATAGGGGTCTCGACATCGATAAAGCCCCTCTCGTCGAGATAGTCACGCACACACTTGAAAATCTTATGGCGCTTGATAAAATTGTCCTGCATGGAGGGTCGTCGAAGGTCGAGATAGCGATACTGAAGCCGCAACTCCTCCGCCACCGATTCTGCCCCTTTGGCCGCGGCCCCGAGGACCATGGCCTTTTCCGAAATGGGAAAGGGGAGGGTCTCGGCATGACTCAGAATAGCAAGCTCGGATGCGGCAACCTCTATCTCACCCGTATCGATATTCGGGTTTTCGGTTCCCTGCGCCCGCTCTATGACTTTGCCCGTGACGGCGATACAGAACTCGCTGCGCAACTGTGCCGCCTGACGGCAGACACGCTCCGGAGAAACCTCCGGGCTGAAAACGACTTGTACGATGCCGCTCCGGTCGCGGAGGTGAATAAAGAGCACCTCACCATGATCCCTGAGGGCATCAACCCATCCCGCTAATCGAACCTCTCGATTTACATCGGCGCTGCCAAGCTGCCCGCAATGGCGACGGTCCCGGTACATCATGCGCTGATAGTCCTTTCTTACTGTATTGGTTACCACGCCATTGTCATTACCCGTTCCCGCGCACTCCACTCCATGCGGTCGCACCCGGAAATATGACGAAGCGTGGATAAATACTGTTCTGCAGGCTGGAATGGTCGCCGCTGCTACCGTAGAAACGGCACACACGGGGACGCTGACACTCCCTCCAACCTGCTTCTCGGCGGACGTTATCAAACCTTGTTGATTGTTTCAAGGCAAATATGCACCGCCGCGTCAGGACAATACGCTTCTGCCCGCGGCCGGTGTTGCCGGGTCACAAACATTTTTTATTGACAGGGCCTCACAAATTATATATTTAGTGTACAAAATACGTAAGTATACGTATGACGATTGCACAATGTTTCTGCTCGTCAAGGCCTGCCATATGGCCCACGGCCTGTTCAAGCAACGCATCCGGAAATATGGATTGACCCCAATGCAACACTGTCGGGGATGCTCGATCGTCTGCCCGAGGGAGGGTGGTTCGACAGGCGGACCCTCAAGATTTTCCTGACATAAAAGGGAAGAGATACTGCAAACACGCTGCTGGAGATGCGTGATACGGCACACGAAGAGGTACTCGGCTCGTTGAAACTGGAAGAACGGGTCCTCTTGGAGCGTATGCCAAGGGATCTGCAGCACTGAAAATTTTTTCACCATATATTTCGTATACTAAATTTTGGAGGGTGGGGCATGAGTAAGGATGTAATCAGGAAACTGGGGTGCACACTGGGCGCCGATGTCGTCGGATTCGCCGCCATTGAGGATTACCGGTCCGAACGGTCGCCGGATCCGAAAACTTTGATGCCGGGGGTCAAATCGTTGATCGTGCTCGGGTACCGGGAAATCGACGGTGCCCTCGACACTGACAGCGATCGTACCAGCCTGTCCACCCGCATGGGAGCCATGGAGCTGTCCACGGCCAACAACTACCGCCTCGCACGCTTTATCGAAAACGAATTCTCGGTCCGGGCAGCATCGGTTAATTTTTCGTATCCTTTGGATATGACACCCCCCACCCTGGGACTGGTCGGGGATGTGTCACTTCGTCATGCCGCCGTAGCCGCCGGTCTGGGCGTTTTCGGCCGGCACAACCTAGTCATCAATCCCGAATTCGGCAGCCGTCTGATTTACACGGCCCTCTTGACGGAACTTCCCTTGACGTCGGATCCTCCCGTCACGGATGATCTCTGCACCGATTGCGGTATCTGTGTCGAGCAATGCCCGGCAGGCGCCCTCGACGAAGAGGGCAAAACGGACGAGATGAAATGTCTCCGGGTCTCGCAACCCTCGGGGATCGGGAGCCTCATCGGATATCTGCGCAAATTTATCGGTGCCCCGCCCGAGGACCAGAAAAAGCTTCTCATGGACCCCAAATTTTTAAGCCTCTATCAGGCATCGTTCATTGGATTCCAATACCAGTGTTTCCGCTGCATCGCCTCGTGTCCGATCGGAAAGAAAAAGCGCCGCTATACCAACACAAAAGGAGCACCCTGCTGAGACGTATCGACACTGACGGGGCGAAAACGGTGGATATGACGTGAGGAAAAAGGCACGGTTGCGTTTTGTCGGCGGGTGGTTTATAGTCAGGCGGTAAAATTTGCCGATATTCACCGCACATGCAGGGGGGCGACATACCATGTCGAGTGAACTGATGATCCTTATCATCACGGCCGCATCCATCGGATTTTTTCACACCCTGCTGGGTCCCGATCACTACGTGCCCTTTATCGTGATGGCCCGTGCGCGCCAATGGTCGCTTCTGAAAACCAGCCTGATTACTTTCCTCTGCGGACTCGGGCATATCGGAAGTTCCGTTGTCCTGGGCCTCGTCGGAGTGGCGCTCGGCATCGCCGTCACGAAACTTGAATTCATTGAATCGTTCCGCGGGAACCTGGCGGCCTGGGCCCTCATTGCGTTCGGGCTGATATATTTTACGTGGGGTGTGCGCAAGGCATTCAGGAACCAGCCCCACGAACATCTTCACATGCATGCCGATGGCAGCACCCACACACACCGGCACACGCACACCGAAGAATACACGCATGTCCACGATGGAGACACCGGCAGCATCACCCCTTGGGTTTTGTTCACCATATTTGTCCTTGGTCCCTGTGAACCACTGATTCCGCTGCTCATGTATCCGGCGGCACAGGAAAGCATGAGCGGCCTTCTCTGGGTGACGGCTGTCTTCGGGCTGGCTACTATCATGACCATGCTCGGCATTGTCATGATTTCCACCTTCGGCATCAGCCTCCTGCCGGCCAAGCGCATGGAAAAATATACCCATGCCCTGGCGGGTGCCACTATCTGTCTCTGCGGTCTATCCATTCAGTTTCTCGGGTTATGACCGCATCGTGCTCCTCACCACACCGTCGCACCCGCGGCGGGAGTGCCGGACAGCCGACGGTGGGAGAAAAGTGTTGCAGCCTTCAAGAATTTTGAGCACCACCACAGACGTACCCCACACCCAGTCTAGAGGTCGTACGCCCGCGTGCCTTTCTTATACGGCGAGCGAGGCCATCCAGTCATAGACCGGCGCAAAGGAGCATTCTACCGGCCCTGCGGCGGGAAGCATGAAGACAAAACCCTTGCGCTGATCCGGCACCAAGGCGATGTGCCGGACGGCCCCGGGTTCCGGATTCTGCCGCAGAAACCCGTACAGGTGCTCACGAACGCCGTAGGTATCGTAATAAAGATAGAAATCGTGGCACCCCCACCGGATGGTATCTTTGCTCAGTTTCCAGGCATTGGTGATTGCGGGTCCGCGAAACCCGGCATAGCGTGCCTCAATCAGATGCCCCTCCCCCGGGAGCCGGGCCTGCACGTGCATGGTCACAAACAGACGGTCGTAGCGCATGATGAGGAACGAAAGGGGCATATACAGCCACGAGTGGCGCGGCAGGAGGGTCAGTGTGGCATCCACTTGCACCACCGAATCCCCTCGCCGAGGGTACAGACAGGCGTGACCGCCTACGCACCCGCCGATGCTGGTGAATGTCTGGTCATCCGGTTTGACAACGACAATCAGTGCATTGAAGACAGACAGCAATATCCTCCGATTATGCCGCACGCCCCAGTAGAGACCGTACGTCACCAGGCCGGCGAATGCAATGATGAGGTATACTCCTGACATCGTCATGTATGCATTAATATCCATAGCAATTCCTGCACGTCCCGTGCGCAGCCCCGCATGAAATTGCCTCCGGAGAGACACGGGTACACCCGCTGCCGGATGCCATACACCGTATGCAATGTACGTAACACCGGCACGCCGTGGGAAGCGAGAGCATGGGGGATAAACCCGAATGCAGCAGCAGAAATGAAGACCAACGGGGAAGGAAAGACCGACACGGCGAAATGCGAATTTGAATGATGCTTTTAATGAGTTAAAAACTTTCAGAGACCGCAGATCAAAGAATTAACCAACTACAGTATTTACCTTTATAACGACCGGCGAACTTATTCAAGTGTTTTTAGGGGGCACAAAAAGGACGGCGCACCTGCCAGGGCAGGCCCCGGGTAGCTGTCCCCAGGCGTGGAGAGGGCGCGGGCCACGTCACGGTTCTTCACTGAGAGCGAAAGTCTTTCCGAAAACGGACCGTGGGGACGCTTCACGACTTCTGTTTGGCCTTCTTCTTATGCGGCGCCCTCCAGTGTCCATTGACGGGTATCACCTCCAGGGTAATATATCCATCCTGCAAGACCGGTCGCACCCAGTCCTGGGTATCGATCATTGCATCGGGCTGCAGATTCTCTCCGGCAAGTGTGACCACGCGTTCGATGGCAGTCCGTTCGAGAAGCTCGCTCACCGAAAGTATGCCGCCTACGTCCCTGATACCTTCAAGTTCGATATAGCGACCGTCATTCCACGTGCTCCGGAGCCCCACCGCCGACATGGCACCGATGCATCCCTGGCCGGTTTCACCACGCCACCAGGTGAAGATGCCCAGTCTTGCGGACAGGGACTTTGCCTCGTCGAGGGGGATCACCTCCCGCTGGGCGCGATATCCGAAAGGTGGCAACTCCTCCGGTACCGCGTTCTGCTCGGCGATACACATACCCGGATTGGCCCCTTCGTTGAAATGATCTTCGAGAAACGACGTGGCGATCTTCGAGACTTCGTGCACCGAACAGGCGTGCATGACGGCATCGATACAGGCACTGCTGTTGTGCGATGTATATGGTATCTCCGGATGCACGAGAAGCTGGTGCCGCGTCACACGGCTTTTATGGACCAGTCCCTGACGGGTCAGTTCTTCCGCCAGCATCCGGGAGAGGCGCCCTGTACCGATACTGGTTGTATTGTCGGTATCATCAATGGCAATAAATAACTTCATACACTTTATATCCTCCGGTTGTAGGGTCTCTGCGTGAGGGTGCACCATCAAGGGGCGTATGTCGCGCCATAGATCGGTTATACGTGAACGGGCAAGAACATAGTAGCCCGCATTGAGCGCAGCCAGAACAATACATATCACCACATCATCGGCACCGAATGCTGCTGTGCTCAGGCCGGCAGTCAGCACTATTTTCACGCCTGCAGGCCATTGACGGACAATCAACCCGCCCTGTACGCACACGCGCAG
>Ga0272441_10004536_pt1 | contig 25004 bp, 24 predicted proteins | sample SSMProp6N_FD_193582 | JGI IMG/M metagenome (GOLD analysis project Ga0272441, IMG submission 193582) | Marine sediment archaeal communities from Little Sippewissett salt marsh, Falmouth, MA, United States - SSM-Prop-6N | ecosystem: Environmental > Aquatic > Marine > Wetlands > Sediment ...
AACGCGACCGCAAGCTCGAGGCGGCGCGCGAAGAACGCCGGCAGCGAAGACACTTGAAAACGGAAGCCGCCGTTGCGTAACGTGACGGTTGCCGGGCGAAACGGAGGCAGTGCTTGCTGGAGAGCGGCCTGCCAAGGGATACCCCGGCCAGGCTCATCAGACGATGAGAGGGCGTGGCGTACAATTGGCGCCACGCCCACCCAATCCTCATCGGATGATAGACCTGTTATGCCTTCTTAAACTCCCGCCCGAAGGGCGGAATCGGAGAGTGGATGCAACTGACCGCACTCACTTAGAAAACCGGGCAATGCTCCGGTTGCGGTTGAGACAACACACTTGTGGATGATCGCCGCACCTTCTGTCATTCCGGTTACGTGTATGCTCGCTTCGCCGCCGAACGGTCCCGCGGCTCATCGGCGGGCTGCAGGGCCTGCGGCTCGATCCGCATGTTCGGAACGCCGCACGCGGACCGGACACAAGGCTCCAGACGCTTGCTATTCGGCGCTCACGAATTCACGAAACACATTGCAACAGCGACCAGTAGCAGCGATACAGCAGAAGTAATCAGTTCCTCGATCGGCGCATATCGTGCGTCGTAGCATTCCTCGCGATGTTTGTGGCTTTCCGCACAGATCAATCGCATGGGACGTGTGTTCCTGTACGGAATTCCGTAGTGGGCAGCCATTGTCAGTGGATGGAAGGCGATTAGTATTGCAGCTCCAGCGAGAATGCGCAGCGACCACACTCCGTATGCTCCCCAGGCCAGCGGCACTACAACGCAGAAGGCAACCACGGACATAAGCGAGATGATGTTCAGTATGTCCGGTAACGGCAACCATGTCCTTCGATCCGCCTCGATGATGTTTATCTCGCGATTTACGCGCCAGCCGAACGCCGCGAATTGTAGACCCAGGAGTATTCCAGTGAGAGCCGTTAGGTCTTGAATGGTCATAGTCCCTCCTTGAGGCGCTTCAGCGCTCACATCCGGATAACAACGATCATACAGTTTCTTCATAGCACCTTTGGGCCGCGGGATTGCGGCATAAGGCCCGTGCGCCACCATTGGCATAGAGCCTGTATTTGGAGAGCATCAAATCATGCTATGCAATGGACGTAGGGGAATATATGGTCTCTGTATAACACCCCTTCGTTCTCCGCTCTACAAATCGTCCCCGGGGCTCTTGACACCCTTGCCGCCCCGGTTCAGAACATGAGGCTCTCGGAAAAGGGGACACGTAGTCGCGCCGGGGACGGCGCTTAGAACATGTCCCCTTTTCCCTTGTGGCCGAGAAGTTCCTGAACAGTCCTGATGTCATAGCCGCTATCGAGAAGTTGTGTGGCGAATGAATGCCGGAGAGCAGGCTTTGTTGAAACCGGACTGAGACCTGTCCCATAAGGCCATTCCCCTGGGTCAGCCCTGGGGGCTTGTGAAGAAATGGGCTCTCCCGCGTAACGCTGGCGTCCTCGCCGGCACGGGTGAGCGGAATTGCCGGCAAGATGCCGGCGTTACGGCGCGTTTCCGGCATTCCTTCACAGCCTCTGAGGGCTGCACTACATTCTCCGCGTTCCGATGACAGCATAGTATACCGCAGACATGGCACGGAGTCAACGGTCTGTGTTGACACGGACCGTGTTACCCGTTTCCCATGCAGTGGTCCTACTACATGGTTTCGGGGCGGTGCCCACGGCCGGATGCCGTGGGCGGCGCAGCATCCTGCGTCGTTGCGGCAACCGGCGGTTGGGATTCGTTGCCCCGCGTTTCCACACCAACGACGTAGACCACGGGCTGGCGGCTCTTGTAGCCCTTGCTGGCGCGCGTCGTGGGGATGACGATATCGCCGGTCTCGCGGTCCTCGAAGGCGTGCCAGTGCGACAGGTTGACGTCGTCTTCGTCGGGCTGCTTGGTGTCGATGGTCAGCACGCTGTCGCGGATGAGCCCACGAGTTTCGGGATCCACCTCGCCGATGACCAAGGGCCAGCGCGGGTGGTTGGCGCGGCAGTTGCCCTCGCTCAGATTTCCTATCCAGTAGATGCGCCCGTTCGAGTGGGCGAACAGCTCGGACATCGACGCGGGCGAGAAGAAGGGCTCGCCGTCGGAGTAGGCCCAAGGCTCGGGCTGGGTCCAGGTGTGGGCGCCGTCCCGGGACAGGCTGACCCACTTGTGACTCGGCCAGGCGCAGGAGGCGTCGCGCGGCCCACCGTTGCTGCCGCGCATCACGCAGAGGATCGTGCCGTCGGGAAGCTGCGCGAGCGTCGGTTCGTAGAGCCCCCGGGACGTGCGGTCGCCGTCGCCCTTGATGGGCTCGGAAGCATCCCACACGAGGTGATGGTCTTCGGTCCAGCGGCCGATGAGGACCATGCTGTCAAGCCAGTACCAGCCGCCGCCCGGGTTGTAGAAGCCCTCGCCCTTGGGATCGAGCGGCGGCGTCTGCATGGGCACGAGCACCGTGCCTTCGCGCGTGCGGATCGGACGGCAGCCCGAGTCGCCGAGGAAGAAACAATTCTTGCCGATATACACGCCGTCGATGGGGTGCTGTGGGGAGTACTCCTCTCCCTGCTGCACGATCGACTCGTCGAACCGATAGGTGCGGCCGCCGTCCGTGGACACGCGGTACCGCAAGTAGTACCAATACCACTGCCAGTGCGGCTCGTGCGCGCGCGGGTCCTTATCGGGCGTATCCATGCAATTGAACAGGACCACGATGTTGCCGTTGACCGGATCGCGCCACGGGGTGTGCGGGTTCCGGCGGTAGCCGTAGGGCAGGTCACGGTCGAAATCCGGGCTGACTTGCACTGTGTTCCATGTGCGGCCGTTGTCGGACGAGTAGGCGCCGTGCTTGATCATCTCGACGCCGGTAGGCTTCTGGTAGATCGCGCCCGACAGTGGCGACGTCGCCTCGATAGTCGTCTTGCTTTTGAGGGTTAGTACGCTCACTTCCCGCGTCGAGGCGTTCGAGTTCGCCAGTGCGAAACCTAAGACAACGCATGCGACAAGAAACAGCTTGACTGTGTGCTCCACCATGTTCTCCCTGCTCAACGCGCGGTCACGCGGTTGCGACAAGGGATTCTTGGATTCGGATTCCGACCCGCCCGCGACTGCGGAGCAAGACTTGTTAGCGAACCCCTTCACCTTGCTCGTTACGGTAGCACAGAAGGGCCTCTAAGAAAAGGGAAAGGTCTGTTCCTGATTTGTTCACGCTCCCCGGGACACGTCTTCCTGTGTTGCCTAGTTGTCGTGGTCAGTCTCACTCCCGGGCGAGACGGAGCACCGCCTGGCGCGTGGTGGCGTCGAGCCGAAATCGTAGCGCGTCGAGTCGGTCCAACATGGGCCCTACGGCATCCAGCTTACCCCGTTCCTTCGCCAGCAGCAGGAGCCCCAGCGTCCCGGTGACCTCGAGTCCGAGCACGCGGCCGTGGCGTCGGGCGTCCCGGTCATCGAGTAGAAGGAGCGCGCCAGGTAGTTCCAAACCGAGAGCAAGGACTTCCTTTTCGCCATCTCCAAGGTGGGTTACCAGGGGGAGCAATGCGGGCTATTGTACGGGGCGTATCTCCAGCCATGGGAGGTCCTCAGGGTCTGGCAGGGGAACGTTGCGTTCCCGCCCAGCTTTGAGTTCTGCGACGACGGCTTCGGGCACACCTATGGTGCCGAACAGCTCCGGCAAGAGGGAAAGCGCTTCGGCCTGGTAAAGATACTGGATTGGAGACGTGTTACTGATGACTGCGGGCATTGGTCACGTCCTGCTGCAGCTCTTCCGCATTCAGGCGGAACGTGTCCACGCCATACTCAGCGAGTTTACTAAGAAACAGGGGCTTGGGCATCCTGGCGAGACGGGCCGCCGCCCCGGAGGATAAGCGGCCCAGTTCGTACAGCTTGACGGCGGTAAGCAACTTCAATTCTTCACCGAACTGCTCCGCGGTGACGCCCAATGCAAGAAGGACATCGTCGCCGTACTCAACGGTAAGCGTTCTCTTCATCGCATGATTCCTTCTTGGCCGTGTGCCTCTCAAGTATACCAGACTTAAAGAATCGCGTCATGCTGCAGATCCCGCTCCTCTCGTCCTTGTGGCTCTCATCTATTGGTGGCGTCCGCACGCGTCCTCATGCACCGAACGATGGCGGTCTGTCGGGCCGTCCACATGCGAGGATGCACGATCGCCGTGCGTCCGGCGGCACCGCTCAGGGCGAATCAGCGAATCGCGCCCGCGTTGCGGCGTGGGTTCACTGCTTGATGGTCTGTCGGACGGCCGTCACGATTGCGCGAATGTGGTCCGGGGTGTTGCCGCAGCAGCCCCCGATGATGTTGGCGCCCGCATCAATCAAGCCGGGCACGTACCGGGCCATCGACTCGGGGGTCTCGGGAAACACGTCTACGTCGCCTTGCCGGACGGGGGCTCCCGCGTTGGGCTGAACCAGAATCGGGGCGTCCGGCGCTGCAGCGCGCAGTTCCTTGACGATGTCCATCAGGCCGTCGGGGCCTTGGCCGCAGTTGGCGCCGATCACGTCAGCCCCAGCTTCCAACGCGGCCGCGGCCGCTTGCGCGGGCGAGACGCCCATCATGGTGCGATTCGAACCGTCGGCCATCTTGTCGTAGCTGAAGGTCGAGATCACCTCAAGTTTCGTGTTGTCTTTGGCCGCACGGATGGCGAGGGTGGCCTCATCGATGGCCGTCATGGTCTCGATGCAGCAGGCGTCGGCCCCGCCGCGTTCCAAGGCAACCACCTGCTCCTTGAAGGCGTCGTAGAGCTGCTCTTCGGTGACGTCCCCCATCATGAGGATCTTCCCCGTGGGTCCGACGGACGCGAAGATGCGCAGGCCGGGTCCTACAGCTTCGCGGCTGATTGCCGCGGCCACTTCGTTTATCTCAGCGGCGCGGCCGGCGAGCCCGAAGTGCTCGAGCTTGAAGCGCGAGCCGCCGAAGGTGTTCGTGGACACCATGTCGGCGCCGGCCTCGGCATAGCTGCGCGCGATGTCGAAAACGTCGTCGCGGTGTTCAAGGTTCCACAGCTCGGGGCATTCCCCAGGCTGCATGCCCTTGGCCGCGAGAAACGTACCCCACGCGCCGTCCGAGACCAGCACCTTCTTCGACTCAAGCTCTTTGCGTATGGGATCCATGAATTGCGCCCCACTGGTTTCTTGTGTCTTCTGGTGGCGCACAACGCACCGTTGCCGATGGCCCTCACATCATACAGACAGGTCGTTGAGGGCGCCCTGTGGATCGGGCGAATACCCGTCCGCGCCAATTTTTCGCGCGAACTCGGCCGTCAACGGCGCCCCGCCCACGATCACTTTGGTGTTCGGGTCGTACTCTTTGACAAGTTTGACCGTGTTTTCCATATTGACCATGGTGGTGGTCAACAATGCGCTGAGCCCGACCACGCAACCGGGATTCTCTTTGACCGCGGCCAGGAATTTCTCCGAAGACACGTCAACGCCCAGGTCGACGACTTTCCAGCCGCCGCCCTCGATGACCATGGCCACAAGGTTCTTGCCGATATCATGCAGATCGCCCTGCACCGTGCCAATAATGAAGACGCCCCTATGGTGCGCCTCCCCGGATTCGAAGAAGGGCTTGAGATGCGCCATGGCAGTCGTCATGGCCTTGGCGGCCATGAGGAGGTCCGGCACGAAGACCTTGTTCTCGCTGAACTTCTGGCCTATGTTGCCCATGCCAATCATTAGGCTCTTCGAAAGGACGTCGTCCGGCGGGATGCCCTCCGCCAACGCGCGTTTGGCGAGCTCGTCGGCGCCGTCCTGCCCTTTCAAATCCGGCGGGTAAGGCGAAGAAGCATTTACTTTCCCGCGTTCGACACACATTGCAAGTTGTTCCAACAGTTCAGCCATTGCGCATTCTCCCTTTGACACCAGAACCGACGTTAGTATGTGCCTAACTCGAGTCCTCTTTCCACAAAAAACTTATAGCTCTCGTACTCAACCTGATCGGGAATGGAGTGATCCGAATGGAGCACGTATCCGTAGTTCCCTTTCACGACCGGGATCTTACTCGATAGTTCCTCTTCGATCTCACGCCGGTCATTGCCGTACAACGTGCGGACATCCACGCCGCCCATGAATGATAACCGATCTCCGTAGTCTTTGTACAAACGGACAAGATCCATGCCCGCCTTAACCTCGATGACCTGGAGGCAGTCAATCCCAGCCTCGATCATGCCCGGCACCAGGGGCGCCACGTAGCCGCATGAATGCATGACCACCGGCAGCCCCTGCGCCTTACAGTACGCTATCGTCTTGCGATGGCCGGGCTGAACGATTTCGCGGTACATGTCGGGCGACATGAAGGGCCGCTGTTTCAGGCCCATGTCTTCGTAGAACCAGGCCCCATTCGGCAGTCCCTCCTCCGCGAAGAGGATCTCCATGAGGTCGACGGTGAGTTGCGCATAGGTGTCGACCATGTCCTTGACCCAGCCGGGGTCCGTCAGCATCCCCATGAGCATGTATTCGTGGCCGCAGACCGGGTGCATCATCTCAAAGACGTTCACGCCGCCCCAGCACAAGAAGCGTTGGCGTTCCGCTGCGTGTTTCCTGGCATCGCGGAAGGCCTCGAAATTGATGCGCTTGGGGTCCGGGGTGAGAAACGGCTTGGCATGCTCCTCCCATCCATCGCGGTCTTTCACCAAAAAGTCGACGTGCTCCGGCGTGGCGTCGTGCAGCTTGTGTCTGCGCAAGAGCGCGCCATTGCCGTCGCGCTGCAAGATGGTCTCTTCCGTTTCTTCCACGGTTTCCGGCTCGAACTCGAGCTTCGCCACCGTGTTGAAGGGCCAGCACACCTGGAGGTCGAACCCGAAATGGTCGTCGAGGGCCTCGCCTTCCGCGATGTGGCCCTCCGTGGTCCACTTCTTGTGCGTATCGCCCCAGAAATGCTCAAACAGGCCTATCCGATCCACCGGTTGCCGTTTCAGGATGTTGCCGATACGCTCGACGCTCGTCATGGCCTCCATGGGTGCATTCCTCACGGCCTAGTACTTCGGTTCGCCGCCCACGCCAAACAGGTCGCGTTTTCTGTCGAGATAGTAGAGGTAATTCGCCAACGGCACGTTCGCCGGCACGCGGTGGTCCACGCCGGGAAGGAACCCGCCCTGTTCGACGTAGGGGCGCAGCCGCGCCAACTCCTTGTCGATGGCCTCCTTGGACTCGGCCAGCTTCATCTTGCACACGCCGCCCCACAGCCGGATGCGTTTGCCATACTTCTCGCGCAAGGCGCACGGATCGCTGCCCGCGTGGACCTCGACCGGAAACATGGTGTTGAGGCCATTGTCGAGCCAGGCGTCCACAATGGGCGTGATATTGCCGTCGCAATCGGTCGTGTACACGCAGCAGCCGTGCGCGACCAGCACGTCCGCGATACGGCGGTACCAGGGGCCCGCGACCGCCGCAAAGAAATCGGGGGAGAGAATCGGCCCTTGATTGAAGCAGATGTCTTCCCACCCCATGCAGAAGTCCACCTGGATATGCGGCAGGGCCTGCTCGAGCACGGCCACCGTGCACGCGCCGAACGCGCCGATGATCTCCGTGAGCAACTCCGGATCTTCGTACTGCATGATGGCGATGCCCTCGAACCCCATCAGGTTGCGTGCGACGCCCGCCATGCTCCCGCCGGTCACCCCCACCGGCGCGCTGCTCTTCCGCGCGCGTTCCACCGACGCCGCGAAATTCTCCCACCGCCTCGGATCGTCAGGATCAAGCGCGGCCTTGAAGGGTTGCCACGAAGCGCGGTCCTTCACGGGGAACTCGATGAAATAGGGGATCGACTTGTGCCCCTTCTTGCCCACCTTCGCCACGCACCCGTACCCATCGCGGTAGACCCGGTAGTCCTCGGTCTCCTCGATCGTCTCCTCTTTGAACGGGGCTATCGGATTCGAGTTTGCGCCGATGGTCGTCCAGTTCTCGATGCCGAAGTAGTCATACGCCGAGGCCTCGTCGACCACGTGTTCCGGCAAGCCCTGCCCGAGCCAGACCTCGAGCGTGTTTTCCCAATACCCGAACTCGAAGTTCGGCCGAACCGCCACGTCCTGGAAGAACATGGTCCGCCGGAAACGCTCCTTCAGTGTCACCACTCTTTGGTACTCCCGTCTATGCCGCATTCCTTATAAGGCGATCCTGCAAGGGCGTGCAGCCAATCCTTCATTTGCGCACGCCATCCCCTCCTCGCGAACCGAGAAAGCGTATCGAGCGCAGGGGATACTATCACGCGCACTGATGAATGACAATATTCACCGCCGGACCAGGGCCTCCCGCGCATGAATTAGAGCGGGCCTGACGACATGACGGGACTCAGCTCTTCAATCGTGCCGTGTTTCGTGCGGTAGTCGTAGATATCTTCCATGTCCTTGTACACTTGGAATACCTGGAAGAATCCGTGCCAATGCGCGTAGTCCGGCCCGTTCATCGCCGCCCCCTGCCGCGCCCGCCGGCCCGTGTGATGCCACAGGTAGTAGAAGAGCTCCTGGAATGGGTCTTTCCACGGGTCGTCTTTCACGAGCTTCTTAGCCTTGAGATCTTCCAGCATCGCGAGCGCTTTGTCGTAATACAGATTGTACAGATCAACGGCGCTGTCGAGCGCCGTCATGATAGCCTCGGTATGGGTGGCTGAGTGACACGTCTGGCAGACCTGAAGCATGAGTGGCCGGGCCGCCTGGCCGTTGCCCCGTTCCCCGCTGCGGATCTCGCTCCGCGGATGCATGAGGTCCCACTTGAGGCGCTCGTTGATGTTGTGCGTGGTGGCGAGCTTGCCGGTGCCGCTCATGTGGCAGGTGGCGCAGGTAGGCGCCGTGTAATCGCCCGCCTCCCAGGTGTCCGGCGCCGCATCCCAGTTCCAGTCATCGCCGTGGGTCAGGAAGATCTGGCCGTGTTTGCTGCTCAGGTAGATCTCGATGTCCGGATGATCCGGTCCAAGGTGGCAACTTGCGCAGGCTTCCGGTTTGCGCGCCTCGGCCAAGGCAAACGTGTGACGGGTGTGGCACACGGTGCAGTTCCCAATCCCGCCGTCCGGATACCGCATGCCGACACCGCCGGGCCACGTCTCGTTCACAGGCTTCCTGTCCGGGCCGAGTTTGACCTCCGTGCCGTGGCACATCTGGCATCCGGTGGCGCGTGCGGCGCGGTTTGACGGACCGCCCAGTGGGTTGCCGAGGAACTCAGCCCCTTCGTAATGATACATGAGCTTGTCCATCTTCGCGTCCTCGACCACCGGCGCGCTCGCAAGACGAGCATGCCCGCTCTTCGAGAACTGCTCCACCTCCGACGGATGGCATTTGCTGCATGCCTTGGGCGATACCATCGGCGACACAAAGGTGCCGGTGCCCCGCACCCCCGGACATTGGCCCGCCATGGGAGAGTTCTCGTTGACCGCGTGGCAGTCGTAGCACGAGACCGACACGTGCGCCATGCGCCCAATCCGCCAGCCTTCGACGATGCCGGGCGTTTCCTGGGCATGGCACTCGATACACTGCGCCTGCTCCGGCGTGTAACCTCGGTGGACGCTCAGCTGCTTTTCGCCCGCAAGCCCGACCGGACGTCCAGCGCTTTGTTCAGGAACGTCAGGCCCTTGGCCGAATGCAACCGCCAACAGGGAGCCCAACGCCACACTGTAACCGACGACACGCCTTTTCATACCTATACCCTCCTCACGTGCAGTCTTCAGCCGCCTTGGGCGGATCCTGCCTCTTCCGTGGACTTCTTCATCAGTCTCAGCCTCCCGCTCAGATCGCCATGACCGCTCTCCACATGGCATGAAATGCAGGATTCCGTGGTCGCGCCCGCATTGTAGTCCTTATGGGCAAGGATGGCTTTCAACGAAATCTCAGGGGCGGTCAGCTCTTCGTGGCACTTCCGGCACCCGGACTCGTACGTGTACTCCTCGCGGCGCTCCAGATTCTCACTCCAGTCGGGCTCGATACCCAGGAGATGGCACACGATGTCCTTGGTGCCGCTTCTCGCTTTGGCAATCAAGTATTGCATCACGCCTTCGTGGGGCGAGGGAAGATGGCAATCGATACACGAAGCGCTTATCGCGCCCTTCTTTACGCTGCCATGGTCTGAGGAGATCCAGGTCTCGTGGAATAGCTCCATCTCGTGGCAGGATGCGCAGAAGCCTGCCGTGTTTGTCGCCTCGATCAGAGCGAGTGACGACACGGACGAAACCCCCGCCACCAACCCCAAGCCCAGGACGACGCAAAGCGCCACGATGACCCGTCGGGGTCGGGTCGTCCTCTTGCCGTCGCCTTGTACGCGAACCGTTCCCATGTCCACCGTCTTTCGACCTCTGGGTGCCACGGCCGGAATCGGATATCGACGCCTGACTCCCGGATAGTACACCGCAGCGCCAGTCAGATGAAAATCCCATTGGGTTTAGCCGGTCGCGCGCCGACTTGCACTGGGCGGACCCCGTGGGTCATTGTAGGCGCGGGAGGTTGGATTGCCCCTGTCGTTTCCTTCGCATCAAGGCCTTATCGCGCCGCTCTGGCGCCGGTGGCCGGACCGGTTCAATGTGCTGGGCCTGTGCATCGGCGCGGCGGCGCCCGATGTCGTGGACGGCACCGCGGGGATCTTCAGAGGCGGGCTCGGACAGTGGTTCGGCCACAGCTTGTTCGGCCTTTTCTTGTTCTGCTTGCCGCTGGGGGTGGCCCTCACATGGCTGGTGGTTGTCGCAGGGCGCGGCATGTTGGCACGGGCAAGACGGGAAGCGGGCGGCCATGAATGGTGCGCGTGGCTTGGCCGCCACATCGAAGCCTTGAACAACACCCCTGCGGACAACTCGCCCTTTGAGCGCTTCCTCTTCGTGTGCTCGAGCGTGTGGCTGGGCGGCTTTTCGCATCTCGTATTCGATTTCGTGTCGCACGGCTATTTCCTCTGGCTCTATCCCTGGGCCACGAACTTCCGCGTGTTCCCCTCCTGGTGGTACGCGAGGTGGGCCGATATCCCCCTGCCCGGGTACAAGCACCCGTATCCGCTGGGTCCGCACGTGCTGGTGTGGGTCTTCCTGAGCGCCCTTGGAACTGCTATGCTGTTTTGGCCCCTTCTGAGGAGGAGGAAGAGGCCTTAGCGCGTTTTTCACCAAGGATTGAGGGGCCGGTCCTCACCCTGGCTGGCGCCTGCATGCACTGAAGGACAGACGATGACTTCACGCGAACGCGTTATCAAAGCGCTGGAATTCGATGCACCCGATCGCGCGCCGCGCGACCTCTGGGCCTTGCCCGGCGTGCGAATGCTTCGGCAAGCGGAGTTGGATGCCGTCCTGGAAAGGTTCCCGACGGACTTCACGGGACCGGACGGCCGCTACGGCCCATCTACCCGGAGCCGGGGCTCGGAAGCGGAGGTGGGCGCGTACGTCGATGCGTGGGGGTGCGAGTGGACCGTGGCCGAGGTCGGCGTTGTGGGCGAAGTGAAGAACCCGCCCCTCGCCGATTGGCGCGCACTCGATACGTGGACGCCCCCCTGGGAACTGCTCGACAATGCGGACCTCAGCGGCGTGCGCGAGCATCACGCGCAGACGGACAAGTTCGTGTTGGCAGGCACGCATGTGCGCCCGTTCGAGCGGCTCCAGTTTCTCCGTGGCACCGAGAATCTGTTCGTGGACCTCATGACGCAGCCCGACGAGTTCAAACACCTGTGCAGGCTCGTGCACGAATTCAACCTGCGCGACATGGCCATGTGGGCCGGCACGGACGTCGACGGCGTGAGCTTCATGGACGACTGGGGCACACAACAAACGCTCCTGATCGCGCCCGGCCTTTGGCGCCGCATCTTCAAGCCCATGTACAAGGACTACTGCGATCTTCTCAGAGCCAAGGGCAAGTATGTCTTCTTCCACAGCGACGGCCAAGTCGCGGAGATCTATCCCGACCTGATCGAGCTCGGAATACACGCGGTCAATTCCCAGTTGTTCTGCATGGAGATCGAGGAGATCGGCCGCCGGTTCAAGGGGAACATCACGTTTTGGGGCGAGATAGACCGGCAGCGCATCTTGCCGTTTGGCAGCACCGACGAGGTGCGCGAAGCGGTCCGCCGCGTGCGCCGTGCACTCGATGACGGGTCGGGCGGCGTCATTGCGGAGTGTGAGTGGGGCGTGCGCGATCCCCGAGAGAACATCGAAGCCGTCTTTGAAACCTGGTTGGAGTGAGAAGTCATGTCCTTTGCACAAGCGTGGCGGGTGTCGCTTCACGGCGGGCATAGCCAGGGGTTCTGCGATCATGCGACGAGCCCGCTTCGCGAAATGATCGAGGCGGCTGTGGCGCGCGGGTTGCATACCTATGGCGTCACGGAGCACGCGCCCCGAACCGAACCCCGCTTTCTCTACCCGGAGGAGATCGCCCTGGGCTGGGACGTGGCAAGGCTCGCGCGCAACTTCGAAGCCTACGCGCACACCGTCCGCGCGCTCGCTGAGGAGTTCGCGGATCGCCTGGAAGTTCTGTGCGGATTCGAAGCGGAGGTGGTGCCGCCCGACCGCTATCCCGAAGTCATGCTCGGCCTGCGCGAGCGCTTCGGGTTCGACTACCTCGTGGGCTCCGTCCACTGGGTCGACGGCATTCCCTTTGACTACAGCGGAGATGAATTCACCAAGGCCGTGGCCGCCTATGGGGGCATCGAGGGGTTCGCGTGCCGTTACTACGAAACGGTTGCGGAGATGGTGCGCGTGCTCGAGCCCGAGGTGGTGGGTCACCTGGACCTCATGCGTAAGTTCGCCGGCCCACACGATGCCCTCGATACCCCGGCCATCCGGCGCGCGGCTGAAGCGGCCCTCGAGGCCATGCTCGAGCACAACTGCATTGTCGACGTCAACACGGTCGCCCTGCGAAGAGGACTCGGCGCGCCGTATCCGGCGGCCTGGCTGGTGCAGATGGCCCGCGAGATAGGGCTGGGTTTCTGTTTTGGCGACGACAGCCACTGTGCGGCCGACGTTGGCGCGCACCTTGCCGAGGCCCGGCAGTATCTGCTCGACAACGGCGTCCACGCTGTGACGGTCCTTGCCCGCCAGGACATGGACCTTGTGCGCAGGCCGGTGCCTCTTGAGTGAGCGGCTTCGCGCGCTCCTTTGTCCCGGTCCACCCCCATCTGCCATAATCGCCCGCCTGGCATGCGTTATGGAGGAGACTCAATGACGAAGCGACGGATTGGCGCGGTTACGTTCGACCTGTGGGACTGCCTTTTCATTGACGACTCGGATGAGCCCAAACGCGCCGCGGCCGGCCTTCCGCGAAAGCCGGTTGCCCGGCGCGCGCTGGTGCACGATTGCCTCGAGAAGCACGCCCCGATTGATCGTGAAGTGGTGGATCTGGCGTACGATGTGACCGACGCGGCGTTCCGCAAAGTGTGGCACGACCAGCACGTCACCTGGAGCGTGGGTGAGCGTCTGGGGGTATTGCTTGCCGGACTGGGCCGCACGCTGCCGGACGCGGAATTGGCGGAACTCGTGGCCGCATATGAGAATATGGAACTCGAGTTCCGCCCCGACCCCGCACCCGGCGCCCGCGAGGCGCTCGAAAGGCTTCACGGCACGTACCCGCTCGTGGTGCTGTCCGATACGGTTTTCAGCCCCGGCCGGGCGCTTCGCGAATTGCTCCGGGGCGCAGGCATGCTCGAGGTCTTCGATGCCTTCGTCTTCTCCGACGAGTGCGGGCGCTCGAAGCCCGCGCCCGAAGTGTTCCATGCGGCCGCGAAGGCGGTAGGATGTGATGTGACCGAACTGGTCCACGTCGGCGACCGGCCCCACAATGACATTGGCGGCCCCCATGCGGTCGGCGCGCGCGGCGTGCTGCTTAGGGTCGTGAGACGCCGCCCGCTCGAGGGCCATACCCCCGATGCAACCTGCGACGACTATTCCAGGCTTCCCCAGATTCTTGAAGGACTTCAGGCATGAGAGAGGAGGCAAGCGTTCAGCCAAAGGATGAAGGATGAAGTGATGAAAAGAGAGCCGTCATCGCGCCCCGCCAGTTTCCAGCCTCCAGCCTCCAGTCTCCAGCCTCCAGCCTCCTTGTCAACCCGCGGCACGCGTGCCGCGTTAGGCTAAGTTGAAGCGCGCTTCATGGCAGTGCTATTCTCATTTCCCGCCATAGAGGAAGCATGGTGCGAGCTCCAGTTCGAAAAAACAGGCGGCCCCTGAAAGCGCTCGGCCGTCGAATGCCGGTGTTCTTGTGCCTCTTCCCAGCGTGTCTTCTCTCGGGCTGTTCAGACCACCAAGGCGTCGAATTGACGCAGCCCGCTCGAACCGAGTCGGTGGAAAAAGAGCCCGGCACGTCCGCTCCGGAGCCCGGTACGATGGTGGTCTCCAGAGAGCCGCTGAAACTCAAGCCGCCGCCGAACTTGATCAGGAATGGCGACTTTTCCGTGTGGCATCCCGGCTCGCCCGCCCCCTCGGGCTTTGATGCCCCTCGCAAATCCAACCCTTTTTCATACATTGAACCCGAGACGAAGCACCTGACGAGCGTCCCCAAGGGCGTGCGGCAAACGTGGCAGGCAAGCGACAGTGGCGACTCCTTCTTTCGTCTGTTTCGAACGTGGGTCACGGACCTGCGACCTGAGACGGACTATCGCTTCACGGTGCAGGCGGACAATCAGTCCAAGAACACCGTGGCCATTCTTGTATACGAGTACTATGTCCCTCAAGCGGTTCCGGGGCCGGAGCGTCCGGAAGGCGCGCGGCTGGGCATTCTTGAGGTGTCGCCCACGGACGGCTTCCAGGAATTCGCGCTCGATTTCACCACCGGCGGCAAGGACGTGTTCTGCGTGATGCTCTTCGTGAAATGCCGAGGCGATGCAAAGGATTTCCCGGCCACGTGCATTTGGGACGACTGGTATCTGTCCAAGGCGAGTGCGTCAGTATCTGCGGCCAATCAATCGACGGATCCGGCTGAGAAGTGATCCAGCGCCCGCGCGGAATGCGTCGGGGCTCTTCATTTCGGGGTGCCGTGGCAAGACATGAATGTCGTCCTGTTTGGCAATGCTACCGAGATTAACGCGGCGATTCGCTATCGCGTGGTGAAATTCGCCACCATGCTCGCCGCGGAAGGACACACCTGCACCCTCTGCCTGCCGTCCTCGCTCCGCCAGTGGGAAAGGCTGTACCAAGGCCGGAGCCGTGGGACCAAACTGCTCTACGTGCTCATGGTGCTGCTGCGCCGCATCGTTCAACTCCGCCACGTCGTGGGTGCAGATGCGGTGTGCTTCCGCGGGCCCGTGTTCTCCTACGGCCCTACGGTATTCGAGCACGTGATTCGCGCGCTCAATCCCCGGCTGGTTTTTGACATTGACGACGCCGTGTGGGAACGGCCGGCCTACGTGACGAGCCCATTCGTGCGGTTTCAGGACTTCCGTTGGGTCTGGAAAATGTGCCGGCTGTGCGCACACGCCATCGTGGGTAACGCCTACCTCAAGGAACATATCGAGAAACGCAATCCCAACGTGACCATTATCCCGACCTGCGTGGATATGGATGTCCACACGCCCAAGACCTATACCCCGTGCGAAGAAGAGCGCCCCGTCATCCTCGGCTGGACCGGCCTGTCGAGCAATCTCGGCTATATGGAGGTCATCGAGCAACCGCTCCGCGCCTTGGCCAGGGAACACCGCATCGTTGTTCACGTGGCCTCGAACGGCGCGTACCATCTTGACGGGGTCGACGTGCTCAATCGGGGATGGGAACTAGCCCATGAGGTCGACTACCTGCAGACGCCCGATATTGGGCTCATGCCCCTCACCCGATCTAGGCGAGCCCTGGGGAAATGCTCTTTCAAAGCACTCGAGTTTATGGCGGTGGGCACGCCGTGCGTGATCTCCCCGGTGGGAATGAACGCCGAGATTGTCCAGGACGGCGTGACGGGCTTCCTGGCCGATTCACCGCAAGAGTGGCACGAGAAGCTCACCCGGCTTGTCGTCGACCCCGCGCTTCGCGAACGCATGGGCAGGGCAGCGCGTCGCTTCGTGATAGAGAACTACGCGCACGAGGTCCACTACCCGCGCTTTCGCGCAGTACTCGAGACGGTCGCGGCAACCAAACGCTAACGCCCCCCTTCCCCGCTGACGGTCCTGGCCGCCGCGCCACGGCCCGCTATTCCGAGAGAATGCCAAGCGCCTCTTCCCCGGTCATGCCCACGGTGACGCCATAGCCGGCCGCTTTGGATGTCACGTCAACGATCGTGGCGTGCAGCAGATCGTCAACGGTCTTCAGCGGCTTTTCCGGCGTCCCCCGGGCAATGGCAATGGCCGCGCCGGCCCGATCCATCACGTCCTTGTCGATGACCCCGCAGGAGACGAGCCCCTTCTCGGTTTGGATCATGACAAACTGGCTGTCCACCCAGGATACCGCAAGCCCAAGGGCTGGCGTGCCCCTTGAAACCACAGGGGTGACGTGTATTCCCATCTCACGCTCCTTTATCCGTGCGCCGCTTCATTTAGACGGTGATGTGCTTGCCGAAACGCCCCGGCCACACGTTGTCCTGCCCGGCTTCATAGTGCACCGCCCACTGTTGGAAGTCAATCCCATTGTGTGGCCCACCGGCGGGTGGTACGATGGTGCGGGCGGCCTGGCGGCCCGTCTGGACGAACCCGCAACCATGCAAGGGGATGCGCTTGGATGGCTTACCGAGGCGTGCTTGATGATGTGACGGCCTGTATCGAGTTCCGCGCACCGTCGCGGCTACCAATGTTTGCACTCGGGCTCGAGTTCGACCTGCACAGCGCGGGCGTCACCTGCGCCCAAAGCCGCACCGATGTCGACAGGACCGTCCAATGCACCATCGAGGCCGTCGGAAGGTTCGACTACGACTGGGCCATGGTATTCCCGGATGACTACGTCGAGTTCGAGCCGCTCGGTCTCGAAATGAACCACCAAGAGGACGTTCCCGCCATGCCGAGGGCATATCTTCCGATGACGCGCGACGTCCTGCGGCGCTTCCGGCTCCCGGATGCCAAGCGCGCCATGCGGATGCCGATCCATCTCGAAATGATCCGAGAGCTGAAAGAAGCGCTCGGCGATACGGCCTGCATCGCCGGGAGAATCGCGGCCCCGTTCTCGGCCCTCGCGCTGGTCTACGGCATCGACGCGTTGCTGATCGGGCTGCTGGAAGATCCGGACTTGGTCCGCGACAACGCGCGCTTCTTCATTGATCATCAAGCGGCGTTTGGGGCGGCGCAGTTCGAGGCGGGTGCCGACCTGCTGTGGCTGGGGGATTGCGTGGCGGCTTCAAACTTCATCAGCCTGGACCATTATGCGGCCTTCGCGTTCAAGCCAGCGGCGCACGTGGCCGACGCACTGGCGCCACTCCCGGGCCACGTCGTCTATCACGCGGCCGAGACGGCGCTGCCGTATCTCAAACTGGAAGCGCAACTCCCCGTAAGCGCCGTGAACGTGGGTGAAGGCGTGAGCATCGCCTCCGTCAAGAAGGCCCTTGGCACGAGACGGTGCCTCATGGGCAACTTCGATCCGATGCTCTTGCGCGACGGGTCGCCCGAGGAAGTGGCCCACGCTGCCAAGACCATGATTGAGGAAAACACCCCCGGCGGCGGGTACATTTTCAACACAGGAGAGGGTATCATGACCACGACCCCCGCTGAGAATGTCGAGGCCATGATGCGGGCCGCGAAAAGCGTGGCCGGCGGTTGACAGGAGGAGCGAAAGTGACCAAGGCGCAAAAGACCCGGATGCTCGAGCGGATGCTGTTGATCCGCCGCTTCGAACAGCGGGTGAAGCGACTGTATCACGGGGGCGAGATCACGGGCGCGATCCACTTGTATATTGGGCAGGAGGCCGTCGCCGTGGGCGCCTGCGAGCCCTTGCGCGACGACGACTACGTAACGAGCACCCACCGGAGCCACGGGCACGCCCTGAGCAAGCGGCTTGACCTGAAAAAGACCATGGCCGAATTAATGGGCAGGGAAACCGGCCTTTCGCGGGGCCGCGGCGGCTCGATGCACGTCTTCGACATCCACAAGGGCTTCCTCGGCGGGAACGGCATTGTGGGCGGCGGCATTCCCATTGCACTGGGCGCGGCCTTCGCCGCCAAGTATCGCGGAACCGACCAGGTGGCCGTGTGCTTCTTCAGCGAGGGGGCCGCAAACCAGGGCGTGCTTCACGAGTGCCTGAATATGACGGCGCTGTGGGCGCTGCCGGTCATCTACCTCTGTGAGAACAACCGCTACTCGGCCACGACGCCCGTCGAGAAAAGCACCTGCACGGACGATATCGCACCGCGGGCAGAGGCGTATGGCCTGCCGTGGGCCATTGCGGACGGTAATGACGTGCTTGACGTTTACCGCGTGATGGACGAAGCCGTCGCGCGCGCGCGCCGCGGCGAAGGCACGACGTTTGTCGAGTGCAAGACGTATCGCGTCGAGCCGCACTGCGGCATCATTGCGGACCAGCGCGCGAAGGAAGAGATTAACCCGTGGCGTAGCGAGGAAAAGGATCCTATCAGCCGTCTCAAGCGGCAACTGCTTGACGACAAAGCGATAACCGACGAGAAGATCGAGAGCATTGAGGCCAAGGTCGACAAGAAGCTGGACAAGGCCATTGCGTTCGCCCGGAGCAGTCCATTCCCGGCGCCCGAAACAGCCGCCGAGGGTCTCTGGGCGTAGGCGGCCTCGTCTTTCTTTGCGTGAAAAGGAGTAGAACATGACGCGCTATGGCGCTCTTCAGACACCGGCAACTGGCAAGGCGCGACGCGCGATGCATGGCCGCTGGGCCGTTCCGGTCGTGTGCGGCGTTCTGGGCCTGTGCGCGCTGTGCACGACCGCCTTGGCAGCGGACGAGGCGGCGCGCCTGCACGAGGCGCTGGCGGCGTGTCCATTCAAGATCGTCTATGAGAGCTATCGCGACAACAATTGGGAACTGATGATTGTAGACGCCGACGGCTCAACGCCCGTCAACATCACCCAGACCCCCGCAATCGATGAGCTGTACCCCCACGCCTCGCCCGACGGCAGCAAGGTCGTCTTCTTGGCGGACGAAGGCGAAGGCGCAGCCCGCCTGCGGAACGTCTGTTTCATGGACCTCGACGGCACAGGGCGGACCATCGTGGGCGAGAATGGGCGCCAGCCGTTCTGGTCGCCGGACGGGAAGGCCATCGCCTACGCGCGCGAGCCGGGCGTCAAGTACCCCAGTGATCCCTATTCGAACAGCGGCCTGTACCTCTACGACGTCGAGACGGGCGAGACCACACCGCACCCAAACCCGGACCTCGCAGGGCTGTTGAATCCGTGCTTGTCGCCGGACGGGAACTGGATCATTGCGAGCGCCATCCGCGCAATGGGGTACAACGAGTCCATTGTGGCCGTCGAGGCCAACGGCCCTAAGATCATCGAGCTCATGCGCTCCTGTTCGGACGCCGAAGACGTGCATCAATGCCGGCCCGACATCGGCCCGGACGGCAGGCAGGTCGCTTGGGGCACCGGCAACACGCGGCACAAAGACTACATGTGGGTCGAGATCGCCGACGTCGACTTCGACCTCGATGAGCCAAAGGTGACCAGCCGGCGGCGTGTGGTCCGGGTGGACTACCCGCTTCAAACCTACCACGTGGATTGGTCCCCTGACGGCAAGTACATCGTCTACGCCCAGGGCGACGAGGGCACGCGCATGCAACCGGCCGGCTACGTGATCGGCAAGAAGGCCAAAGGCTGGGACCTGTGGGTGGTCGACCCGTCCGTACCCAACGTCACCGTGCAAATCACCCACGACGGCCTGAGCAATAAGGAACCGGATTGGATCTTTGTCGAGTGAAGGAAATGAACAAGAAATGAATATGGATCATGACCCGGTCCTTCTTTCTTTTTGGGAAAAAAGAAAGAAGCAAAGAAAAACCGTAACACTTTAGCCGTCTGAAGCGGTATTTGTTGGCAGCGGAGGTAATAGCCCCGTTTTCAGGTAGCGCGTCAAGGCCTCGCATAGGGTAGTGACGGGGTTGTGACCGCGCTTCTTCAAGGTGAAGAAGACGCTCATGAACACGGCTTGCATGTCGGCGCCTTGGCCGCTGCGGTTGCCGTAGCTGTTCTTGCGCAGGATCACGGCCGGGCGGATCGCCCGTTCCGCCGCGTTGTTGTCGAAAGGAACACCGGGTTGGTCCAGAAACGTAAACACTTCGTCCCGATGCCGCCGCAAGCGCTTGATGAGACGGCGTGCCTGCGGGTCTTCCCACGCGGTGTCGATCAGTTCGGCCAAGCGCCGCGTGAGACAGGCCCGGCGCGAGGCATAGGTCTCAGGCGCAAGTTTCTCGCGCCGCCGCCACAGGCGGATCGCGTCGCCGATCAACCTGCGCAACTTCTTGGCAAACGCCACCCAGTGCGGTCCGGGCGACTTGTACCGCTCGACGTGTTCGAGGTCGCGCAACAGATGCACCAGACACTTCTGGCGGCACGCGCACGCCACCGCGTTGTACGCACCCCAGAAATCGCTCACCAAGGTACCGGCGAATTCCCGGGTGAAAAATTGGAGCAGCGCCGGACTGCCCCGCGACCGGTTCACCATGAACCAACTCAATTCGCCCGTGCAAAAGCACCACAGCCAGTGGGTCTTGCCGTTCACGCGCCAGCCGGTTTCGTCCGCGTTGAGCACGGCCGAATCCAGCGCTTCGTGCTGGATGGTCTCGTACCAGCCATACAGTATTTGCGCCAACCGGCGCCACATCTGCACCAATCCCCCCGGCGTGAGCTTGAACGAGAGATGGAAGTTGAACACCGCGACAATCTGCGAAAGCGTATTGCCCAAGGCATAATGCAGCCACGCGCTGAGCACCAGCACGCGATGGCCCAGCGTGGCGCCGGACAAGGCCTCGCTGATCACGGGTTCCACCTTCTTCTTGCACCGCGGACACCAGTCCCGGTGGATCGTATGCTCGGTGACCACCGGTTTTATGTCCTCGGGGATATCTTCGGTATAGCGCGTGCGCGTTTCCTGGCAACGCTGCAGCGGCCCCCCGCACTCAGGGCAGACCTCGGCCCGGTGCTCTTCTCGACGGTCGATGTGTGCAGGCGCTTCGCGGCGACTGCCGGGATGGCCCGGCTTCCGCCCGGGCTTTTTCTTCGTGCGGGAGTTCACCGCCGCTTTCTGATAAGGCGGCTTCATGCCCGAGGGCGTGGAGGGCGTCTGACACGAGGTGGCCGCGGTCGCGGCCTGCTCCTCGGCCAGCATCTTGGCGAATGCCAAAAGCACGAACACCACCGCTTCTTCGCCTTGGGCGTAGATGGTGCGGGCTTGCTCTTCGGTGAGCGTGGGGCCCAACGGGATATCGAGGGTCGACGTTGCCAATGCCTCCACCCTCCATACAACATCTTGTACTCAGATTATCCCCCGACACTATATATAGTTCCTTCAGCCGGCTAAAATGTTACCAAAATCCAAAATCGGGAGTTCGGATTATGACTTCGCGTGAACGCGTACTTGCTGCGCTGAATCACAGGCAGCCGGACCGCGTGCCCATTGATTTGTCCGGCCATCGGTCCTCGGGCATCGCAGCCATCGCATACGCCCGCCTCCGCGAGCACCTCGGGCTGCCGGAAAGAACCGTCCGTGTCTACGACCCCGTCCAGCAACTCGCCATCGTGCATGACGACGTGCTCGATCGTTTTGGCGTGGACACCATCGAACTGGGCCGGGCGTTTGCGTTGGACGACAAGGACTGGGCGGACTGGACGCTCCCCGATGGCACGCCGTGCCAGATGCCGGCCTGGGCCCTGCCCGAACGCGACGGCAACCGGTGGGTCATTCGCTCCGAGAGCGGGCGCGTGATTGCGCAGATGCCCGACGGCGCCCTGTACTTCGAGCAGACCTACTATCCGTTCTTCGAGAACGAGGATCTTGACCGGATCCCGTGGGCGCTCGAGGAGAACATGTGGTGCGCCATTGCCTCACCGCCAGGGCCGCTCGTCGCAGGACCCGACGGCCCAAAGGTCTTCCGAGAAGGCGCGCAAAGGCTCCGGGGGTCTACGGACAAGGCCGTGATCGGCCTGTTCGGCGGCAATCTGCTCGAGACCGGGCAGTTCTTGTGGCGCAACGACGGGTTCCTCATGCTGCTCGCCGCGGATCCGCCCAAAGTTCACACGTTCCTGGACCGGCTCGTCGAGATTCATCTGGCCAACCTCGAAGCCTTCCTGAGCGCCGTCGGGGACTGCATTGACGTCATCCTGTTCGGCGACGACCTCGGCATGCAGCGAGGCCCGCAGATCTCGCCGGACATGTATCGCGAATACTTCAAGCCCCGCCACAAAGCCATGTGGACCCGTGCAAAGCAACTCGCCGGCGTAAAGGTCATGCTTCACTCCTGCGGTGGCATCCGCCAACTCCTCCCCGACCTCATCGACGCGGGCCTCGATGCCATGAATCCCGTACAGATCTCGTGTGCCGGCATGGACGCCGGGGAACTCAAGGCCGAGTTCGGGGAGGAAATGGTCTTTTGGGGCGGCGGGTGCGATACGCAGCAGGTCCTGCTGTATGCCAGCCCCGATCAAGTGCGCGCGCATGTCAAAGAGCAGGTGCGTACCCTAAACCCAGGCGGCGGCTTCGTGTTCCAGCAAGTGCACAACATCCTTGCCGGTGTGCCCCCGGAGAACATCGTCGCCATGTTCGACGCCCTGAACACCGCACCGTGAAAACAGCAACGAGAGTGCAAGCCGCCGCATCGAGTTTTCGCCCTCGAGTGGACCGACGCGTCATGAGCGCCGCGCTCGTCCTGCTGGCGCTTGCCGCCGGGTGCGCCAGCCTGCCCAGGCCGGAAGAGACTCCCGCACCCACCATGGCCGACACCAGACCGCACCGCCGGCCCGTCGGATTGGACGGATCGCCTGCCGAGGTACTCACCCCCGAGCAAGCCGTCCAGGCCGTCCTCGAATACGCAAAGGGCTACGCGGTGCAAGACGTCCTTGCCGATGTGCCGGAATACGCACTCGAAGCGGCCATGTCCTCCGCGCTCAACGACGCCCTCGAACAAACCCTTCAAGCCCGCATCGAGGACGCGGAAGGCCACACCGTCCGGGACGCCCTCGAGGAGGCTGTGCACTTTGTCCCTGAGGACGTTCTCAAGGACGCCCTCGAGGATGCCTTCAAGGACGCCTTGGTGTACGCGCTTTCCGGTGTGACGGAAGAGACCCTCGAGAATCCATCGGACCAAGCCTTGAAGCAGGCGCTCGACGCGGGCCTTGCGGATATCCTGACCGACGCCGTGCTTTATGTCCTGGACGATGTTTCGCTCAACGTGCCGTCCATATGGCCGACTGAACACCCCAAGCTATACGTGTCCCGCGGGTTCTACTACGCCCAACGGGGCCGTCGCGCACACAAGGGCATCGACATGGTGGTGCCTCGCGGTACGCCCGTGGCTGTGGCCGCGGACGGCGCCGTCACCTTCGCCGGTCGACAGAGCGGCTACGGCAACATCGTCAAGATTGACCACGGCAACGGCCTCGAGTCCTGGTACGCCCACCTCGATTCCATGAGCGTCCAGCCGGGCGACGACGTGATCCGCGGTCAGGAGATCGGCGCCGTCGGCAGCACCGGCCGCGCCACCACGTCCCATCTGCACTACGAGGTCCGCGAATGCGGCGCGCCGGTCGACCCCGCGCCCTACCTGCCCCCACGCGAAGGCCGCTGAGCGAGAAAGGAAGACGGATGCCCAGCACACGGCGAGACTTCATCAGAAACACCGGGATCTGCGCAGCAACCCTGGCCACAACCGCCGCGGCAGCCGGGACGGCGCCAAAGCAGTCTGGAGCGCCGAGCCCAGCGTCGGAAGTCACGTGGCGCCGCGCGGTGCCTGTCCGCTACGAATGCGACGTGGCCGTCATCGGCGGCGGCATTGCGGGTGCGACCGCCGCGCTCGCTGCCGCCAAGTCCGGCGCCCGCGTCATCCTTGTCGAACGCTTCGCCATTGTCGGCGGCAACGCGACCGTCGGCGGGGTCGCCTCGTTTTGCGGCGAGACGGCCGGCCAAGGCGAGGCCTTCGACGCCATCCTCGAGGGACTCGATGCCTTCAACGCCATCGCGCCCTACCGGCCCTATCCCCAGGCCGACAACCGCGTCTTCGACCACGAGATCCTCGCCGTGGTTCTCCAGGAACTGCTGCTCAAACGCGGCGTCAAGGTCCTTCTGCACACGCGTTTCGTCGACGTATGCATCGAGGGCGGACGCATCACCGAGTGCATCCTCTGCGGGCAATCCGGCCCCGAGGCCCTCCGGGCCAACCACTTCATCGACGCTACCGGCGAGGCCCAAGTCGCGCACATGGCCGGGTTCGAGACCGTCAAGGGCCGGCCCGAGGACGGACTCCAATTGCCCATGTCGCTGATGTTCTTCGTGCGCCACGTCGCTGACAAAGACGCCCGCGCCCAAGTGCCCGAAGGCTGGTTCGACGCTATCCGCGACCGCGACGACTTGCCCATGACGAGTATCTGGCCCAACGGCCCTCGCGGCAACGCACTCAAGATCAAGATCCCCATGTTCGACGCGACCGATACCGAGTCCATGACCGCGGCCGAGATCCAGGCCCGGCGCCGCATGATGGAAGTGCTCGACTACTACCAGCGCGTTGAAGGAAAGCCCTGGCGCCTCGACCACGCGCCTGCGCGTATCGGTATCCGCGAAGGCCGCCGCATTATTGGCGACTACACGCTCACCGTCGAGGACCTACGCGCCGCGCGCACCTTCGACGATGCCATCGCGCGGGGCGTCTACCCGCTCGACGGACACAAGCCCGACGACGATAAGCGCACCTACATCCTCCCGGCTGACCAGCGATCGGTGCCCCCGTATCAGATCCCGTTCCGCTCCCTGTTGCCGCGCGGCGCCGCGAACCTGATGGCGGTGGGCCGGTGCCTTTCCGCGGACCAGCTCGCCATGTCCTCCGCCCGCGTCACCACCACCTGCGCCATGATGGGCCAGGCCGCCGGGATCGCCGCGGCACTCGCTGCCCAACGCGCCTGCACCCCCCGCGACCTCGACCCCGCCGAACTCCGCACTATCCTCATCCAACGCACCGCCAACCTCGAGCTCTGAACGCCTGTGTTC
>Ga0272441_10004537_pt1 | contig 25003 bp, 18 predicted proteins | sample SSMProp6N_FD_193582 | JGI IMG/M metagenome (GOLD analysis project Ga0272441, IMG submission 193582) | Marine sediment archaeal communities from Little Sippewissett salt marsh, Falmouth, MA, United States - SSM-Prop-6N | ecosystem: Environmental > Aquatic > Marine > Wetlands > Sediment ...
GCCGCCTCGCCGGCGGCGATACCGTGGGGGAGGCGCTCGTCGCCGCCAAGCGCTCCCTCGGCGCGAGCCACCCCGACGTCCGCGAATCCTTCAACCTCCTCGGCGACCCCGCCGCACGCTAGGCGCGCGGGAGAACCCGCTGCATAGCCGCTCTATCCCATTGCGGCCGGCGCCGGATCCCGATGAAAACGGGACGGGGTAACGGATCCGGGCTGCGTGGAGGCGATCGTCTTTGCGGCGCATGAAAGCCGGTTGGGCGGGTTATTGAGGCATTGCTATCGAAAGGCGGTTTGATCTATTTCAGGGCCGAACCCACCACCCTTTTCAACTCGTCGGTGCTGAAGGGCTTGCGAAGGTAGCCAACGACCGCCGGTTGTTCCAGGAGTTGCGAAACGCCCTCGTGATCCGGCGGAAAGCCGGTCATGACGACGGTGGGAGGGGCATTTCCTTCTCGAACCTCCCCCCCCTCCACATGGCAGTTGAGCCCCGTGAAGGTCTTGGCCCCGTCCAGGCCCGGCAAGCCCATGTCCAGGATGAGGAGATCATACGGCGTTTTTTGCGCGCAGAGGGCCTGCCAGCCATCGGTGGCGACCGTCACATCGAAATCCTTCGAAAGCATCCTGGCGACCACGGCGGAAAGGGCGCGGTTGTCCTCGACAACGAGCACCTTCTTCCTGGCTGTGCTCCTGTCGGGAAGCAACGCTTGCACGGCCCCCAGTATGGCCTTCAAATCGGCCGGTTTGCTGAAAACACTGTTGGCCCCGAGTTTTTCGAACATGGCGGGCTCGAGGCAGCCGATGTGTCCGGACAACACTATCACTGGAAGCGTCATTCCCGCGTCACGGATTCCTCGAAGCAGCTCGATGCCTCCTGCCATCGACATGATCACATCGGTTATCAGCACGTCGAACCGGCGGTTGCGGAGTAGATCCAATGCCTGTTGCCCGTTCATGGTGGTGCTGACCCCGTAGCCATTGCCGGAAAAGAACCTCACGAGGGTGTCCGCGACATCCGCATTGTCCTCACAGATCAGCATCTTGTATCTCTCGGCGTTCATGGTTCTTCCCTTCCGGGCTGCAGCGGCACGCCCTACGGCATTGAGGGAGGAGCGGCACGACGTTCCCGCCCTTGCTGGTCCAGTTCTCTCCGTTCGTCCCGCCTGAGGTACCCTTCGAGGCGAGCAAACCGCCCCTCCACGCGTTCGATGAGTCCCAGCGTGACACGCCCGGCGTTGAAGGTCCAGTCGGCGGCGGCCGTTGCCCCCAGCGCGGCCGCGACAAAAAGCAGTGCGGCGACCGCCCAGGAGGCCACCTTCTTACGGCTGCCGGCGGTGCGCGGGCTCTGCAGCCAGCGCAGGACCTTCTTGGGGGCACTGCGCTGCGCCCGGCGCTCCTCTCGGCGCTTCTCGCGCCGGACCCGGCGGCGGCGGCGACGGGTGACCGCCACGTACTCGCCCACCTGGCGCTCAAGATGCGCGAGGTTCACCGGCTTGGAGATCATCGAGTTCGCCCCGCCGGACAAGGCTGCGGAGACCTGCTTGGGGCCGCTCTCGCCGCTGATCAGCAGAATAGAGACGTCCCGGTCGACCTGGCGTATCCTCCTGGTCGCTTCCACTCCGTCCGTGCGGGGCATGTTGATGTCCATCAGCACCAGATCAAACCCGCCAACGACGAAACGCTCCAGGGCTTCCACCCCGTCATGGGCGATGGTTGTGCGGTAACCCCGCTTCGCGAGCAGCTTGCTGACGATCCTCGCGAACTCCGGGTGATCGTCCACCAGCAGAACCCATCCCAGCTTGGGCCTTCGCACCGGCCGCCCCTCCGCAGCCAGGCGCTTGGTCCGGTCGGATCCGAGGGCTTCGTGGGCGAGGCGCAGCAGCTCATCGCTATCGGGCTTGTCGACCACCGCCCGGCACCCAAGCTCCTGGGCCCTTCGGCGGGTAGCATCGGTGGCGTGGCCGGAGAAGACGATGATCTCCAGCTCCGGCCGCGTCTTCACGACCTGCTCGATCAGATGCATGCCGTTGCCATCGGGCATATGCATGTCGGTGACCACCAACCCGATCTCGGGCTTGGCGATCTCGGCGAAGGCATTGCGGCCGGAAGCAACCGCCCTGGCTTGGCAGCCGGCACCCCGCAGCAGCCTGCAAACCACCTCGCGGCAGTCAGGGTCGTCGTCCACAACCAGTATGGTCAGGCCGGCCCGTGCGCTGTCCCTTCCGCCTTCGAGCGGGGTGACAGGCGCCGTGACCGGTACGGCTTCCACGCATTCCTCTACCTGAATCATGGCATCGCCTCCCGACACTTCGCGTCCATTGCTCAGTTTCCCGTGCTGCGTTCCCTTATTGTCCGGTGGGCCGTCTTAACGTCCTCCAGGATCGCGCCGAGCTGGGACATCTGTGCCTTCATGGCCCTGGCCATCTTCACGATCCCTCCGCGACCCAGAGTCGCTGAACCTTCCGCCAGCTTGTCCGCGTGCTTTCTCAACTGGGACAACCGCCTCTCGAACTCCTTGACCACCAGCGCCAGAACATTGTCCTTGGCCTCGCTGACCCTGCGCGCCGAGACGGCCATCGTGAATCCATTGCGGCGAGAGAGGCATCGGTCTATGGAATGAGCGATAAGCTCGAAGTTGTTCAGCGGCTTGAGCAAATAGTCGTCACATCCCTGATGCAGGACCTCCACGGCGGAATCCAGGCTGCCGTGGCCCGTGAGCACGATGGTGATGGTCTGTGGCGAGGACTCCTTGAGGCGCCTCACGAGCTCCACGCCGCCCATGCGCGGCATGTTCAGATCCGTGATTACGATGTCGAAGGGTTCCCTCTCGAAGGTCTGCAGGGCCTCTATGCCGTCTGGGGCCGTCTCGGCGCAATGACCGCTTCGCTCGAGGTATCTCCGAAGCGTATTGCGAATGGAACTCTCGTCGTCCACGACCAGGATTCGCTGCGCCTTCATCGTCTTCTCTCCCAGCCTGTTGTCGGCCCCTAACGTTTCCGGACGATGCAGCCCTGCTCCAGATCTGCGCGGAAGGCGGTGCCGTGCAGTTGGTTGTCCACGTGATCCATGAACTGACCTATCCGCACGATCACCCGGCCGAAGATTTCCCTCGTCGCCTGGACCATGCCCTTGGCCTCCGCGGTTACCTTCTCCAAGAAGGCCTGGCGCTGCGCCTCGGCCTTGTCGATTTCGTAGTGAAGCACCAACAGCTTCTTTTTCAGCGTCACGTACTGGCTCCTCTCTCCAGGTGGCAGCTTTTCGACATTCTTGGCGGCGTGCTCGAACTCCTTAATTACCTTCTCCAGGTGCATCGCCGCATTCTTGAGGGCAACAAGGCGCTGGTCCATCCCGCGGATATCGTCCTGATCCTCGATGCTGATGCCAACCAACACCTCTGTCGGGGGCTCGCTCGGCGCTCCCAGGACCAGGGCTTTCACCAGATTGCCGGCCTTCGTCGTTCCCCCGATGATCGCCCCCTTGCCCTTCATGGCGACCACAGAGTTCCCGGCCACCATCTCGCTGTGCATGATGGCCACGCCCACGCCGATGCTTCCGCGGGCATACACCCGGGCGTTCTCGATGTACTTGGCTTCCACGTCCCTGCCGGCCGAGATGAAACAGCGGTTGCGGCCGGCGACGCCCTGCGCGATCCGAACCGAGCCCTGCTTCGAGACAATCTCGCAGCCCTCCACGCCGCCCTGGATCTCGATGTCCTCCGTGGCGCGGACGGAGAAGCCGTCGCGCACCGATCCGAGAATGCGAATCGTGCCGTTGAACTCGATGTTGCCGGTGGCCATGTCCACGTCGCCGGGCACGGCGAAGATCTGCCGCACGTGAATAGTGTCGTCGGACATCTCCAGAAGTCCGTCGAGCTTCGCGCGGTACTCCCCGCTCTCGGGGTCGAACGCGACATTGTCGCCGGCATCGAGGTGGGCTGGCTTGCCCGCCTCGGGCTCGATCTTCTCCCCGCACGCGGTTACGCCCGCCACACCCTCGGTGTGCGAAAGCAGACGTGCCAGGAGTTGACCCTCTCTTACCATGGTGATCCTCGTTCTGCCGCGGTGATCGACGCTCCCGTCCCCGCGCACCACGGCCTCCCTGCCCGATGAGGTCTCCACGTACTCGATATGCCCATCTCTTCCCGGGGTGGCCGCTCTGCCCTCCGCAATGAGCATGTCCTTGAGCGAACGGCCCAGTTCGACGACCTCTCCCAGCAGTTTCCGGATTTTTACGTGGTCGACCCCTTGCGTGATCTTCATCTCCCGCATGCGCTCGAGGACATCGCGCACGGTCACCGCCCGGCCGATCCCCTCAGGCGGGGAGACGCTGATGAAAGCACCGAGCCGGTCATCGGAGATGCGCACGCTGAACGAGCCGCTCTTGGCCACCTGTTCCTGGATTTTCCGGGCCGTGGGACCCGACAGCAACTTCGAGAGATCGAGAACCTCCTTGCGTCGCTCTTCGGGCAGGCTCTCGTAGGAGGAGAGCATCTGGTTGAAGACCCGCCCTTCCTCTCCCTCGCGCAGGATCTCGAGGCGCTCCATCTCGATGAGGGCCATCTTGACGTGCGTGTTGAGCTTGGACAGGAAAGGGGAGGATTTCCTGCCGCGGGACCGCGAGTCGCTTTCCTTGATGGAAGCCCGGACGCGGAAGGGTTTGCTGGAGAAGACGCCCCGCTTGCCCTTCTGGACGACCCGCACGACCAGCTTCTCGGCGGGGACGCCCAGCTCCCTCGCTGCTTGCTTCCTGCACTCATCGAGCGTGGGGCTCTCGACTACGATGGCGCTCCTGGCCATGGCTATCGCTCCACAAGAGTGTTCACGCCGACATCCTCTCGCACGACCCGTCCAGCACCTGGCGCAGGGTGCCTGCGAGTTCGCTCAGCGCGAACGGTTTCTGGATGAAGGGAACCCGAAGGAGCAGATCATCCCGCTGCCACGCGCTCTCCTGCGAATAGCCCGACATGAACACCGCCTTGAGGTTGGGCCATCGGGCAACCAGGCGCCGATAGAGCTCGCCGCCGTTGCGCACCGGCATGGAAACGTCCGTCACCAGGAGCTTCACTGCCTCGCCGTGCTCCCCGACCAGCCTTTCCGCCTCATCGGGATCAGACGCCGCAAGCGCCGTGTAGCCCTGGGCTTCCAGGAAGGAACGGACCACGTTTCTGATCGACTCATCGTCCTCGACCACCAGGACCGTTTCAGAGCCGCGCGGCGGGGCCTCCTCCTCGGATTCCTCCCCCGGTCCCTGGTCTTCGGCGTCGGTCCGGGGCAGATACACCTCGAACGTGGTGCCCTTGCCCGGCGTGCTGTGTGCCGCGATGTGGCCGCCGTGCTGCTGAACAATGCCATACACGGTCGCCAGGCCCAGCCCTGTCCCCTTGCCCACCTCCTTGGTCGTGAAGAAGGGGTCGAAGATGCGCCGCAGCGTGCCCTCGTCCATCCCGCAGCCGGTGTCGGTCACCGATATCTTCACCCAGCGGCCGCCCGCCGCATCCTCGGCAAGCCCGGCGGGGACCCGGTCGGTGTTGGTCGTCTCAATGATGAGTTGGCCCCCGCCAGGCATGGCATCTCGAGCGTTGACGGCGAGATTCACCAGCACCTGCTCGATCTGGCCGGGATCGCAGCGAACGCTGCCCAGGTCGGAAGCAGGGGAAACGTCCATGGCGATATTTTCCTGGAGCACCTTCCTGAGCATCTTGCATGCGTTCTTGACGATGGGATTGATGTCGAGCGCCAGCAGCTCGGTGCTCTCGCTCCTTGAGAAGGTCAAGAGCTGCCCGGACAGGCTCCCGCCGCGCTCGGACAGCTCGCGAATCCGTTTCAGGTCCGCCGTGTCCTCGGAGGTCTCGTCGCCCTGCGCCAGGAGGAGCTGCGCGTAGCCGCTTATCCCCATGAGGATGTTGTTGAACTCGTGGGCCACGCCGCCGGCCAGCTGGCCCACCGCCTCCAGCTTTTGGGCCCGGCGCAGCTGGTCCCCCAGGTGCTTGCGCTCGATGGCGTACCTGATCGTCTTCAGAAGCAGGCGGCAGTCCAGCTGGCCCTTGGGCAGGTAGTCCTGGGCGCCCTTGCGAACCGCTTCGGCCCCGAGTTCGTCATCGTCCCGGCCGGTCAGGACCACGACCGGAGCGCCCTGAGCGCAACCCAGCGCCGCGGACAGCGTGTCCAGCCCCCGGCTGTCGGGCAGGTCCAGGTCCAGGAGCAGCACTTCGAACGTGCCTTCCGCGAGGAGCGCCTGTGCTTCGGCCATGCGGCCGGCCTGGACGAGACGAAAACGGTTGGTCCCAGCCTCCTCCATCATCTCCCGGACAAGCCGCGCATCGCCGGGGTTGTCTTCCACCAGGAGAACCGTGATGTGTGCCATGACCAGCCCCTCCTATCCGGTGGGCCGCGTCGAGCCGGAGTCGCCCGAAGCCGCCGGGATGGTGAAGCGGAAGGTCGAGCCCTTCCCGGGCTCGGATTCGACCCACATGTTGCCGCCGTGGCGCTCGACGATCCGCTTGCAGACCGCAAGGCCCATCCCCGTGCCGGGATACTCACCCAGGCCATGCAGGCGCTGGAACATCTCGAAGATGCGCTCGTAATGCTCCGGGGCGATGCCGATGCCGTTGTCGCGCACGGAGAATTCCCAGTTCCCGTTCCTGCGCTCGGCACTCACCCGGACCTCCGGCGCCGCCTCGCCCCGATACCGGATGGCGTTGGCGATCAGATTCTGGAAGAGCTGGGCCATCTGCCCCTCGTCGGCCATGATGGTGGGCAGCTCGTTGCAGGTTATCGTCGCATCGTTTTCGCCGATGAGGATCTCCAGGTTCTTGAGGACCGACGCCAGCACGTCCCTGCATTCCGTCCGCGCAAACGGCTTGCCGCGGCGGCCCACGCGGGAGAGCGCCAACAGGCCCTCGAGCAGTTCCCGCATGCGCTTCGCGCCGTCCACGGCGTAGCCGATGAACTCGTTGGCGTCCTTGTCGAGCGCATCCTTGTAACGCCTGGCCAGGAGCTGGGTGTAGCTGCTCACCATGCGCAGAGGCTCCTGCAGGTCGTGGCTGGCCACATAGGCGAACTGCTCGAGGTCGCGATTGGAGCGCTCCAGGTCCTTGAGAGTCCTCTTCAGCCGATCCTGGGCCTTCTTCTCCTCCGAGATGTCCTTGGCTATCCCGGCGAGTGACATCGGCCTCCCGGTCCCGTCTCTGAGGAGCGAAGTGGCCATCAGGGTCGGGAACGCAGTGCCATCCTTCCGCACGTGACCGACTTCGCCACCGTTGCTCCCATTCTCCATCACCTTCCGGTTGAAGGGCACCACGTCCCTTTCGAGCTGCTTCCGACTGTGGAAGATGCTCAGATTCCGGCCGACCAGGTCGTCACCCGACTCGTAGCCGTGCATCGCGATCCACGCCCGGTTGACAAATGTCAGTCTGCCCTCGAGGTCGGCTACGGCCATCCCCTCCGTGGACTGCTCAACCACCTTCGCTAATTTGCGGGATCGTTCCTCGGCCCGCTTGCGCTCGGTGATGTCCCGGACAACGTGGACTATTGTCTTGACGGTCCCGTCTTTGGCGTTCGCCGGATATGCGCGCACGTCGAACCACCGGTTCCCCAGGTGTTCTTCATGCAGTTCCAGATGCGCCGCCTTCGCGCAGCTGAACACCTTGCAGGAGGGGCAGCTGGCCGGTCGCTCGCTGAGCCCGTGAAACAGCTCGTAGCAGTGCCGGCCAATCACTTCCTCAACGCTGAAGGCCTCGCGCGTGGCCGCGTTGGCCTGCACTATCCGGTAGTCCTCGTCTATGATCATCACCATGTCCTGGACGGCGTCAAAAGTGCCCTGCCACTCTTGCACCGAGTGTTCCAACGCCGCTTCGGCTCGCTTGCGCTCGGCGACCTCCCGCTCCAGCGCATCGCGGGAGACGGTGACCTCCTTCAGGGAACTGGTCATTCGGTCGAAGCCCTGCGATAACCGGCCGAATTCATCCGCCGAGCGCATGCCCACCCTGTGCTCGAGATCGCCCTTTGCGACGGCATCGCAGCCGGCACGCAACGCCACAAGTGGTCCGGCTATTGAGCGGGTCAGCGAGACTGAAATGGAGCAGCCCAGGAGCGAGAGCAGAACGGCCACGCCGACAAGAGCCCAAATGCTCCATGCGTGCGCTCGGTTGATCTCCCTTACCGCTTCGTCCATCTCCCGCATGTGGACCGCTTTGTGCGCCGCAAGCTGCCCGGTCAGTTCCTCCAGCGTCGCATGAAGGTCACCCTCTTCTTTCGCTGCCAGCTCGTCAATGCTCGTTCCCTGGTCCTTCAGACGCGCAAGCTCCCCGGCTGCTGAAGCCAGCCCTTCTATGCGCGCCACCAGCATCCGGGCTGCCTTCTTCTCTTCTTGTCCGACGTGTGCCTCGTGCGCCAAATGCACTTGCCCGGAACTCCGGAGGCGTTCTACGCCTGCCAGCATCTCTTTCCTGTCCTGCTGTTTCCCGTAATAGATGTAGTCCATGGCCGCATGGGCTATGATGGAGGCGGATGTCTCCATCCCGGACATGGCAAGCGCACCGGGAACAATGTCCCCCTCCAAGGCTTCAACCCGGGCATGCACCCGGCCCTGAACGTGCAGACTGACGGCGACACATGCCCATACAAGTGCGATACAGGTCCCGAATCCAAGGACCAGTTTCGAGCTTATCTTCATGCGCTCTCCCCCTCGTCGGGGACTTGCAGGGGGAAGCAGGTGGCCTCTGTGCCGAACCTCATTAGGATGCCGAGAGGCCTGCCGCCCGGAACCGTCGGATAGGGATCGGGCTTCGCGCCCACGGCCTGTTTCACTCCTCCGTCCCCCTCGCGTGGGAAGCGGCCGTCGCCTCTTCGATGGAGGAGAGCAGCTCCCCCATGCGGAAGGGCTTGGCCAGCACGTGCTTCACGCCCATGTCCCGCAGCCACTCCGACCCCTGCCTCACCACGTGGGCGGAGATCACGACGATGGGGAGCGGCACGCCCACGTTCCGGATGAGGTCGATGACATCCGCGCCCCCGATGCCGGGCATGGCCAGGTCCGTGACCATGACGTCGAAGTTCTCGCCGGCGAGGAGATCGAGCGCCTCCTGCCCGTCCCGCGCCACGTCGACCTCGCAGCCGTTCTCCCGCAGGAAGGTCAGCAGGACGCCCTGGATCGCCTCGTCGTCCTCGACGAGAAGCACCCGCGTGCGCCCATCAAGTTCCGCTTGCATCGCGCGACCCAGTCGTCCGTTCGTTTGCTCTTTCACGGGTCACCTCACTCCGCAGTCGGCGAGATCCGGCGCAGCGGCCACGCACGTCGCGCCGCCGTCCGAAACGCCGCGCCCGGTCTCGCGCAGCACCTGCAGAAGCCTGTCCATCCCCACGGGCTTGCGCAGCACCTCGCTGACACCCATCCGGCGAAGGCGCGAACCTTCGAGGCAGCCGATGTGGCCGGAGAGAACGATGATCGCGGTCCGGGGCGAGGTCGATCTCAGGTGTCTGACGAGATCGATCCCGCCAAGCTCCGGCATCGACAGGTCCGCGAGCACGGCGTCGAAACCCGGGCCCTTCGAGAGATCGAGGGCCTCCGCGCCGTTCTCCGCGGTCTCGACGGCGTACCCGCGCCGGCGGAGCGCTCGGCGGAGCACCTCGCGCACGTCCCGCTCGTCGTCCACCACGAGAATCCTTCGCATGCTTCCCGTCTCGTAAGTGTGTCGGGCAAGCTCCGAACGCGGCGACACGTGGTTGTGCGTCATTCCCGTCCTCCCGCGCTACTTCTCCGCCGGAGCGTTGTTGCGGCCGGACCGGGCGATCGTCCGCGCCGTGCGAACAATCGCGTCGCCCTCGAAGGGGCGGATCAGTACCGTTTCCGCGTGGACCTTTGCCGCCCATTCGGCGATCTCCGGGTCGCCTTCGCCCGCCAGGACCACCAGCTTGACCTCGCTGTCGGCCGCCCGAAGTCTCGGCAGGACCTCGTACGCCAGCAGCCCATCCGCCTGCATGTCTACGAACGCACCGGCAAAGCGCTTCGCCCGGAGTCGCGCGACCGCATCCTCGGGGGTTGCCGAGATCTCCACGCTGAACCGCTCCTTCTTGAGGAGAACGGCCACCAGATCCCGGGCGACAGAGTTTCTGCTCAGCCCCAGGAAAACCGGGCCGCCTGGCGAGCCGGGATATCCCGGGTTGTCCTTCGTCCTTGCATCATCCATCGATGTAGCCCTTCACTTCCAAGCCCCCCGGTATCTTCTCCTCGTTGCACTTGGTGTTCCTCAGAGCAAGCGCCGGGCCAGAGATGCGCATCAAACCCGGAATCGAGCAGGGGGAGGGTAACCGGCGCCACCACGATAGGTTGCAAGGTGGCTCCCGGTCTGCGCCGAGGCCATCCAACTTGGCCGTCCGGCCTGCCGGATCGGAAAGTTATTGACCGGGGCTTCTCATAACCGCCGCCCATGAGGGGTCTTGACCGCAACTATGGTCAGGAAACATCCCGTATAGAAACTGACCGCCCAGAAGGGGTTTCTACCGCTCGCGTTTGTCGGGTTCCATCTTGTACTTGCGAATTTTCTCCCGCAAAGTCACCCGGGTGATTCCGAGCATGGCCGCCGCCTTCGTCCTGTTGCCCGAAACCTCGGCCAGGGCCGCTACGATCGCTTCCCGTTCCGCCTCGGCCAGGCTCTTCGACCGGCCGCCCCTGGACGGCGGAACGCGGGATCGGCGCCCCTTGCGCACCTCCGGCGGCAGGTGGTCGAGGGTGATACACTCCTCCCCCCTCGACAGGATTACGGCCCGATCGATCACGTTGGCCATCTCGCGGACGTTACCGGGCCAGTCGTAGGCCTGCAGGTGCTCCAGCGTGGGCCGCCGAAAGCGCTTCTTGCCGGGCAGGGTCACCCTGCTGTGCTCCAGGAAGTGCTGGGCCAGGAGGGGGATGTCCTCCCGCCGGTCTCGCAGCGGGGGCAGCGTGATGGTGAGGACATTCAGGCGGTAGTAAAGGTCCTTGCGGAACCCGCCCTTCTTGACCTCCTTGGCCAGATCCCGGTTGGTCGCGGCGATGACCCGGATGTCCACCTTCCGGGGCTTCACCGAGCCCACCCGCCGGAACTCGCCGTGCTCCAGCGCGCGGAGCAGCTTGGCCTGGAGCTCCAGAGGCATCTCGCCGATCTCGTCGACGAAGAGCGTGCCCCCGTCGGCAATCTCCACCAGCCCGGCCTTGGCCTTGGTCGCGCCGGTGAAGGCGCCCTCCTCGTGACCGAAGAGTTCGCTCTCCAGGAGCGAAGCCCCCAGCGTCGAGCAGTCCACCACGATGAACGGCTTCTCCGCGCGCGGTCCGTTGAGACGGATGGCCCGGGCAACCACCTCCTTGCCGGTGCCGCTCTCCCCCAGGACCAGCACCGGGGAAGGAGCCCCGGCGGCGTCGCGCACGAAGCTGATGATACTCTTGTAGGCCGCCCCCTTGCCGATCAGCCTGGCCTGCGGGTCGGAGACGCGCAGCACGGCTTCCGCGTACTCGCGGGCGAGCTTGGCCTCCTCCGCCAGGCGCTCGGCGTACTGCTGCTGTTCCTCCTGCAGCTGCCGACGATCAGTGATGTCCCGAGCCACCAGGACGACCTCCGGACCGGCCGTTCCCTGCTCGGGCAAGGGCGCGCAGCTCAGGCTCGCCGCCAGGAGGCTCCCGTCACGCCTGAGGAGCCGGGCGTCCAGGTCTCGAAGCTCACCACCGCGCAGGCCCCGGCGAATCCGCTCCAGCTCGGCGTCCGGCTGCTCGGAGGACGGGGCGAATATCTTGCCGACCGAGTGGGAAAGCAGGTCCTTCTCGTCATAGCCGAGCATGCTCAGGGCCCGCCCGTTGCAGCTGCGGATGGCTCCGTTGCCGGCGATCACGAAGAGGCCGTCGGCCATGGACGCCAGGACCGCCTTGTTGTAGGCCTGCTCGTGCCGGAGCGCCCCTTCCGCCCGCTTGCGCTCGATGGCGTAGCGCAGGGAGCGCGCCAGGAGAACCGCGTCGGTCTGGCCCTTGACCAGGTAGTCCTGCGCCCCCTGCTGCACGGCCTCCACGCCGGTCTCTTCGTCGTTCAGGCCGGTCATGACCACTACGGGCACGGCCGGGCATCGAGCGCGGACCTCCCTGAGCGTATCCAGCCCGGAGTTGTCCGGCAGGCCGAGGTCGAGGAGGATCGCATCGACCGGGCCCGCCGCGGCCCGCTTCAGCGCCTCGTCCAGGCGCGCGGCGTTCTCGATCCGGAAGCCGGCGGCGCCGGGCTCCTTGAGCATCTCCCGAATCAGGCGCGCGTCGCCGGGGTTGTCCTCAACCAGCAATATGTCGACGGTTTCGTCGGTCATGCGCTGTTGCCGTTCGGCGGCAGCCTCACGATGCTCAGCCAGAACTCCTTGATGGACCTCACCACCTTGAAGAACTGGTCCAGGTTGATGGGCTTGGTGATGAAGCAGTTGGCGTGCAGGTTGTAGGTCTTGAGAACGTCTTCCTCCGCCTTCGAGACGGTCAGGACCACCACCGGGATGCGCCGCAGGTGCTCGTCGGCCTTGATCTCGGCCAGCACCTCGCGGCCGTCCTTCCTGGGAAGATTGAGGTCCAGGAGTATGAGGTCCGGCCACGGGGCAGCCTTGTGCGTGCCCTTCCGGCGCAGGAAATCCATGGCCTCGACGCCGTCCACAGCGAGGTATATCTCGTTGAGCATCTTGCCTTCCCGGAGGGCCTCGACCGCCAGGCGCGCGTCGCCGGGGTTGTCCTCCACCAGCAGGATGTCAACCGGCTTGCTCGCGTTCGCAGCACCGGTCATGTTTGTCCTCCTTTACGCGAGCAGGGAGAAGTAGAACGTCGAGCCCTTCCCGGGCTCGGATTCGACCCACATGCTACCGCCGTGGCGCTCCACGATCCGCTTGCAGAGGGCGAGACCTATCCCCGTGCCGGGGTACTCCTCCCGGCCGTGCAGGCGCTGAAATATCGTGAAGATGCGCTGGTGATACTCCGGCTCTATGCCCATGCCGTTGTCCTTGACCGCGAAAACCCACTCCCAGCCCTTGCGCTCCGCTGAGACGTGAACCCGCGGCGGTTCCTCGCCGCGGAACTTGATGGCGTTGCTGATCAGGTTCTGAAACACCTGGGCGAGCTGGGTCCGGTCGGCCCTCACTTCCGGCAGATCATCGTTGGCAACCACGGCGCCGCTTTCACTTATGGCCGTGCTCAGGTTGGCAATGGCCTCGCTGAGCGCCGAATGTGCGTCCCCCGCCACCGGCTCCTTGCCCCGCGAACTGACCCGCGAATAGCTCAAGAGGTCCTCGATCAGCCGCTGCATGCGGTTGGCCCCGTCCACCGCGTAGTCGATGAACTCGTTGGCGTCCTTGTCCAACGAGTCCTTGTAGCGCTTGGCCAGGAGCTGGGTGTAGCTGGAGACCATGCGCAGGGGTTCCTGCAAGTCATGCGAGGCCACGTAGGCGAATTGCTCCAGGTCCTGGTTGGAGCGCTCCAGTTCCGCCACGGTTCGCTTGAGTTCCTCCTCCGCCCACTTGCGGTCGGTGATGTCCACGACCGCCCCGGTCATATACGTCATTTCGCCCTCGTCGTCGTAGTCCCCCATTCCCCGGTCGTAAAGCCACCGGACCTCGCCGTCCGGTCGGACGATGCGGAACTCGGCCGCGTAGACCTCGCGCTCACGCGCCGCCGATTCGATGGCCTTCTCTACGGCCGGACGATCCTCCGGGTGCACGCGGCTGACAAAGTCATCCGCCGGCTGTGTGGTCTCGACAGGCTCCAGTCCCAGTATCCCGTTGAAACTCCCATCTCGGATGTCTCTGTTCGTGGACGGAACCCGCCGCCAAGTTCCCATGTCGGCAGCTGAAAGAGCCAGACGCAGCCGCCTCTCGCTTTCACGCAGTCTCTCCTCTGTTACCAGCAACTGCTCACTGGCCATCCCCAGTTGGTGGTCTGAGGCGCGGCGTTGCTGGTCAGCAACCCTGAACTGCTGGTTGCTCGCCTGGAGCTGTTGATTGGCTGCGCGGAGTTTCTCCTCCTGGAGGCCCGAGACCGCCGCCCGGAACCGCGCCTCGCTCTGCCTAACGTTTGCTCCGCAAACGAACCGGTCCACTGCCTCCCGCACGGCCTTGCGCAATTCGTCCGCCTCCCAGGGCTTGCACAGGAATCGGAAGACTTCGGCCCGGTTGACCGCCGGCAGGTTTACTTCGGAATCGTTGTAGTGCTGGGTGAACATGATGCGGACGGTAGCCGGTACGACCTCTTTGGCCCATTCAAGGAGCTCAATCCCGTTGATTCCCGGCATGTTCTCGTCGGTGACCACCACAGCAATCTGCTCGGACTCCAGTATGTCTCGGGCCTCTTCGCCCGAGCCCACCAGCAGCAGCTCGTATCCGTCATGCCGCAAATCTCGGTACAGGGCCTGACACACCGAAGCCTCGTCGTCCACGACTAGGATCTTGTGTCGCTCGGCATTCATTGGCGTCTTTTCCTCTCCGCCTGTCCTGCGCAGAACGCGTTCCGGAGCCTTCGAGGCATCGGGTTGGCCGTTGATTGCCGGTATGTGGGTGGCGGACATGCTTTGTACTTTCATCGTTTTTCTACAATTTCAGTTCCAGGGCTTCTCGTTCGCTCTCGCTCATCTCGCCGAGCAGGTAGTCCACGATGTTGAGGAGGTGTTTTGACTTGAAGGGTTTGGTAATGTAGTACACTGCGCCCTGCTGGTAGCCGCCGAGGATGTCTTTCGCAGCGCTCTTGCCCGTGAGCATGACGACCGGCACAGATCGCAACCCCATGGCACGCAGGCCGTCAATGACCGCGTAACCATCCAAGCCAGGCATCATCAGGTCAAGGATAACCAAGTGCGGGCGCATATCCCGGGCCATCTCCAGGGCGCGCTCGCCGTTCTCAGCCACAAAGACCTCATGCGGCCGGGAATGGAGGACGCGCAAGATCGCTCGCAGGATGTTGCGTTCATCGTCGACGCAGAGAATCCGTTTCTTGTCCGTCATGATGCCGCCTCCCCGTAGCCTGAGAGGCCCCGGGCGCCCGTTTCACGCAGGGGTTCAGGCATCGCAACTCGATCCCTTTCTCGATGTGCCGTGGTAACGATCGGCATTTCACTCGTCGCGAACCCCTCGCTCTCCCCACCATCAAGGTCGTTTTTCACATCCCCTGCGCCGAGGATGAAGATCTGTTCCGGTTTCATGGTCGCTTCTCCTGCGCGTGGGCGTCCTGTAGGCTCCTGATGGTTTCCAGGGCACCGAGGAGCTCTGACCGGTTCCAGGGCTTCGTGAGAACCCGCATGATCCTGGCGCTCTTGGCCATGCGAATGACGCTCTCGCGCGTCGCCTGGCCAGTCAGGACAATGCAAGGCAGATCCGGGTTTTCCTTTTGGGCCTGTGCGGCGAGTTGGTCGCCGGATGCCCCCGGCATTCGGTAATCGGTGATTAGGGCCAGGACATCCTTGCGGCGGAGCGAGCCCATGGCTCGCAAAGGGTCCGTGAACCCCTCGACCTCATAGCCGGCCGACCGCAGTTCGCGCATGAGCGCGTTCACTACTGCGCGTTCGTCGTCAACCACCACGACTGTGGGCCTGTTTGAGCCAGTGCGCTCCTTGCTGATCTTCCCTTTGGCTTCCGAGGCCGGCAACGAAACAAGGGCCTGTACTTCCGGAGCTTCCGGCACCGAGCACCTGGTCACGTATACCCGGGTAACCACTGGCTCCACCTCTTCGTTGCGCGACAGCCCGTTTATCAAGCCCGCATCCAGAACGGCGCCGGCCTTCAGCGGCTCTTCCTCGCCCGAGCCGACGCTCCGCTCGTCCTTCATGGCGCCCCCGCTTCAAATCGAGCCTTATCAGTATATACCGAAGCCGGGGGCCCCGCAAATGCTTTTTCGGCAAGGGGCGCGTGTGAATGCGAGGCGCGCGGGAGCCGCGCCTCCGGCCGCGCCCTCCAGAGAGTTGTCCTGTCGCCGAACTCATGCTACAGTGGGCGAGGGCTCGAGCGAGCGGGGAGGGGGGGGAACACGGTGGCTCTGGAGAAAGCAACCGTCGCCTGGGAGTCCGGCCCGATCGAGGGCCGGGTCGAGGTCGCGCACGGCACGCTGGCCTCGGCACGCGTCGTGGAGGGGGCCGGCTCGGTCGACGGGCCCGCCTTCCGCTTTCCCGCGGTCGGCCCCTGCCGGCTCCATCTCGAGTTCGGCGAGGCACGGGTCACCGCGGGCGGCCGCGCCACGCGGGTCACGCTCCGCACGGAGAGGAACCCGTTCACCTTCTTCCTGCGGGACGCGACGGCGGAGAACCCGATCTTCCTGCCGCAGCACGGCGCGGCCGTGACGACCGCGGAGGACCCGCGCTCGTATGCGAGCCTCGCCGCGGCCGTCCGGGACCGCGCTCTCGCGAGTTCGCTCGCGCGCATCGAGGGCGAACCTGAAGAAAGCTACGAAGGCGCGGCCGGGCGCGTGCGCAGCCTGACATGCCGGACCTGGCTGGGCCTGGGCCGCGACATCCGCATCTTCGAGATCGCCCCGCGCCGGGAGGGCGGCTACTGGGGCTGGATCAAGCCCCGGTTCCATCGCAAGGACGTCACCGTTCCCGACGGCGACGCCGAGCGGCCCCTGTCTTACGATTTTGCGCTGGGACGCGGCGCAGGCTGCGAAGTGAATCTCTCGAGGCGTCTTGAAGAAGGCTGCCTGCCGATCCTGCGCGGCGAGGGCCGCGACGGGAGCATCCGGTACGAGATCACGGCCTTCGTTACTCTTGAGCGGACGCCCCTGAAACCCGGCGCCGTGCGCGGCACGCACTTCCTCGTCGCCGACGGACACTCCGCCGGGCACGCGTTCACCCCGGAGCAGGAGGCCCGGTTCAAGGAGCTTCTTCCCGCAGAGATGAATCGCGACGAGGAGACCGTGCTCCACCTCCGCGCGGAGGCGGTCAACATCGCCGAGGCGCCGAGCTACGCGTGGTTCCGCGCGCCGGCGCTGGAGCGGCGGATCTTCCCCGAGCGCGGCTACGACGGAGAGAGCGGCCTCTGCCTTCTTGGAACCGATCAAGCCTACTGCGTCGCCCGGCTCGACGGCCGGCCGATGCCTGAAGAAGAATGCGCGGTCCTGGTCCCGCCGGGCGGCCGCGTCGCGTGCGAGTTCGCCGTGCCGCACCGGCCGCTCTCGCGCGAGCGCGCCGCGGCGCTCTCTCGCGCCGACTTCGACGAACGCCTCGACGAGTGCCGCGCCTTCTGGATGGACAAGCTCGAACCCGGGGCGCACGTGGCGCTGCCCGAGAAGCGCGTCGACGAGATGGTCCGTGCCGGGCGGCTCCACCTCGACCTCGTCGCCTACGGCCTCGAGCCGGACGGGCCCCTGGCCGCCGTGGTGGGCGTGTACTCGCCCATCGGCTCGGAGAGCGCGCCCATCGTCCTCTTCCACGATTGTATGGGCCGGCACGACCTCGCGCGCCGCGCCATCGACTTCTTCCTCGAGAAGCAGCACGAGGACGGGTTCATCCAGAACTTCAACGGCTACACGCTCGAGACCGGCGGCGTGCTCTTCATGATCGGCGAGCACTACCGGTTCACGCGCGACCTCGAATGGCTCCGCGGGGTGAAAGCGAAGGCGCTCAAGAGCTGCCGATATATTATTGATTGGCGCGGGCGCAATCTTCGTGCGGACCTGCGCGGTCGCGGCTACGGCATGCTCGACGGCAAGGTGGCCGACCCGAACGACCCGACGCGCTACTTCATGAACAGCGGGTTCGCCTGCCTCGGGCTCAAGCGCGCCGCCGAATGGCTGGCCGAGTTCGACCCCAAGGAGGCCGAAGTCCTGGCGGCGGAGGCCGAGGCGTTTCGCGGGGACATCCGAACCGCGCTGGTCGAGTGCATCGCGCGCTCGCCCGTCGTCCCGCTGGGGGACGGCACCTGGTGCCCGACCGCGCCGCCCTGGGCCGAGGCCACCGGCGCGCAGGCACTCTACTGCGAGGGGGAGAGCTGCTTCACCCACGAGAGCGTCTCCTGCCGCGACTCCCTTCTCGGGCCGCTCTGGCTCGTCTTCCAGGAGGTCCTCGAGCCGCGCGAGGAGATGAGCCGGATCCTGCTGGAGTCGAACGCCGAGCTCGCCACGCAGCGCAACGTTCCCTTCAGCCAGCCCTACTATTGCCGCAGCGACTACGTGCACCTGCGGCGCGGAGAGGTGAAGGCGTTTCTCAAGCGGTACTACAGCGGCTTCGCCGCGCTGGCCGACCGGGAGACCTACACCTGGTGGGAGCACTTCCATCACGTCAGCCCGCACAAGGTCACGGAGGAGGCGTGGTTCCTCATGGAGACACGCTGGATGCTGCTCCTGGAGGAGGATCGCGACCTTCACCTCCTGCGGGCGATCCCGCGCGCGTGGCTCGCGCCGGGACGGCGCATCGCCTTCGAGAACATGGCGACCTATTTCGGGCCCGTCTCCCTGGAGGTCGAGTCCCGGGCGGGCGGGGAAGAGATCCGGGCGCGGTACGCCTGCGCCGCGGGGCGCGGGCCCGCGCGGCTCCTCCTGCGCCTGCCGCACCCGGAGGGGCTGCGTCCGAAGAAGATCGCCGGGGGCGACTACTGCGCGCGGACCGAGACGGTCGAGATCGAGCGCCCGGGGGAGGGAAGCGTCTCTCTAGCCTTCTGAGTCGCCCGGACGGAGGGAGGGGGGGCGCTGCGAAGCCCCCCCCGCCCGGGCTCCTCCCCAGCCCACCCTCGCGTGGCGGGAAGAGAGCTCTAGAATAATGCGAGTATCTTGAAACGCCGCTACAGCCCGTCGAATTGGCCTAAGAGAAGGATGTGAGCCGGCAGGCGGTTTTCGTGGGTTTTCCTGGCTGGGCGTGGTTGCCGCGGCGTCGTATGGGCGCTAGGATGGGAGTGGACGGTTGGACGCCGCAGTGCTGGATCTGGACGAGGACGCGATGGCACCGGTCTCTGGGACAACCGCGGATCGCCTTATCGGTCTGAGCGCAGCGGCCTACCGGCTGGCCGTGCACGTCCTCGGGTCTCCGGTCGGTGCCGAGGACGTCGTCCAGGAGGCGTACCTCAAGGCGCTGACGCGGCTCCGGACCAGTCCGCCTCCCTCAGAGGAGCAGGCTTGGTTCCTCAAGGTCGTGGCCAACGTGGCCAAGGATCATCTGAGGAGCGACGCCCGGCGCAAAAGACGGGAGGCGACTGTGGGAGTGGGCCAGGAACGCGACGCGCGCGAACCCGGACGTGGCGGCGAGATGAACGGTGCGGTACGGGCAATCCTCGCGTCACTGGAGTCCAAGTACCGCCTTCCCCTGGCGCTCTGCTACCAGGAGAACATGACGCAGCGACAGGCCGCCACGATCCTGGAGATGCCCGAGCGCACCCTTTCGCGATATGTCAGCACGGGATTGGCGAAGCTCCGCAAGGCGCTGGAGCGCGCCGGATACCCAGCGGCGGTCGCGGCCGTGCTCGGCGGGCTCAAGAGTACCGCGCCGGTCGTGCCGGCCTCGCTGGCAGGACAGGTCAAGGCGCTGGTGACACAGGGCACGGTGAAGACGGGAACAGGTGCGGCGGCATCGGTCTCCGCCGCCGCAAAGGGAGGAATCGCCATGAAGGTCGTCGCGGGAATCGTTGCGGCGGGAGCACTCGCCGGTGCGGTCGTGGTCTCGACGGGTGCCATCGGTGGGGGCGAGGAGACGCCTCCGGCGAACGTGAACCCCGCCACCGGCCGGCAGTCGCGCGAGAAGGTCTTCGAGTTCACGCAGAAGCCGGCCGTGAAGAAAGAGGGCGGCAAGTACGTCATCACCTTCGCCTCGAAGGGCCGGTGCGACGCGACGGTCGCTATCGTGGACAAGAACGGAAAGATCGTGCGGCACCTCGCCTCGGGCATCCTCGGCAAGAACGCGCCGTGGCCGTTCAAGCAAAACTCGCTTTCGCAATCGATCGAGTGGGACGGTTTGGACGACGACGGCAAGCCGACGCCGCGCCCCTGCAAGGTGAAGGTCTCGCTCGGCCTCAAGGCAACCTACGAGCGCGCGATCAGCTTCAGCCCGGCCAACTTCAGCGAAGGCAACCGCGCGTGGATTCCTCCGGTCGCCGGCTTCGCGGTGGCCGAGGAGGGCGTCTACATCGTCAGCGGCACGTTCCAGGTGCGGCTCTTCGACCACAAGGGCGAATTCCTGCGTTCCATCGCGCCGTTCCCGGTCGGGCTCGAGCCCGGGAAGATGAAGCCGCTCGCCTTCGTCAAGACCACCGACGGCGACCGGATTCCGATCAACAGCGCGGGGGTCATCTCGACCGGGTCCTATCCCCGGAGCCTCGCCCTCCAACGCCAGGGCCCGTGCCTTCTTCCCGACGGCCGCCTGCTTCTGGCCATCGATAAGGGGTACCAGAACCACGCCCTCTATCTCGGGATCGACGGCTCCATCGCGGAGCCGAAGGTAACCAGCGGCCTTCTCTGCAAAGCCCCGCAGGACGCGGCCCGCGGGTACTATTTCGCGCTCTCGGCGGACGAGAAGACGGTCTACCTCTCGGGCGGGGACTTCTCGTCCGTCGTGCGGTTCTCTCTCGGAGGAAAGCCCGACCCGAAGCCGTTCCTCGGCGAACCGGGGAAGATCGGGGGCGACGCGAAGCGCTTCTGCGGCCCGAGGGGCATCGCCCTCGACAAGGACGGCAATATCCTCGTCTCCGACTACGGCAACGACCGCATTCAAGTCTTCAAGCCGGATGGCTCGCTCCTGCGATCGCTCAAGGTCGAGGGGCCCGACTGCCTCGCCGTACATCCCGAGACCGGCGAGATCTACGTCACCTCGGTGCGCGCGGCAGGAAACAAGAAGGTGAAACAATACAAGCCTAAGGGGATGATCGGCATCCAGACCACCGGGTGGACGGCCTCGCGGTGGCTCGTCAAGCTCGCGCCCGATGGGACGGTGAAGGCGAGTCACGACCTGGGCAAGTCCAAGCAGATCCCGCTCTTCGCGCTGGACACGCACACCGAGCCGGCGACGGTCTGGGTGAGCCTGGGCCGCGAGGTCAGGCTCTTCGCGGACAGGGGGGCCGCGTTCGCGCCGCTCGCCTCGCCTTTCGACACGGTCAATCGCAAGAGCCTCTGGAACTGCCACGCCGAGGCGCGCTACGGCGGGCTCTTCGTGGACCGCAAGCGCGAGGAACTCTACGTCGACAAGGGCGCCAAGCGCTTTGACGGAAAGACCGGCGCGTGGGACCCGAAGTGGAAGCTGCCGTTCGGCAACTGCACCGGCTACGGTGGCGAGTTCTTCCTGGGCGGGCCGCGGGATATGCTCTATCTCCGCAGCGGAGGCGGCGGGCACTACGTGGCGCGCTTCGACCGGGAGGGCAAAGAGGTCCCCTTCCCGAACGGAGTGGTCCACAACTACTACAAGCTCAAGGGCGTGCTCGACTTCAAGCTCGGCTGCGGGTGCAGCGGGAACTCGGCGGGCCTGCACGTGACGCGGAAGGGCGACGTCTACGTCTGCGGCTGGGGGGTGCGGAGGGACCTCCCGAGCAAGGACAAGGCCTCGATCGAGGCGTTCCGCAAGAAGTACCCCTGGCGCGCGGGCCACTGGTCGTGGAACGGCGGCACGCATCTGAAGACCTACGACGACAGCGGCAAGCTCCTGAATGACGATGTGATTCCCATGGCCGGCTACCCCGGCGGCGTGCGGGTGGACAGCGGAGGCAACGTGTACCTCGCGATGACCGTCCAGGGTGCGGGGCAGAAGTGTCCCCTCGGCATCGACCCGGCGGACCCCAACGCGGGCAAGGCCAGCGCGGACAACTGGGGCACGCTGATGAAGTTCCCTCCGGGTAAGGGCCGGATGCGCGTCGACTTCGGATCGAAGCTCAAGTGGGACTACCCGAAGACGCCGCCCACGCATCGCTGGAGCAAACTCCGCGTCTGGGTCGACGACTACCTGTGGGACTACCCGGGCGTGTCCGTGGTGGTCGCCCACGACAACTCCTGCACCTGCCCGACCGGCCGGTTCGACCTCGACGATTTCGGCCGCGCCTTCGTGCCGCAGGTGCACCGCTACTCGGTCGAGGTCCTGGACCCGAACGGCAACGAGGTCCTGCGCATCGGCCGCTACGGCACGATGGCGAACCAGGGCGCGAAGAGCCCCTACCCGGAGCCGGACATCGGCCTCACCTATCCGAATACATGCGCGGTGAGCGACGCGGCCGTCTACATCACCGATCCGGGTAACGTGCGCATCGTGAAGGCCGTGCTCTCTTACGAAGCCGAGGAGGAGATCCCGCTGCCGTAGCCATCGGCCGCCCCTGCTTTCTCCGCGCGTGCGGATGCTTCAGACGCAGCTAGTGGAACGCGCTTCATGCCTGCCGGGGCTCCTCAGCGGGGGGGGCAACTCACAACTCTCTGGAGCGACCTGGGTTAAGCACATTTTTTTCGTCAAAGCCCCCTATATTATGGAGGACCTTTGTGATTCTCCCGAGCCGAGGAGCCATGAAAAAAGTGCCGAAAAACGTCATTTTGAAGCCCTGTGGGTGGCCCGCCCCAACGGGGTGGGCGCCGAAGGCGCAAGAAGCCTCCCCCTTCCGCATCGCGGAACGGAATGAGCAGGCCATTCCATCGGGGCTCCCCGGCGTTCGTAGGGGCGGGTCTAGAACCTGCCCGGAAATGTTTGGGAGGGCGAACCTCCCGGTGAGCCGCGAACAAGGCCCCGGCTCGGCCGGAGTCTCGCCCTGCCGGGTAGCCCCGGCGGGCATGAAGCGCGTTCCGCAAGCTGCGGCTGCGGCGTCCGTCTGCGCGGAAAAAACTGGGGATGCGCTCGCGAATGGCAGGGCGAACCTCCCGGTGAGCCGTGAACAAGGCCCCGGCTCGGCCGGGGCCTCGCCCTGCCATTCGATCCCCGCTCCGTGCCCTCCGTGTCTCCGTGTTGAAGATGAGCCTTCGCAGGACGAGGCGGTCGAGGACGCGCTCTACCAGAGCGCGATGGCGGGGGCGATCCGCGCGCCGGTCTTCTGGCTCGTCAACCGCGCGCCGTATAAATGGCGGCCGGTCTGGCGGCTGCGCATGAACTTCATGCCGCGCATGCCCTCGCTCGCCTCGCTCCTGCGAGTCAGCGAACCGCGCCTTCGCACCTGGGCGCGCTCCGCGCGTTCGCGGCGATGGGCGCGCGCGCGCGTCGCCGTGCCGGCCTTCGCCTTCCGGCCCTTGCAGGAACCGTCCCCGCGGTCGAGAATGGCTACCGGGGGGACGCCCGAACGGGCGGGAGCGCGGCGGGAAGAAGCGGCGCGCGCGGGACGCAACCGGCGGCGGCCGTTCGACTACGACGCCTGGACGCGCGCGGTCCGCGCCGGCCGCACCTTCACAACGAACGGCCCACTGATCGACCTCGCGGTCGAGGGGAAGGAGATCGGCGAGTCGATCCGGCTGCCGCGCTCAGGCGGCACGCTCGAGGTTCACGCCGAGGCCGAGTGCTACGCGCCGCTGGGGCGGCTCGAGATCGTCGCGAACGGGCGGCCCGTGGCCGAGCACATGCTCGCGCTCGTGGAGGGCGGCACCGAGTACCTGGACACGCTCGCCACGCATTTCGACGAGCGGTCGCGAAAGCGTATGGTCCGACTTTTCAGCGAAGCGCGGCGCGAGCTCGAGGGGCGTCTCCTCATCGAGGCGCGCCGGCCCGCTCATCACGGAGGCGAGCCCTACCACACGCACGGGCACGGGACCGCGGCGGGTCACAGACATTGAGCGACGGGCCGCCCTCCGCGCACCGGTTGATCACCCGCGGAGGCGCTCAGGCGCGAGGCACACGCGCGCTTCGGCGCCGGCTCCCGGCTGCCTTCTGCACCCGGCGTCCGATGTTGTGGAGAACGAGGTCGCGCAACCAGTATTCCACGAGAAATGCCGTGAAGCCACGCTTGACGCGGAATCGCAGGAACGGGCGGTAGAGGACCGCCCCGACGAGGAGCAGCCTCCCCAGAATCGGCCCGACATTCCGGTGGTAGTCCTCGACCTTCCGGTCCAGCAGTTGTCCGGCGATCTGGAGAAGCTTGATCATGTTATTCGTCCGGCGGGTGTACCACGGATGCACGATCTTCTCGGCGTCGAACGAATCGATCGCGATCCACCCCTCCAGGTCTCGGGGAAGCTCCAGACCGTAATGTTCGACGGCATCCTCCGTCATTCGGGAGCCCGGCAGCGGTTTCCAGTCCGCACCGACGCCCAGGTAGCAGCCGGGATGGTCCTCGCAAAGCTGGAGCAGCAGGTCCCGCGTCTTCATCAGGTCGTCCAGCGTCTCGCCGGGGACACCGCAGAAGAAGTTATAGTGCGGCTTCAAGGAGGGGAAGCGCGCGAGCTTCCGGTTGACGCGGAGGATCTGCTCGACGGTGATGCCCTTGTTCATGATCTCCTTCAAGACCCTGTCGGAACCGGACTCCACCCCGATGGCCATGAGTTCGACGCCGGCCTCGACCATGAGGGCGAGGTACTCGTCGTCCATGCGGTCCAGCTCGTTGATCCGGACGCCGCGGAAGTCCAATTTCAGCTTCCGGTGGAAACCCCTGCGAATGTATTCCTGAAGGAACGCCCGCATCCTCTCGAGATCCACAAAGGAGACGTCGTCGTAGACCTGGAGCCGCTGGAAATCGTACCGCGCCAGCAGATACTCGACATGGGCGATGATCTCCTCGACGGGATAAGGGATCCACTTCTTCCCCTCGATCTTCGCGTAGACCGCCGGGGACATGCAGAAGGTGCACTTGTAGGGACAGCCCATGGACGTGAAGATCGGAAAGGCCACGGCTCCATCGCCCATGCGGTTGTAGTTCTGGCCGGAGATGTCCACCAGGTGATAGGGCAGGTCCCGGAAGTCGAGCATCTCGAAGCTGCACTGTAGGGGCCCGGCGTGAATCTCACCGTCCTTCTTGTAACAGAGCCCGAGAATGTCCCGAAGCTCGACAGCCTCGCCCCGCAGGTGCTGAAGAAGCTGGCGCAGCGGAAGGGAGCCCCAGTCCCGGATCACGAAATCGATGGATTCGCACTCGAGGGTCTGTTCGGGGAGGATGGTCGGATGCGGCCCGCCC
>Ga0272441_10004538_pt1 | contig 24993 bp, 16 predicted proteins | sample SSMProp6N_FD_193582 | JGI IMG/M metagenome (GOLD analysis project Ga0272441, IMG submission 193582) | Marine sediment archaeal communities from Little Sippewissett salt marsh, Falmouth, MA, United States - SSM-Prop-6N | ecosystem: Environmental > Aquatic > Marine > Wetlands > Sediment ...
GCGGAGATCGGGGTGCTCCATCCCTTCACGAATGGACCTCGCCGTCTTCTTCACGTGGGCGAGGTACCTCTGGAGAAGTTCGCCGACCGTCACGTCGCTCCGAGGGTTGATGATGTTCTCTATGGCGTCGTAGGGATTGTCGAACGAGAGGACCCTCTGCGGCTGCTGGTTGAAGAGGTCGAGCCATTTGCCGAACGCGGCATAAATCTCGCCCTCGGTTCGCTTGTCGGTTGTCCCGAAGCCTACCGTGGTCCGCTTGCCGTCGGGCAGGTATATGTCGGCGCAGAAGTACTTGTCACGGTAAACTCGCAGCTTTGGTGTTTTCCGAGTCCCTGCCATCGTACGTCTCTCATGGTCACCGCTCGATCTAAGGATCATACAGATCTTTCACGCAGTTTTCACGCAGAATGGGCTCAAAAAACGGTAACTCGGCGAAATCGGACGAAACCAGCCGAGACGAGCCGAAACCGAGACCGCTCATAACCATTGATGTGTCCGGTGGTTATGGCACATAAGTTGGTTTTTTCGCCGGAGAACGCGGGCACGGAATTCCTAGACGTGTTTTCTGTTAACCGCTAGGTTGTAGGTTCGAGTCCTACTCGGGGAGATACGACGGTCCGTCTCAAACCGAGGCGGACCTGTTTGTTTACAGGGGGCGAGCGGCGGGCCGACCGGCCGCTGGCGGCTACATCCCGTTGCTGGCAAAGAGTTACGGTGATTTCGGCCGGGTAAGACCGCGCTCTCGGTTTTGATGCGGCAACGTGGGGGCTCACGCCGAACGAACCGTTCGCGGCCCCGATCCGGCCCAGACTCTCAGACTCTCACCACGCCGCGGCTCTTGTGGTTAACTCACGCGTTCGGAACGCTTACCAAGCGGGTGTTGTTCGATACCACAGCATCGGCGCGCTAGCCGACCAAGTAACGGCTGTGGAAGCCATCGTTGGCATAGGCCGAGGTTACTCGGGCCTTCGGCGCTGAAAGCAAGGCCAACGCGTCCAACGCTGGCCCTTGACCTGCTGGTCGGTGTGCGGCAGACTTGCGCCTGGAGTGACGCACATGGGGTCAGCGAAGACAAAGGAAGTGCGCCCCTCGCGGGGGCGTCCATCGCGCTGGTTGTTGCGGGCGATCGGCTTACCCGCTGCCTTCCTCGGCGGTGCACTGCTCAGCGTCGTGGGCATCCGCCTTTCTGCAGAACCGGTTCAACCGATAGCCGATCCTTCATGGCCAAGCTCGTACTACGAGTTGCTGGCGATGCCCCCCGCACAGCTTGCGAAGGTCGATATCGCAGTCGCGAACCTGCTGTGTGCCCACGGCCTGCCCGGTGCCGAGAGCATTGACATCCCGGCGGCCTTGGCGACACTCGACAAGTGGGCGGATCGTGTCCGGTTTGAGACCGAGCGCCACCTCTACCGCGTCAACGATCCCCGATACGCGGACCACTACAAGCATTCCGAGGCGCGCTTGCGGGCCGAGTTCCTGCTGATGGTCCTGCACGAGGACTGCGGTGTTCACTACAACATGGAGCGGGTCCGGGAGGTCAACTTCGCGAAGTCTCAGGACATGTTCATCCACGGGATGATCGCCAACACGAACGGCGGCACCTGTGCATCGCTGCCCGTGCTCTACGCGGCGGTGGGCCGGCGACTCGGCTATCCGATCAAGCTCGTTCTGGCCCGCGAACACGTGTTCTGTCGCTGGGACGACGGCAAGGAGCGCTTCAACATCGACGGGGGCGTGGACGAGCACCCGGACGACTACTACCGCACGTGGCCGCTTCCGTTGAGCGAGAAGATGTTGGCCTCTGGCGAGTTCCTGAAGTCGCTCTCGACGACCGAGGAACTGTCGGCGTTCCTATTCAACCGCGGAACGTGCCTCCACGCGAACCGTCGCGTGCCCGAGGCAATTGCGGCGTATGCCCAGGCTCACCGGTTGTGCTCCGACGCCTTCACGCCCCGGATGTCCCTCGAAATGGCGGTCGCGGGCGTACCGTTCAGGACGGGGCCGGCGCAGGCGTCGGACCCACGTTTGCAGCGAGCGTCGCCGCTCGCGCCGGGGGTCCAGGCGGGGATGCCGCCCGACCCGACGCCCCCGATGCCGATGCCGGGAAACTCGAAGCGACCAGGTGACCGGCCTTGAAGGTCTCGGTAGAATGAAGAGAAAGGCTTACTCACGGGTATAGGAGCAGGTCATGACACGTGGCAAACTCGGTGTGCGTGTTCTGGGCTTGGCGGCGGTGCTCCTCGGCGCGCAGGTGGCCCTCGCGTACTACAGCCCCGCGCTTGGGCGGTTCCTGAACCGAGACCCCCTGGAAGAGGACATCGGCGGGTTGAACCTCTACCGGTACGTGGGCAACGCGCCCATCAACGCGGTGGACCCGATGGGGGGATGCGAGAGGAAGCCGGAGTGCAAGTGCTGCTGCTGTTGCATCGAGGATCTCAAGATCGAGAACATCGCGTCCCCAAGCCAGATGTTCGATCCACGCATCGACCCGACCACTGGTAAGCCCGTCGGCATGGTCCCGTTCTTCGGGAATTCGTTCGACGCGGTCGCCTCGTTGAAACATATACCGGCACCCAATCTCACCCAGAGCGCTGACTGCACCTTCCAGTGGTGGGAATACACGAACGCTCCGGGGCCGGGCGCTCCCCAGCGCCAATGGTACGATGCCGTTTCGCTGTACGGCCGAAACAGCCCGACGCTCGACCCATGGTTCAACCGGACGCCGCCGTGTCCTGGTGCCGAGACTGTACGCGTAACCGACTACCCGGGGTTTCTGTTGCCAACTTCCACCAGCGGCACGAGGGTAGCCTTCTTCGCCATCAGGGCGCTCAGCGCACCGAACTGCGACTGCGCCAATAAGTCGAAAGAAGTGTGCGCTATGCAGCGGCTCACGCTGCGGGACGGTCAGCCCGTCGGCCAACCTGAGTTTCGGCCCGTGCCTTGTCAAGCGATCAAGGATCTCAAGGAAGGCCCAGGTCTGCCATGGTGATCGGCTGTGCTCGGCTTCGCTGCAAGGCCATCGGCGGTCGGTTACGCTGGATCGCCCGCGCCGCCACGATACGGTTCGGTCGCCGTTCAGCGCTGTGGACCGTGGCCCTAGTGCTGTCTTCGGGTGGATGCACTGGCACTCCGGTCCCGCCGCCGGATCCGGTCATCGCTTGGCTTGGCCAGTCGTCCTACTTCGACAAGTGGGGCGGCTGGAGGTGGTCGCGACGTGCGCCGGCCGCGCAAGGCAAAGATTGGATAGTCCAAGGCCGTGCGATCAGTGGTGCAGCCGCGAAGCTTGAGACGCTATTGGCTAACAGGGATTCGCGTGTGGAACTGCCCCAGGTCGCTTTCGCTCTCGGTTACCTTGGCCGGTCTGAAAGTCTACCCGTTTTGATGGCGGCGTTGGATAGCCCCGACTTTTACGTGCGGATGGAGGCTGCCGCATCGCTTGGACGCTTGGATGACGAGCGGGCCATAGGACCACTTTGCCACGTTCTGGCGAACGATCAGGATTCGAATGTGCGGGGGAATGCCGCTCTCTCCCTGGGCCGCATCAAGGCGCCAGAGCGCCAGGATGAAGTCAGAGCTTGTTTGGGCGCCGTATTGCGTGCCGAGGAGTCTGCCTCTCAGCCGGTCGCAACCGCTCCCTGGGATACTTACCTGCACGGGTTCGTGGTGGATTGTGTGAGGAGCGCGCTCGGCGAGCTTGATGCCGGCGGTCAGGATGGGGGGTAAATGCGGAATTCGTGCAGCGCTGCGCCCGCGCCACCCGCTGGCCGACGGCCGTGGCAGATTTCCCGCCTTGGCGCTGCTGCGGCTGCGGCAATCGGGGCGGGGATCCTCACTTTGGGCACGGTGCCCGGAAACCTGTCGATCCTCGCCGCTCCGGTCGCTCTCTGGGTTGGCGTTCGCCTGTGGCCACAGCACTCAGAAACGCCCACGTTGCGGGGCAAGCGCGGCGCGATCATGCGCTGGGCTGCCGTGGCAATCGCTTGGTGCCTCGCGGCAGGTGTCATCGTTCCCAAGATGATGAGCGCCTCGCCCACAGAGCGAACGATCGCCCGGCAGATGGAGCAGGTTGAGCAGATGGCACGTTCGGGACGGTGGTTGGACGCGCTGAGGGCTCTCGACGCGATAGACGTGGCACCCGAGTACCCACTGCGCCGGGCGCAACGTGAACACAATCGAGGGGTTCTCCTGCTACGTCTGGGCCGGCGCGCCGAGGCCGCCGCGGCGCTCCAGCAGGCAGTTTCGTTCGATTCCGGAGACGCCGACGCGTGCGCGATCCTCGGCCGGCTTTTCCTGGAGTCCGGACAGACGAACGAGGCGCTGCCTTGGTTGGAGCGAGCCCACGCGATCGAGCCAGAACGGCAGGATGTCGCGCAGTTGCTCACGTTAGCCCGCGCACAAGGGACGAGTAACCCGGCTACCTCCTCAGCCCCCTCGCCGTGAGCTGCAATGCACCCGTATCTCCTTCGCATCGGTGACCTGTCGATTGCAGCGTATCCCGTGCTGTATGGCCTCGGCATCGCCACGGCGGGCCTGGTGGCGATCATCCTCGGTGTCCGGCAGGGATTGCCGCGCGCTCGCCTCGCCGATCTCGTGCTGCTGATCGCTCTGGCGATTGTCTGTGGCGGCCGAGCGTTCTATGTCGCACAGCATTGGGGCGACTTCAGGAATAACGCAATCGCAGCATTCGACCTTTCGGACGGAGGGCAGGTGTTCTACGGTGGGCTATTGCTGGCGCTGGCGGTGTTCTGGGGTTACTGCAAGCTGACGCGACTGCCGCTGACCATCGTGGGCGACGCGCTTGCGGTCGGTATTCCACTCGGACACGCCATTGGCCGCGTCGGCTGCTTCTGTCGAGGCTGCTGCTATGGCCGAGTCTCGGACGCAGCTTGGGCTATTCGTTTCCCGAAGTTCATCGACGCCGAAGGCCACACCATCGGGAGTCCGCCCTTTGTGGCCCATCTTGATCGCGGCCTGATCCACGATTGGGCGCGCGAGAGCTTGCCAGTCCATCCTGCCCAGCTGTACGCCAGTGCGGTCCTCGTGTTGCTCTTCGCAGCGATGCTGTTTGTGTGGCACAAAGGGTGGCTGCGGGGACAACTGCTGCCAAGCTACATCCTGGTCTATGCGTGCGCTCGGTTTGTGCTTGAGGCGTTCCGCGACAACGAGATGGCGTTCTGGGGGCTCACGATCGCCCAGGTCGTCAGCGTCGGCGTTGTGATTGCGGCGGTCACCTGGATGGTCACGATCCGCCACTTCAGAACTGCGCCGCCATCGCCAGAGCACTGATGCTACGCTACCATTCGCGACACTTCTGACACAGCCGCAGATATAGACGGGCGACCCGGCTACCCGGCGAGACGGAGCCCGCATGCCTGCGACACAGAAGTCACCGCGCGCCACGAACGTCGCGCCCACAGAACCTCGCGACGAGATCATCGGGATCATCGCTGCTGCGCTGGCGCGCCTGATCCAGACCGACAGGCGGCGGGCGATCCCGTGCCCCGACACGCCAGCGAACATCCCCGTCATAAATCTCTCTGAATCCGCCGAAATCGACCTTGAGCTTTCCGGCGATACGAGGCTCAGTGTGCCGGCTGGTTAACGACCCGAGAGACGGAGAGACGCATGGCCGCGAAGAACGCTGCCGCCGACCTGGCGACGATGAACGGCCATACCGGGAATGTGTATTCCGTCAACTGCAGCCCCGACGGATCCCGCATCGTCTCCGGCAGCAACGACGGTACCATCCGGATTTGGGACGCGGAGACTTTCGAGGAGATTCTCGTGCTGCGTGGACACGAAAGCTACGTCCACTCCGTGTGCTTCAGTCCGGACGGCGCGCTGCTCGCTTCCGGATCAGGTGACGGCACCGTCCGCATCTGGGATTCCGTTCCACCCGCTGAGCGCTGGCGGCAGATCCGACAAGCCAGGAAGCTCCGCCGCGAAGCCGAGCCGTTGGTCGATCGCCTGCTCGAAGAACTCACCAGCCCGCTCGATGCCGCCGATCGCATCCGCGCGGACAAGACTCTGAACGCCGACCTCCGCCGCGCGGCGTTGCGCGCACTGTTGAAGCGGTCAGCGGCCAATCATCCCGCTCAGTAGTCAGAAGCGAATCGTGTCGCAAGCCTCACGGCGGGTCGGCAGCCCACGACGATGAAGGCAGAAGCAGTGTACGCGTTCACCGACCTTTGCGCGACGATGTGACGCTCTTCGGCCTCGAACTCGTGCGAGAACGCGACGAAACACGCGGACTTCGCTGGGAACTCCCCCCTCGACGCGCCGGTGCAACGCTCCTCCGCGTTGAGATAGTCCGCGAATGTGGCGACACGCGCGTGCCGCGATTCGAACGGCTCCCCCGACGCGGCGAAACTGCCGACCTGCGTCCCGAACTGCTGCTCCGACGCGGCGAGACACTGGAGCTTCCACGTGAGCCGCCGCTACGACTCGGTGCGATTACCGTCGGCTGGGTAACGCGCGTTCGTGGTCGTACAGCGCGGCGGGATCTATCGCGCGGAGACGGGCGGACCGCCTCGCTCGATCGCCTGCTCACCCCCCCGGAACGTCCAAGCACCGTACGGCTCGAAGTGCCTGTTTGGGTCAACGGACGTGACAGAACAGACCGCGCGCTACTCGTTGTCCGCTGGCGAACGCCGTGGCTGGCCGAACGAACAGTGTGAGAAGTCGAAGGTGCATGCCTGTCCGTGCGCCGCGCCGGCGACGTCGCGATGCGAGAACCGAACACGCCACCGGTACGTCCCGCCCGATGAACGCCCGCGCGCAACGTGGTCCGTGCTCCGTGCGTCGCGGCTGAATGCCTGGTGGTCGCATGCGAGCGTCGGCTCCCGGACGTGCAGTGGCTCAGCGATGGCCGATGGTGGGTTCGACGATCATGCAGGACCCTCGTAAGCTCGCTCCCGCTACGACGGTCATGGTGCCGCCGGCCCACGCGCCCGACTCTGTGATGTCCGTACCGCGAGCCGTTGTAATAGCGAGAGATCCCACCCCCGAAACGGAGCGAAGTGGTAAGCCTCGAACCGGTTCCATAAGAGAGGTGCACGCTACTCCTGTGTCCGCCCCGCACGCGGCCGATGCAGATGCGCGAGCGCAGCAGCCAGGAGGGATCGCAGCCGTAGAACAGGGGCCAGTCGGCCGGGTATCCGCAGTAGTAGGTCACGATGGGCGAGTAGTACGTACGGGACGTGCTGTAGCTCACACCCGAACACCTCTCCGGCACGTACGCCCGGCCTGATGCGTAGTCCCAGTCGTTATCACCATTGACCCAATCCTGCACCGGCTCTTCAACGTACCCCCGATCGACTATCGGCGCGTGTGCACCCACCTCGTCAGGGACCCGGTCGTCCGTGCCCGCGACGGTTGCCTCGCGCACCACGCCCACGGGGGTCTCTCCCGCATCCACCCCGACCTCCCCGGGCGACTCCACCGGCGTCTCCGGAGTCCACAGCCGGGCGTGCTCCGCCACCGCTCGAGCGTAGAGCGCCTCTGCCGGCTGGTCAGCCGGCGGCTGCATGATCACCGGCACCAGATTCTCCAAGCCCCCGTGGCCCGCGTCGATCGGCTTCCACATCGACGCCCGCTCTTCTGGCGACATCATCGCGACCACCCCCGGGCGAATCTGAAAGTCGGCGGGGGCCTCGTCCCCGTCGAGGATCCGGGCGTCCACCTCATCCGGCGCGTGCGTGGCCCACCACGACTCGATCACACGCATCGCCGTGGCGGAAGTCCCGTTCTCCATCGCGTAGAAGATGATCGCCTCGTTGGGCGGGCAGGCACCGTAATACTCGCGTTTCAGAACCTGGACACAGGGAAAGCCCTCGTACACCTCACGCCGCGCTTTGCAGAAAAGCGCGACCAGCTCGCAGTAATCCCGCAATGCGACCGGATCGGCCTCCAGCGCTTCCTGCCAGGCGACCGCAGCCCCCAGCCCGGCGTTGTCGTATGCCACACGAAGCCGGAGGATGCTCTCCTCCGTTTCCGCCGGAACCTCGGTGTACAGCTCTCGGAGGGCCCGCAGCTCCTCCGGATGGTCCGCAGCAACGGCGACGATCGCCGGCATCGCCTTCAGCTCCCTGATGGCGGCAAGCTTCTCGGCGCGCACCGGCGGGCTGATACTCTCGGGCCCTTCGAGCAGCTCGGGCTCGTCCGCCAGTTGTCGCAGAACCAGTGGATCGTCAGCAAGCTGCAGCAACGCGCGCAGCACGCGCGCAGGGTACTCACGCACGCCGGCCGCCAGCCGCATGGGCGAAATCGCCGTCATGTCCCCGCCACGCTCGGTCTCCCCCTCGCTGGCTGAATCCTGAGCGACAGCGGGCACAGTCGCGATGATGGCGGCCAGCAGACCCGCACGGATAACTGAAGCAATCATCTTGATTCTCCAAGCTTGTCAGTCTCTACGGCCACCAGTACCCGTCTTCGCAGTACCACTCATCGTAGTACGCGTCGTAGTAGCACGACTCGTCGGTGTACTCGTCGTAGTACCAGCCCTCGTAGTAATACCCGTCTTCGCAGTACCACTCATCGTAGTACGTGTCGTAGTAGCACGACTCGTCGGCATACTCGTCGTAGCACCACTCGCCGTCCGCGACCCAGAGCTCGTCATCGACCCACGTGTCCTCCTCGACCCACACGCCGCCGTAGTAGTCCTCATCGTAGTACGCGTCGTAGGCGGGCGTGTACCATGAGTCGTACGTGTCGTGGGTGACCTCGCCATACGTCCCTGTCGTCACGTAATCATCTACCGCCCCGACGATATCGTAGCACCCGATTTGCACGGACGATGCCGCGGCGAGTACCAGCGTGCAGACCACCCGAACCATGACGACCTCCTCTCCAGCTCCTTCACGTGCGTGGACAAGCCGGCGACCCGGTAGCGTCCCCGCACACCTGGGATCCACCAAGGCCCACACACACAGGCGCCAAAGCGGCACAGCGGACGCAAAGGAACTTCGCCTCGCGGCCGGTAAAGCGGTAATATCAACTGTGACAAGCCGTTATGACGTGACCGAATTCATTGACCGGAGGGTGTCGTGCGCTATCATGCTTCGTGGTTATCCTCCGATAAGCCGGCCAGGCACCCATGATGAAACCGATTCCGGAGCCCGTAACGCAGCTTCTCGTCGCCGCCCGTCGCGGTGACGCCGGAGCGACGGGTCGGCTCTGGTCCGTGGTGTACGACGAGCTGCGCCGACTTGCGCGCCGCCAGTTGGCCAACGAAGGCCCCGCTTGCATCTTCGAGTCGGGCTCCCTGATCCACGAGGCGTTCCTCCGGCTCATCGGCGACGAGCCTGTCGAGTGGGCCAACCGCCGGCAATTCTTCGCCGCCGCGGCCCGGGCCATGCGCCGAATCCGCATCGATGACGCACGCAAGAGAGGGAGGATCAAACGTGGCGGTGCCCGGCGACCGCAGGCTCTGGGCGGTGAGCCCCCCGCCTTCGACAACGACCCGTCGGAGATCCTCGCGATCGATGAGGCACTAAAGAAACTTGAGGCCGCGGCTCCACGCCAAGCCGAAATCGTCATGCTGCGCTACTTCGCCGGGCTGAGTGTGGACGAAACCGCGGAAGCGCTCGACGTATCGCCGCGCACCGTGGATTACGAATGGCGTTTCGCCCGGGCGTGGTTGCACCGGGAACTGAGCCAGGGCGACACCCGCGTCACGTGAGGAACCGACGCGATGAACGCTGACCGATTGCAGCAGATTCAGAAGTTGTTCGCGGCGGCGCTGGAGCAACCGGTGGAACAGCGGACAACTTTCCTGCGCCAAGCCAGCGGCGATGATGTCAATCTGCGGTCCGAGGTCGAGTCTCTGCTCGAACATGATCAGTCGGCCAGGGACGACTTCATGAGAGTGCCCCGGGAGCCGTCCGAATCGCGCTCGGCAAAGGAGTTCGGTGCGACCGGAGTCATGCCCCCGGGGGCCACCCGCCCGAAACCGTCGGTCCGCCCGAACATCGACGGCTACGAGATCATGCAGGAGCTCAGCCGTGGCGGACAAGGCGTCGTCTATCGCGCGTTCCAATCAGCCACGAAACGCGACGTCGCCATCAAAGTGCTCCTCCAGGGGCCATACGCTTCAAGCGCCGCCCAAATGCGCTTCGAGCGCGAGATCGAGCTGGTGGCCCAACTCCGACACCCGAACATCATCTCCGTCTTCCATTCCGGTACGATGTCCGACGGACATCCGTTTTATGTGATGGACTACGTGCGGGGGGGCCCCCTTCAGGACCACATCCGCTCGAGAAGCGCCGCGCTGGAGGAGACGCTGGAGCTGTTCGTAACCGTCTGCGAGGCCGTGCAGCACGCCCACACAAGAGGCGTGATTCACCGCGACCTGAAACCCACGAATATCATCGTCGACGAAAGTGGCGCGCCCAGAATCCTCGACTTCGGACTCGCCAAGCCCCTCGGCGCACCGGCCGGGCGCCCGATCTCCCTCAGCCGGGAAATCGTCGGAACACTGCCGTATATGTCCCCCGAGCAGGCCGAGGGCCGTCAGGAAGAGGTAGACACGCGAACCGACGTGTACTCGCTCGGCGTCATTCTCTACGAGCTGCTGACCGGTCGGCATCCGTACCCGGTCGACGGAAGGATTGCGGACGTCCTGCGCCACATCACGGATACAGAGCCCCGGCCCCCCAGTCGTAGTTGGACACGCGAGTCCGGCGTCACCCGCCGCACCACACGCCGCCGACGCGTAGGCAAATGCCCCATCGACGGCGAGATCGAGACGATCGTACTCAAGGCGCTGGCCAAGGAGCGTGAGCAGCGCTATCAATCCGCCGGCGAACTCGCCCGCGACATTCGGCACTACCTGCGTGGCGAACCCATTGAAGCGAAGGCCGACATCCTGGCCTACGTCCTCTGGAAGCAGGCGCGCAGGTACTTCCGACAAACACCGATGGCGGCGCTGATCCTCCTATGCGCAATCCTCGCACCGGGGATGTTCGTGTCGCTCGCGTTCTGGCACCAGGCAGCGCATGAGCGCGACGTCGCCAACGTGGCCATCAGTTTCCTCAACAACGATGTGTTCCAGTCACTCGATCCTGAGAAGGTCGGGCGTGACGTCGACCTTGCCGAATTGCTGGACGCCGCGTCGCAGCGCATCGAGGAGCGATTCGCCGATGCACCCCTGAAGGAAGCGTCGATCCGGCACACGCTGGGCAATTTCTACTGCAGTCTGGGGGAAAACGAAAAGGCTCTGGCTCATCTGGAAGGGGCACTGCACCTGCGCCGCGCGGAGCTTGGTGAGCGCCACGTTGCCGTCGCCGAGACGCTCGTCAGCCTCTCGCGTGTGCTCGAGAGTCTGGGGCGGTCGCAGGAAGCCGAAAACCTCTTGCGCGATGCCATGACGATGCGCGCGGAACTGCTCGGCCGAGATCACCCACTGGTCGCGGCGACGCTGAGGCAGCTCGCCGGCTTCGCCCGACGACAGGGCAATCTCGAGCTCGAATTGCTGCTGGCTGCTCAAATCGGCACCGCGGCGCCCAAGGCCGTGCCCGGAATTCAAACGCCAAATGGTCTGCCGTCACCGCCTGCCGGCGCGTCCACACAAGCCCCCGCGGAGCAAGAGCGACTGCGCACGCGTTTGGCGCAAGCTCGGCAACGGCACGGAGACTCGCATCCGGAGGTGGCACGACTGCTCACCGAACTGGCAGACGAACTTGTGCGAACGGGGAGCATGGCCGAAGCCGAGCCACTCTTCGAGGAAGCCCTGAGCATCTGGACCAAACAGCTCGGTGCGGAACACCTTCACCCCCGCGACGTGTTCGCGAAGCTGGAAGATCTCTGGGTCCGATCGGGTGAGATCCACAAAGTCGTGCCGTTCATCGAGCGTCGACTCGGCCGCGCGTTGGCCAGTGCTGACAACCCGCGGTTCCTGAGCAGTGCGAGCTGGGACGTTGTCAAAAGACCGCACTACTCTGTGGAGCTGTACGCACGCGCGCTGGAAGCAGCTCGACGAGCTTGCGAGCTGCAACCAGAAGATGGCGCCTTCCTGAACACACTGGGTGTCGCCCAATATCGAGCCGGTCTGTTTGAAGAGGCACTCGCGACACTCACTCACGCCGACACACTGAACGACGACCATCCGGCGGATATCGCCTTCTTGACGATGTCGCTGGCTCGACTCGGCCGGCCGGACGCCGCCCAGCACGAGTTCGAGAGGTTGCTCGCATTAATGCGAAAGCAACCGTGGGCGACAGACCCGCAATCGCTGCGGTTCCTGAGCGAAGCCCAATCACTTGTCGAGGCGACCTCTGAGGGCTGATGTGATTCGTCACACAAGACGCCCGGCCGGCAGCGGAGCACATCGAACGACTCCGCAGTCGCGGCCTCGCGCGCTAAACCCTGTGGCCGTGGACGTTTCCACTGAGGCATTTGAAGCCGGGCAGATGATTGCTCCCGCAGGCAGATGCGGCGCAGCCGCTGTACCCCTGGCAGCCCGCTGACCGACCTGATCACCTCATCTTGGCAGTGACAGACCGTCGTGCTATCTTCTCAGTCGCTCGGCCTTGCCCAGCCAACTGCCACCGTCCCAGCGGCCGGCGCGGCGTTTTTTTTTGTGCCGGCCGCGACACCTTCCGGGCATGAAGTGCAAATAACCTTGTGACCTCGGGCGCATCCGGCCGCCGTGGAACCAGCCGAGGGCCTCGGGCGTCCAAAGGGGCGTGCGAAATGCGTGCGCATAGCTCCGATCGGCCGGCGGTTACGTTGGTCGCGGTCCCGCTGCAGCCGGCGGCCTCACGAGGGCGGATGCGTTGATGGACGGCCAACAGGAACGCGAGATTGTGTGTGGCTTGCGCGACGGCGACGTCGCCGCGTGGCGAGCGCTGTACGACGCGTATGCGCGGCCGATGTGGGGGGTCATCGCGCGTTGGATGGGGCCTTCCTCGACCGACATCGCTGATGTGATGCAGGAGACGTTCATCGCGGCGGCCCGGAGCGCGTCAACCTATGACCCGAAGCGCGCTCCGCTGTGGCTGTGGTTGTGCGCGATTGCCCGGCGGCATGCAGCCCAGCACCATCGGGCCCAGGCGCGGCAGGAGCGGCTCAGCACGACGGTTGAATCGGTATCGGCGACCGACCCGCGGGTCAGCCGCTGGTTGGAGAATCGCGAGATCCCGCCGGGCGAGGCGCTGGCGTTGGCCGAGACGGCCGCGCAGGTGTCCGCCGTGCTGCTGATGCTGCCGGACGAGTACGCGGTGCTGCTAACGGAGAAGTACGTGGACGGGGCGAGCATCGCGCAGTTGTCGCAGCGCCATCGCGCCTCGGAGACGGCCGTGCGATCGAAGCTGGCGCGGGCGCGGCGGGAGTTTCGGCGCGTTTATGAGCAAGCCTCCCTGACATCGACCCCGGCGCCAGGGGGAGGAACGACATGACGAAGCGCAGTGCTGACTGGGACGACAAACGCTTTGAAGCGCTGCTTCGGGGCTCGGAGGGGGGCGCCCCACCGCCGGATGAACGTTTTCTGGCCGAGCTGCGCGAGCGCTCCACACAGGCATTCGCAGAGCAGTTCTCAGAACGGCCGGCTCAGCCCGGCAGGAGACACAGGATGCTGGTGCTGATGACACGTGTTGCGGCGGTGGCCGCGGTGATTGCATTTGTCGTGTGGGTCTCGACGCAGAGCGACGAATCGGGCGTCTCGTTCGGTGCGGTGTTGGAGAACACCGCCCGGGCGGACTCGCTGCACCTGGAGATCGCTGAGGGCGGGGAGACGCGCGAGGCGTGGGCGCGTTCGCCGGGGCGTTTGCGCCTGAACCGGCCCGACGGAACGTACGCGATCGACAACGGCCGGCGACTCTGGACGGTTGACGAGCAGGCAAATCGGGCGAAGCCGGGGCCGACGGCGCATCTGCGGGCGGATGGCGCGGGCGTGGACTTGCTCAGCCTGGTGGACCTGCCGGAGGGGATCACGCGCGAGGACCTTGCGTCGGCGCGGCCGGTGGAGCAGCGAGTGGAGGCGGGCACGCTGTGCTGCGTGTATCACTGGATCACGCCGCGGCCGGCCGGGATGGTGCAGGTCGAGGCGGTGGCGACCGCCGGCGAGGCGTTCCTGAAGTCGCTGGAAACAAAAGTCATCGAGGACGACGTGGAGCGGCCAATCTGGCGGCTGACGGTCGTGGCGGCCAATGAGCCGGTGGACGATGACCTGTTCATCGTGCCCGAGACGTTGACGGAAGACGGCCGCATCGGCAAGGCCCTCGACGTGCAGGGGCTCGTGCTGGTGAAGCCGGCGATGCACCGTCGCTGGACGCCGCTGCAGCCGCAGACGTTGCTCAAACCCGGGGACTGGGTGCGGGCGGAGGTGCGAGGGGCGCACGCGGCGCTGCTGCGGCTGTCGTCGCAGGCGCGGATCACGATCGGCCCCGGGACGCTGGTGGAACTGGCGACGCCACAGGAGGTGCGCGTTGCGTCAGGGGAAGTGAAGATCGCGTCAACGGTGGACCTGCCGGTGACGCTGGTGACGCCGGATGGCCGGCAGACGGTCGTGCCCGACACGGGCGTGTTCTGCGTGCGCGAGGAGCGGCTGACGAAACTCGGGCAACCGCCGCAGTGGTTGCAGGGCTTCGAAGGGACGACGACCAACGAGTCGATTGGCTCGCTCATCGCGAAGGTGGATGGGCGCGACGTGCCGCTGACATTGGGCTATCACAAGGTCACGGTGGATATTCGGGACCAGATCGCGCGGACGGTGATCGAGGAGTCGTTCGTCAACCACGCGAAGAATACGCTCGAAGGCGTGTTCCACTTCCCGTTGCCTCAGGACGCGTCGATTTCGGGCTTCGGGATGTGGATCGGCGGCGAACTCGTCGAGGCAGACGTGGTGGAGAAGCAACGGGCACGCGAGATCTACGAGACGATCCTGCGCGAGCGACGTGATCCGGGCCTGCTCGAATGGACGGGCGGCAACATCTTCAAGGCCCGTGTGTTCCCGATCACGCCGCACTCCGAGAAACGCATCAAGATCACCTACACGCAGGTGCTGGCACGGCGCGGCGACCAATATCGCTACAGCTATGGGCTGCAAAGCGAGCTGCTGAAGCAGCATCCCCTGCGCGAGTTGGGGATCGACGTGACGATCAGTTCGGTGACGCCGCTTGCCAACGTGTGGTCGCCGACGCACATGGCGCGCATCGAACAGACGGAGCACGCGGCGCACCTCGAATTCAGCGCGCAGGAATACACGCCGGAGCGGGATTTTGAGGTCGTGGTGCAGGTCGCCGGCCCGCAGGCGGATGTGGTGCTGATCCCGCACCGGCGCGGCGACGACGGGTATTTCATGCTGCTCGTGACGCCGCCAGGACCGGCGCCGACCGAGGGGCGCGACGTGCTGCCGGACGGCGAGCCGCTACGTCTGTTGATCCTGGCCGACACGTCGGCGTCGATGAGCGCGGACGCGCGCGAGACTCAGGCGGACTTCATCGCGGCCCTGCTCGCCAGCCTGGCACCCGAAGACCGGTTCAACCTCGCCACGTGCGACGTCGGTTGCCGGTGGGTGTTCCAGGTCCTGGTTCCGGCCGACGCGGAGAACGCGGAACGGGCCCGGACGCAATTGGCGGAGCGCACGTCGCTGGGGTGGACCGACCTCGATCGGGCGTTCGCCTCGGCCATGGAGCAGACCACCCCGGAGACGCACGTCGTGTATGTGGGCGACGGCATCACCACGGCGGTCGACGCGGATCCGGTGCAGTTCTCGAATCGTCTGCGGCGCTTGTACGAGGGGCACGCGGCGACCTTTCACGCCGTCACGGTCAGCAACAGCTACGAGCCGCTGGCGATCAAGGCGATTGCCTCGCTGGGCGGCGGGTCGGCGCGGCGGATCAGCGGCGACGAGGGACCGGCTGATGTGGCGCTGGCGTTGCTCGGCGAGATCACTCGCCCGACGGTGCGTGACCTGGAGGTGAGCTTCACGGGATTGCGGACCGCGCGCGTCTATCCGGAGGAACTGCCGAATCTGCCGGCCGGCTCGCAGCAGATCGTGCTGGGACGTTATCTGCCGGAAGGGCGCGACCAGCAGGGCGAGGTGGCGGTGCGCGGGAAGCTCGGCGACGAGGAGGTGCGGCTGAGCAGCGCCGTCACGCTGCAAGACGCTGAGGCGGGGAACTCGTTCATCCCGCGGCTGTGGGCGCGGATGCACCTTGATGCACTGCTTGAGCAGGGTGCGTCCCAGACGATCCAAGATGAGATCATTGCGCTTTCTGAGGAGTACCACATTATCACGCCGTACACGTCGCTGCTCGTGCTGGAGAGCGACGCGGACCGTGAGCGATTCAAAGTCAAGCGGCGTTTCCAGATGTGCGACGGCGAACGGTTCTTCGCGGCGGGGCGCGACGACGCGAACTACGCGCTACTGCAGCAGCAGATGCGGCTGGCGGGTGACTGGCGGATCAACCTGCGCCGCAACGTGCTGCGGCAACTCGCGAGCTTGGGGCGTGATACGGAGGCCGTTACCCAGGGTCCGGGCGGGCGCGGCCGGGACCATTCTCTCGACCTATACTACGGGCCCGGGCCGCTCCTCCAGGCGACCCTCGACATACCCGCGCACGGTTTTCACTACGGCGACATTCCGGCTGGTTCTTCGGTCGACAGCCTGGTTAATTGGAGTGAAGCGTCAGCGTCCTGGTCGTTTGAGTTTGATGGGGACGGCGCCGATGAACGCTCGTTCAAGCTGGGCGCCGTGGCCCCGCTAGCCCCGCCAATGGACGCGGAGTACTTCGCTCTCAATGAGGATGTCTTATCGCGCGGCTCCTGGGAATCGGCGGAAGACCTACTGGCCAGCAGCTTCGCGGGAGAGCCGCTTGCGTGTCTCCCGAATCTCCGTAACTCTGGGCGCGCGCCGGCGAGCGCGCCGGTGAGCGCACGGCGGCCGGCGCGGGGAATGCGCAGCGAGATGATCGGTCACTTCGAAGTGTCAGACAGGTACTTCCGCGCTGGGCAGAGCCGCGTTTCTGGATTGTCTGAACTCGGCTGGTTCGGCTTGCAACCGTCACCCGATCCCGTTGGGTGGCTGGACCGCTTGTTCCCGCAACTCCCGGGTACGCCGAAAGCGCCTTCGCCGCCGCAGCGGCATCCGAGCTGGACGGCAGAGGCCATCGAGTTGGCGGACAGTCTGGCCCGCACCGACGAGTTATCCGCGCTGACCGGCGGTTTGCAGATCACGCAGCAGTGGGAGACGACCGACACGCGCTGGGACGCGCTGGTTGCGCGATCCAGCGCGCTGCAACTCGTTTCGCCCAGCGCGTGGCTGACGATCGGCGGGTCGGATCGCGGGCAGACGTTGGTCCGTTGGTGCGATGGCGAGCAGTGCGGGGTTGTCTCCAAGGCGTTGCTGCTCGGACGCGTGCGGGACGCGAAGCCGGAAGACCTCCGACAGCCGCCGCTTGCCCTTGAGGATTATCTGCTGCGGTCGCCGGCGGATACGTATGCGCGGTATGTCGCGACGGTCGAGCTGCAGGGCGCGAATCAGACGCTGCTGACGCTGTCGAATCCAGGCGACGTGAACGCCAGAGTGCGCTTTCTAATCGACACGCGGCGCGCGGTGGTCTTGCGGCGCGAGGACCTGCGCTACGACAAGGTTACGTCCACGCGCAACGTCGCCGGATTCGTCGAGATCGCCGGGGCGTGGTGGCCGGGGCGCGTCGAGAGTCGCACGGCCGACAACCCGCACGCAACCGTGGCGACGCTGGCGTACGAGAGGCTCCCAGCCAACGCCGTCGAGCAACGCCTGCAAGCGGAGCGGGCCGCGCTGGATGGCGCACTCCTGTTGCGCGAGCCGCTCCCGAGCACACTCGACGCGAAGCAGGTGATCGACGATGGCCGGCCATCCATCGAGGCCCATGTCCGCGTACTGCTGCACTTCATGGGCACGCAGCAGTGGGGGCAGGTGTTGTCGCACCTGGCCGCGATCGAAGCCCTGGCGCCGGACAAGCCGGGGCTACGTTGGGTGCAGGACGCCGCGCTCGAAGTGAGCCGCAACCGCGAGGCGCTGCGTATGCGCCTACTCAAGAGGGCGGCCGAACTGACGGAGATGCTGAGCGACCCGGCGCGGGCGTCGGAGGTCTTCTTCCTTGCCCAGATCGTCCAGGCCCAGGGAACGTCGGTCTGCGAGGCGAACGAAACGCTGGGCCTGCTCGATGACTTGCGTCCGGTTTACGAAGCGCAGCCGGCGCACGTGGAGGCGATGAAGGGGTGGCAGCGGTTGCGCGTCAACTACCTGAATCAAACGCAGCAACTCGGGGCGGCGCTGGACGTGCAGCGCGAGTTGGCCAGCGACTACCCGCACGACGCCAGCTTGCAAGCGGAATACGCCCAAGCGCTTGGCCGAGTTGGTGAGTATGAGGATGCGAAGGCGCTGCTGGACCGCTCGCTCGCCGCGGATGTCCCATGGACGCCGGATGAAGCGACGAACCTCTGGAACACGTACACATACTTGCTCCGGTCGCGGGGACGGTATCCGGAACTGGCGGACGTGCTGGCCCGGTGGGTGGCGCGTGAGCCTGAGGCGACGACCGCGTACGCGCAGTATCTCTCGGCGCTCACGAAGCTGGACCGCGTGGAGGAGACCGATCACCTGGTCAGGACGTGGCTTGCGGAGGGTGAAGCGCTCGCTGCGGTCGGGCCCGAGACACCGGTCGCTGCCGTACTCAGGGCGCGCGTCGAGGCAGCCGTGAATCACGCGCTCGGCCACGGGTTCGAATTGTGGTTGAACGACGTCGACGAGCGCTGGCACGAGCCGCTGGCGAACTTCGCGCTGCGCTGCGCGCGGCATCGTGTGCTGAGCTTGTTTGCCAACCAGACCATGAACGACTGGCGGTTCCGCGACGAAGACGCATCGCGTGAGGTGCGCAAGGAGACGCTTGCGATCCTCATGCAAGAGATCATGACGCTCCCCGCGAACGATGTGGCGCGCTTTGTCGAGTGGATTCTGCCGGATGCCCCGGCCGTCGCCAAGGAAGCGTGGCTGAGCCTGGCAACCGCGCTGGAGACGCGGTGGTCGCAGGCGACCGAGCCGAATACGCAGCAGCAGCTCGCACAGGCGCTGATCCGGATTCTCAGCACGAAGGCGAGCCCGGAGGAGCATCTCGCCTTTCTGCGGCGGCAACTGCGCGAGGGGGCGGAGGCGCAGCGGCCATACTTCGCGGCGCAGCTCTTCGATGCATTGCTGGAGCAGCGCTGGTCGGTGGGGCACGAGCAGGAAGCCATTGAGCTGTTGCCCGAAATGACGGACGCCACGAAGCCCGAAACGCGCTTGGCGGTCCAGGTTCCCGCGCTATACCGCTTCGTGGACGCAACGGTCCAGAACCGTTACGCCCTGTCGTTGGAAGATGTCAAGCAGGAAGAGCTGACGCGCACCGAACTACGCCAGAGGCAGCGCGAGTTGATGCGGCAGGCGTATGCGGGCGTCGTGGCCACGCTGCTGGAGGCGGAGCGGACCGCGGCCGCCGAACTGGTGCCGTGGCTGCGGATCGAGCGGCTGTATCTGCAGGTGCCGCTCGGCGACAAACTCGCTGAGGTCGCGGCCGAGTGCTGGGAGTACCTGGGTCCGCAGCCGCGCGAACTCGATGGAACGGCCACCGCGATGGCGGAACTGGATGCGATTCTGCTGAACCGGCATCTCATGACGCTGGGCAACCTCGCCGCCCGGCGGGGCGCCACGCCCGCGTTGCGCCCGAAGCTGCTCGACTACGTCAACGCTTCGATCAAGCTGCACGGCGACGCAGTCGGCTGGCGCCTGCTCAAGTACCAACTGCTCGTCGCGCTCGACCAACCCGATGACTTGGCCAGGGCGCTGGAGGCGTGGCTCGGGCGCGACGACGCGCTGGTCAACTTCTGGCGCAAAGCGCTGGCGTACCTGCTGGCCGAACGGGGCGAGATCCGGCCGGCGATCGAGCTGTTCGAAGCGGTCGCTGCGGCCGATGAGCTGACGCCGTCAGACCACCGGGCGCTGGCAAACTGGTATCTGGTAGTCGATGAGCGCGACAAGCACGAGGAGGCCCTGCTGGCCGTGTTCGCGACGATGCCCGAGTGGAGGATGAACAGCGCCCTGTACCGCCAACTCAGCCCTTGGCGACAGGCGAATCAGCCAGTGCCCACAGAACTGGACCCGGACGTGCTGCGGATGTTCAGGGTGCTCTTCGCCAAGGCCTCGCCCCCGCAGAACTACCTGGGTCTGCTCCGCGAGTTTTACCAAGCCACTCGCGACTTCCGCCTCCTGGCCGGGCTGGCCGACGCCGTCACCGGACACACGGCCGGGAAGGTGTACCCCTTCCTGCTCGGAATGAGCGGAGTGCTGGAGGAGATTCGCGAGGAAGCTACGGCCGGCGAACTCGTCGCGCGGATTGACGCGGTGCGCGCGGAGGTCCAGGCGCCGGTGGATTTGCGGGCGCTGGATCTGCTCGAAGTGCTCGTCGAGCGGCGCGCGGCCGAGTTGCTGAATCAGCCGGACCCCCACGCGGAGCGAGCGCTGGCGGCGCTACAGCGAGCGAGCACGCACGAATGGTCGGCCGGCGAGCCGCGACTGATGGCGGACTTCCTCGCGGGCCTGGGCGGCATCAGCAACGAGGCGCTGGCGGCGGAGCAACTGCGCCAACTCGAAGCGCTCCACGCCGCGGCGGAGGCCGGCGACATCGACCGGCTGCACATCGCGGGCCAACTGGCGCGGTGCCATTGGGACTGCGGAGAGTGGGAGCGGACGATCGATCTGCTCGAGGCCGCGCTCCAGGAATACGCCCAGGCCCACGATGACGCGCTGACGGTGCAAGCCAATGACGTGCTGGACGCGTACGTCGGGTATCTCGAACGGTTGGGGCGGGACGCCCGCGGCGAGCGCGTCTTGTTTGAGCAGTTGGAGCATCCGGCCCACGCGGAGCAGAGGGCGTGGCTCCGGGCCCGCCTGTACCAGCTCTACAAACACGCGACGGCTCACGACAGCGAGGTTTCCCTCGGCAGCGGAGCCGCGCTGTTCGAAGCGGTCGCGGCGCAGCTTCAGGAGGAGATGTCCGCAGCCGGTCGCGACCAGCGCGGGCGGCTCATCGACCGCCTGGTGAGCCTGTGTCGCACGGCCAAGGGCAAGGGGATCGCCGGCGCGGGCGAGACGCTCGTCGCCTTCGCGCGCCAACGTCTGCCGGCGCTGCTCACACAACAGGTGGATAACCGCCAGACTCTGGTGGAACGGGTGGCGACTGCGCTGCGCGACATCGCCTCGGTGCGCGAGGCCCTTGCCATGCTGGCCCGTTCGATCCGAGAGGAACCTCGCTGGCTGAAGCATACGTACGACGACGGGTGGAGCCGGCACTGCCAGCACCTGAGCCAGTGGCGGGCGGAGATCACATCCCTCGGCGACCTCGAGCAACCGTTGCTCGACCTCGTGCTCACGGCGCTGCGCGCGGATCTCGGGTCACGCAACCATCGTTGCCGCAACATCTACTGGCGACACTACAACCACTTTTGGAAAGCGAAGGTCGACGACTTCCGGCGCGTCGCGGAGACCGTCTATGCCGAACGCAAGCACTCCGGCGCGGCCGTGCAACACATCGCGGACTACCTTTGCCACGGCTTGGAGCATCGTGATCGGGCGATCGAGATGCTCTTCGCCGCGTACGCTGACGAACTGCTCGACCAGCATGGGCAGCGGCAGCTTGTCGGGTACCTCCACGTCCAGAACCGGCACGCGGAGTCCATCCCCGTGTTGGAGGCAATGATCACCTGTTGGCCGGGCCAAATCGATTACCGTACGCTGCTGATGCGTGCCTACCACGCAACGTCGCGCCAGGAAGACCTGCTGGCGCTGCTCGTGCGGACCGGCGCGTACTTCCACGAAGAAGGACGCTGGACCGAGCCCGTCTTGGCGCCCCTGGCAGAGACGTGCGTCAACACGAAGCTGTATGAGCAGGCCGTGGCGTACTGCGAGGAACTCGTCGCGCTGCGGCAGCGAACGCAGCCGGGCCTCGTCGGCGACGACGTGTTGTCGCGTTACTACACGTGGCTGGCAACCGCGCACGCCGGGCTGGGCCACACGCCCCAGGCCGTCGACGCAGCTTGTGGGGCGATCGTGAGTTGGGGGCCGCGGCAGGATAGGCGGCGAGAAGCCCTGCAGACGCTGAAACAGGTGTTGAGTCGGGCAGCCGCTCTTGACGCGTACGTCGTTCACCTGGATCGCGAGACGGACGAGACGCGTCTCGACAGGCCCATCGTCCGCAAGGCGCTCGGCGAGGTATATGCGGAGAAGAGCCACTACGACCAAGCGATCACACAGTTGCAGCTCGCGCTGGAATCGCAGCCCAACGACGCCGAAACACATGCCCAGCTCATCAAGTGCTACGAGAAGCAGGGCGATGCGGCCGGCGCGATCCGGCAGACACTCACCTCGTTGCGACTGCAGCCGCGCGACATCGAGCTGTACCGCTCGCTGGCGCAGCGCTACCAGAAGCAGGAGCTGCCCGAACAAACGGAGCGGGCGTACACGTCGATCGTGGAGCTGCTGCCGAACGAGTCAGAGAGCCACGCTGCGCTCGCCGAGATCCGCCAGGAGCAGGACCGCTGGACTGACGCGCTGGTGCACTGGGAGCGCGTCGCCGAGATACGTGAGCTGGAGCCAACGGGCCTGCTGAAAGTCGGGCGCGCGCAGATCCACCTGACGCAGTGGGACGAGGCGCGCAAGACGCTGACCAAGCTGAGGGCGAAGCCGTGGCCGCCACGCTTCAGCAATGTCGAAGCGGAGATCCAGATGCTGGAGCGCCAGGTGGAGCAGGGGCCGGGGCGCTGACGGCAGTCCAGCAGCAAGCTGCCGCTGTGGGTCGGGACTGAGGAGGGATCGCCGTGTGGAGTCGGCTTCCAGAGCATTTCGCGCATTTGTGTATGGGAGGTTGCCCCTGATGTGCGCATCGCTCCTGCGACCTATGCCTCTATGACGGACGCAATCACCGCCATTGAGGGGCACCGACTTGGACTCGACGAGATACCCGTTGTGCTACTCCGTGAGGATGCGTCGCGTGTCTGGGTGTATCGATGTAAGACGCCGGAGAGCGAGGAGTAATACTCACCGCTTGCTCGGAAAGGGCGGGTCTGCTTCAACGACTCGTCGAGCACGCTCGTGCCGATGTCGATTGCGACGATATCGGCCCCCTCAGCAATCTGTTCGGCAACGGCGGCGGGACGTCGTGGCATTACACCTGGGACGCCGAGAACCGGCTGATCGGCGTGGAGCCGCTGGCGGAGCCGATGGAGGGGGCCCAGAAGCTCAGTTTCGCGTATGATGTCATGGGTCGCCGCGTCCGGAAGACCGTGTACACGTACGTTCGCCAGGATGGGGTCCAGACGGTAGAGTGAGAGACTCAGGGGCAACCGTCGATCGGCGTTTCGCCTTTGCCCCGCCGAACGGACAATCCAGCGCCACCGCCGGCGATACTCAGCAGGCCGTTTGCTGCTCGCCGAACTGCCCCAAGGCCAGGGAGGTCAACGCGCTGTGAATTGCGGGCCGGACGATCATGTCGCTGATGGCGAGGCTGAGAGCAGTCCGGAGCGTCCCGCAGTACGCCACTATTACGTCGACGAGGCCGGCGACCCCGTCTTGTTTAGCGCCAGAGGGCAACTAATCGTTGGCAGAGAAGGCTGCTCCCGCTTCTTCATTCTGGGCAAGCTCGATGTAGCCGCTCCAGATGCCCTCGCCCATTCTCTGAACGAACTACGGCAGCGCCTTCTTGCGGATCCGTATTTCAAGGGCGTTCCCTCGATGAGCCCCGAGCGGCGCAAGACCGCGCGCTTGTTTCATGCCAAGGATGACGTGCCCGAGGCGCGCCGCGAAGTCTTCGCCCTGTTGGTGAAGGCGCATCTGCGTTTCTATGCCGTCATTCGCGACAAGCGGGTGATCGCGGAGAAGGTCCGGGCCTACAACAAGCGGAACCCCAACTACCGATATCATCCCAACCAACTCTATGACCGCTGCGTACCCACGCTCTTTGAGAACCGACTTCACCAGCATGAGTCCTATCGCATCGTGTTTGCCAAGCGCGGTTCCAGCGACCGTACGCAAGCGTTCCAGAGCGGGCTGAATCGCGCCAAGGAACGCTTCCGCCAGAAGTGGCAGGTCGAAGGGGTCGCACCGATCGAGGTGGTCGCGTCGGAGCCGGCCCGCGTCGCTTGTCTGCAGGCGACCGACTATTTCCTGTGGGCGTTGCAGCGGTGTTTCGAACGCCGCGAGCGGAGGTATCTCGACCTGCTCTGGCCCAAAGTGGGCCTGGTCATCGATCGCGACGACACGCAGTCGAGCGGCGCGGGCAAGTACTACTCGCGAACCAAGCCCATTCCGCCGGATTTCAGCCAAGTGCAATCCGACCAGGGGATCGATGGCAGCGCATGAAAAAACCGGCGGGTATAGGAGCACTGTTGCGCTCACACGGCATGAAGCCGAGTTTCACCTGCCGGTAAGAGAAGTATAGCTCCGTTCTGCGAGCCTGGCAAACGTATCCCTGTTTGGTCCGAAAGCCGAAGGCATGCAATCCCATCCGCCGCACACCCCCCGCCGGGCACCGCCGACGTCTCTTGAGCGGTACTCCTGCTCACCCAAATCGCTCACCCCCTCAGCCCGTGGGCGGCGGACCACAAAGCCCCCACACCCGTCTCTCGCTTCCCGGAAAACCCCCGCCAAAACCCAACACCAACCACCAAACATCACCAGAAGCCAACACTCCACCAACACCAACTTGCCCCACACCATTTCCGCCGCAACACTTCATACGCTCACGCAGTGCCCGGGCCCGCCTTGGCGGCCCCGTCGGCGCCCCGCGGTCGCCCGATATCAGGGCTCGGGGAACGAGCCGGCAACGACCGACTCGCAAACCCAACCGTGGGCAGCACGCGCGATGCATCGACAGGACGCGACCACGAAGTCCCGGCCAGTACCTGGAAGGGAACCGGCGACCATCGACGCGCCAATCGGCACCCAAGCCGCCCATCGACCGGCCCCAAAAAGCCCGCCGT